>ENA-ORSJ01000360-ORSJ01000360.1-human-gut-metagenome-genome-assembly--contig:-NODE-360-length-50771-cov-6.194850_pt1 | contig 50771 bp, 47 predicted proteins | sample MGYA00242191_ERZ509158 | MGnify/ENA primary metagenome ERZ509158 (study PRJEB26280, sample SAMEA2338623) | human gut metagenome | biome: human gut; feature: human-associated habitat; material: faeces...
AAAAGATTATAGTATTATAGCAGCATGTGCAAATAAACCAGGTATTTGTGCAACTTCAATTCTATCCTCTACCATGTATAATCATTTTGGAGTAGGTACAATTTTTATGACAGGTATTACTGCGGGGATAGATAATGGTGATATCGCATTAGATGATATTATTATAGCTGATGCAATACATGATTATGCTTCGGGTAAACTTAAAGAACAGGTGTCTGGCGATATTAAATTCTTGAAAGAAATGAATCAGATACCTGCAAATCATAGTTTGATTGCATTGGTGGCTGAGTTTATATCAGATCCTGTACATTTAAGAGATATAAATGACTCCATTCATGATGCTAATCTAAAAGATGAAAAATCAAATGTGTCTGCTTGTATAGCCAAAACAGTCTGTGGTCCTTTTGTTGTTGCTTCTTCGTCTGTCGTAAAAGACTTACAAGAGGACGAGCGAAAATTACAAGCACTTGATATGGAGGGATTTGCTCTTTATGCAACAGCTCATACTCTTGGCAAAAAAGCTCTTTGGATTAAAGCTGTATCTGACTTTGCCGATATAAAGAAAGCTGACGGACATCATAAAACTTGTTGTTTTGCAAGTGCTACTTTCTTATATGAATTTATTAGAGAAATGCTATAAGTAAAAGATGTTTCGATATTGGCAAGGCAATTCTGATTATTGAATATAATTCACTATATTTGCATGACAAAATCGTATCAAAGAATGAAACTGAATAGAATAAAGGCAGTCCTTTTAGAAAAAGGCATTTCTCAAACGTGGTTAGCCAAACAGTTAGATAAGAGTTTTAGCATGGTCAATGCTTATGCTTGCAATAGGATTCAACCTAATTTGGAAACGCTTCAGCGGATTGCCGAGATTCTACAGGTTGATTTGAAGGATTTGATAACTGATAAAAAGGAAAGACTACAATAGAACTTAAAGCGATTTTGGTGGTCTTAGATGTATTTAATCTATATGAGGTTGAAAATACACTGAATGTCAGAATACTAAATAGTAAGATAAATAAGTAGTAACTACTCATAAAAAGGCAAGGATATGTCAACACAAAGTGAAGCGGCATTGGAAGCCGGACTGATAGCCACTCTTCAGCAAATGGACTATGAATATGTCCAAATTGTGGAAGAGGATAATATGTATGCCAATTTTAAACGGCAGTTGGAGATTCATAACCGCAAACGGCTGGAGGAACATGGGCGCAGCGAGTTTACGACAGAAGAGTTTGAGAAGATTCTCATATACCTTGAAGGTGGTACTCGCTTTGAAAAGGCAAAGAAACTCCGTGACTTATATCCGCTTGATACGGCTGATGGACAGCGTATATGGGTGGAATTTCTAAATAGGCAGCAGTGGTGTCAGAATGAATTTCAGGTTTCCAACCAAATCACGGTGGAAGGACGTAAAAAATGCCGTTATGATGTGACGATTCTAATCAATGGTTTGCCACTTGTGCAGATTGAATTGAAACGTCGTGGCGTGGAACTTAAACAGGCATACAACCAAATACAGCGTTATCACAAGACTTCGTTTCACGGATTGTTTGATTATATTCAGTTGTTTGTTATATCCAATGGTGTTAACACTCGCTATTTTGCCAATAATCCAAATAGTGGGTATAAGTTCACATTCAACTGGACAGATGCCGCCAATCATCCGTTCAATGAATTGGATAAGTTTGCCATATTCTTCTTGGAAAAATGTACACTTGGCAAAATCATAGGAAAGTATATTGTGCTGCATGAGGGTGACAAGTGCTTGATGGTACTTCGTCCTTACCAATTCTATGCGGTAGAAAAGATTTTGGATCGTGTACAAAACTCCAATGATAATGGTTATATCTGGCATACAACAGGTGCTGGAAAAACATTGACCTCATTCAAGGCAGCACAACTTGTATCAGAATTGGATGATGTGGATAAGGTGATGTTTGTTGTTGACCGTCATGACCTCGATACTCAGACGCAATCGGAATACGAGGCATTTGAACCGGGTGCAGTGGATAGTACCGACAATACGGATGAACTCGTGAAGCGACTTCAAAGCAATTCCAAAATTATCATAACCACCATTCAAAAACTTAATGCGGCAGTTAGTAAGACGTGGTATAGCAGCAAGATTGATGCTATCCGTCATTCACGCATCGTAATGATTTTTGATGAGTGTCATCGTAGTCATTTCGGGGACAGTCATAAAAAGATTATGAAGTTCTTTGATAATGCTCAGATTTTTGGCTTTACGGGAACACCTATCTTTACTGAAAATGCAGTGGATGGACATACGACAAAAGAAATTTTCGGCAATTGTCTTCATAAATATCTCATCAAAGATGCTATTGCTGATGAAAATGTGCTTGGTTTCCTAGTGGAGTATTATCATGGTAACGAGATTGTAGATAACGATAACCAAGCTCGTATGGAGGAGATTGCAAGATTTATCCTTAACAACTTCAATAAATCTACATTTGATGGAGAGTTTGACGCATTGTTTGCTGTACAGTCTGTTCCTATGCTTATCCGCTATTACAAGATTTTCAAATCATTGAATCCTAAAATCCGTATAGGTGCAGTATTTACATACGCAGCCAATAATAGTCAAGATGATGAACAGACTGGTATGGGTACGGGAAAATATGTCAGCGAAAGTGTGGGCGAAGCAGATGAACTACAATCCATTATGGATGATTATAATGAAAACTACGGCACATCTTTTACAACAGAGAACTTTCGTGCTTACTATGATGACATCAATCTGCGCATGAAAAAGAAGAAAGCGGATATGAAACCGCTTGACCTTTGTCTTGTCGTGGGAATGTTCCTTACTGGTTTTGACAGTAAAAAACTGAACACACTTTATATGGATAAGAATATGGAATATCACGGTTTGCTGCAAGCATTCAGTCGTACCAACCGAGTGTTGAACGAGAAGAAACGATTCGGTAAAATCGTATGCTTCCGTGATCTGAAAAACAATGTTGATACGTCTATAAAACTGTTTAGCAATTCCGACAATCCTGAAGATATAGTACGTCCTCCGTTTGAAAAAGTTAAGCATGAGTACAAGAGTTTGGCAACAGATTTTCTGCAAAAATATCCAACGCCAAGTAGTATAGACCTTCTGCAAAGTGAAAATGACAAGAAGAATTTTGTACTTGCGTTCAGAGACATTATCCGTAAACATGCAGAAATCCAGATATACGAAGATTACAGCGAGGATGCTGAAGACCTCGGTATGACCGAACAGCAGTTTAATGATTATAAGAGTAAATACCTCGACATTACGGTTGGTTTTATTGACCCACCTGCTACACCGTCAACTGTTGCGGAAGATTCTGTTCCATATGGCAATAGTCAAGGGCTGGAAGACATTGATTTCTGTCTTGAACTTCTGCATAGTGATATTATCAATGTAGCGTATATTCTTGAACTCATTGCGGAACTTGACCCATATAGCGATGATTATTCAGAAAAGCGCAAGCATATCCTTGATACAATGATTAAGGATGCTGGAATGCGAGGCAAAGCAAAACTCATCGACGGCTTTATTCAAAAGAATGTAGATGAAGACAAGGAAAACTTCATGAATGGGCGCAATAGAGCAGATGGAACAAATGAATTAGAGGAACGTTTGAACCAATATATTGTGTCAGAACGCAATAAGGCTGTGAGTGATTTGGCGGATGATGAACAAATTTCTGCCGAAGTGCTTAATCTTTACATAAAAGAGTATGACTATTTACAAAAAGAACAGCCTGAAATTATACAAAAGGCATTGAAAGAGAAGCATCTCGGTCTTATCAAAACCCGAAAGGCTTTGACGAGAATAATGGAAAGATTGCGTAGTATTATAAAAACGTTTAATTGGGAATAAGATATTATGAGCGAAGAATTACAGCAGAAACTCCGTGACCAACTTTGGGAGGTTGCAAATCGTTTGCGTGGCAATATGTCGGCAAGTGACTTTATGTATTTTACATTAGGTTTCATCTTCTATAAGTACTTGTCGGAAAAAATAGAGAAGTATGCCAACAATGCCTTGGTGGATGATGAAATAACCTTTAAGGAATTGTGGGAAATGGATGATGCCGATGCGGTGGAACTTCAAGAGGAAGCAAAGAACCAATGCTTGGAGAATATCGGCTATTTCATAGAACCGAAATTCTTGTTTTCGTCCGTAATAGAGGCTATCAAGCGTAAAGAAAATATCTTGCCTATGCTTGAACGTTCATTGAAGCGTATTGAAGACAGTACTTTAGGACAGGATAGTGAAGAAGATTTTGGCGGATTGTTTTCAGATATAGACTTGGCATCACCTAAATTGGGCAAGACTGCCGACGATAAAAACACGCTCGTTAGTAACGTGCTTCTTGCATTAGATGATATAGACTTCGGAGTAGAGGCATCACAGGAGATTGATATTTTGGGTGATGCTTACGAATATATGATTTCGCAATTTGCCGCAGGAGCCGGAAAAAAGGCTGGAGAGTTCTATACTCCGCAGGAAGTCAGCCGTATCTTAGCAGAAATTGTTTCCATCGGACACCAGCGTTTACGCAATGTATATGACCCTACTTGCGGTAGTGGTTCGTTGCTTCTTCGTGCTGCTAATATTGGAAATGCAGTTGATATTTATGGACAGGAAAAGAATCCTACAACTTATAACCTTGCCCGAATGAATATGTTGCTTCATGGCATCAGATTCAGCAACTTCAAGATTGAAAATGGTGATACACTTGAATGGGATGCTTTTGGTGATACTCAGTTTGATGCAGTGGTTGCAAATCCTCCGTTCTCAGCCGAATGGAGTGCTGCCGACAAATTCAATACTGATGATCGTTTCAGCAAAGCAGGACGGCTTGCACCACGTAAGACTGCCGATTATGCATTTATTCTGCACATGATTTATCACTTGAACGAGGGTGGTACAATGGCTTGTGTTGCTCCGCATGGTGTACTATTTCGAGGAAATGCGGAGGGAGTTATCCGTCGTTTCCTTATAGAAAAGAAAAACTATGTGGATGCCATTATAGGATTACCTGCGAATATTTTCTATGGTACAAGTATTCCGACTTGTATTCTTGTTTTCAAGAAATGTCGTAAGGAAGATGACAATATTCTGTTTATTGATGCAAGCAAGGAGTTTGAAAAGGTAAAGACCCAGAACAAACTTCGTGAGCAACATATCCAAAAGATTGTCGAAACTTATCGTGACCGCAAGGAAATAGAAAAGTACAGTCACCTTGCCTCTCTTCAAGAAATAGCCGAGAATGATTACAATCTGAATATTCCACGTTACGTTGATACCTTTGAAGAGGAAGAACCTATCGACATAAAGGCTGTAATGGCAGAGATAAAGGAGTTGGAAGCCAAACGTGCTGAACTCGACAAAGAGATTGAAGTGTACCTGAAAGAATTGGGACTGGTAGAATAGTTCAGAAAAGTAATAGCAATGGGTGAAAATGACAACATACCTCAGATGACTCCTTCATTTGAGAATATATGCCGCAAGGATGAAAACGGGAATGAATACTGGAGTTCCCGTGACCTTTGTGGTGCAATGGGCTATTCTGCTTACTGGAAATTCCAACGAGTCATAGACAAAGCCATTAAGGTGGCTGGAGAAAAAGGAATGAATGTGGACGAGCATTTCAACCAAGCGGTTGATATGGTTAAGATAGGAAACGGCTCATTCCGCAAAGTAAATATATTCCGTCTTTCCCGTATGGCATGTATGATTATTGCGGAAAATGCTGATAATAAAAAGGTGCTCGTTCAACAGGCGCGAGACTTTTTCTCGCAATCTGTCTCAATGGCTGAACTCATGCATAATTCTCTAAGTTCTAATATATTGTTGTATAAAACAGCACAAGGAGAGGTACGGGTAGAAGTCATTTTCAACAGCGAAACATTTTGGATGTCACAAAAAAGAATGGCGGACTTGTTTGGGGTTGATGTCAGAACCATTAATTATCATCTCGGACAAATTTACGAAACAGGAGAACTTTCCAAAGAGGCAACTATCCGAAAAATTGGGATAGTTCAAACAGAAGGAGACCGGGAAGTGGAACGTATGCCACTATTTTACAATCTTGATGCTATTGTTGCAGTGGGATATAGGGTAAATAGCTATCAAGCTACTCAATTCCGCATTTGGGCTACTTCAGTGCTGAAAGAGTTTATCATTAAAGGATATGCCCTTGATGATGAGAGGCTGAAACAGGGTAAACATTTTGGAAAAGACTATTTTGACGATTTGCTTGAGCGTATTCGTGAGATACGCACCTCAGAGCGCAGATATTACCAAAAGATAACTGACATTTATGCAGAATGCAGTGCGGACTACGACCCGAAATCAGAAGATACAAAGTTGTTCTTCAAGATGGTACAGAATATGATGCACCTTGCCGTTACCCATCATACGGCAGCGGAAATTATCTATCAACGAGCTGATTCTGAGCAATCTTATATGGGGCTTACCACATGGAAGAGAGCTCCTGATGGAAGAGTGCAAAAGTCTGATACCATCATCGCCAAAAATTACTTGTCAGATTCTGAATTGTCCCAGTTGAATCTTATCACAACTGCCTTTCTTGATATGGCGGAATCACGTGCTGCACGTCATATCGTTTCAACTATGGATGATTGGAAAAAGTTCTTTCAACAATATCTTGCAACGATGGGTTACGAGCCGTGCGATACAGCCGGAAAAGTGACACAGGAGGAAGCTAGAGATAAGGCTTATAGCGAATACGAAAAATATAAACTGATTCAAGATAAATCATACATATCGGATTTTGACCGTTTTAATGAGGGTAATGGTGAAACTCCATTGCTTCCATTTGACTTGAATCCTACAAAATAATGACAACTATGGCAATAGATAATAAAGATAAAAAAGTCCTTAATGTTCCCCATTTGAGATTTCCGGAATTTCAGGAGGAGTGGAAGAAGTGCAAGTTGGGGGATTTGTGTAATGTATTAATGTGCAAGCGTATTTTAGCTTCTCAAACAAACACAGAGGATGGCGTTCCTTTTTATAAGATTGGAACAATTGGTAGTACTCCAGATGCCTATATATCGAAAGAATTATTTGACGACTATAAGGTGAAGTATAGCTATCCTCACAAAGGAGAGGTTATGATAACTTGTGCAGGAACAGTAGGGAAATGTGTCGTCTATGATGGGGAAGATGCGTATTTCCAAGATTCAAATATTGTGTGGATTGATAATCCTACACAAAACATAAGCAATGGATTCTTATTTCATCTTTTGAGTAAAGTAGATTGGCGAAAATTAAATTCTACAACAATAATCAGAATTTACAATGATGATTTGCGCAACTTGAAAATGAGTTATCCACAAAAAGAAGAACAGCAAAAGATAAGTCATTTACTGTCGCTTCTTGATGAGCGTATTACCACCCAAAACAAAATCATTGAGGATTTGAAATTACTAAAGTCCGCAATTGTAGATAAACTTACGACTCCTCAAAAGGAATGGAAATCTACTAAGATTGGCAATGTTCTATCAATAGGCTCAGGTAGAGACTATAAACATCTTGAAGATGGGAATATTCCCGTTTATGGCACTGGTGGATATATGCTTTCTGTAGATAGCTATTTGTATGACGGCGAAAGTGTATGCATAGGTAGAAAAGGTACTATCAACAAACCAATATTCTTAAAAGGGAAGTTCTGGACTGTTGATACCTTATTCTACACGCATACATTTCGTTCTATCACGCCTCGTTTTTGCTATTACCTTTTCACTACGATTGATTGGTTAAAATACAATGAGGCCTCAGGGGTGCCAAGTCTATCTAAAGTAACAATAGAAAATATATCCATATCTATTCCTGATTTAGTTACACAGAAACAGCTCTGTGCTGTTTTGGATAGCATGACTGATAAATTAGATATAGAACAAAAGTTATTGGACGCTTATCATGCTCAGAAGCAATATCTGCTCCAGCAGATATTCATATAAACATCTGCTGGAGCAGATATAATTTTTGACTTTCAAGTAGAAATAAATATTGTTCTTCTTGCTTCACAAATGACTCTATTTTATTTAGCCGTTTTGCGATTTCAATCTGTTCATCTGCATTATGGATGAATAATGGCATTGAGAAAAAAATTTCATCTTTGATGCTTACTCTATCATGCCTAACGCCTGTATCTCCATTTTGATACACATATTTATACCATGAATCACTTTTGAAATACCAGCCAAGATATTCTACATCAATGTTATGACTCCTAAAACATAAATACAGCGGCGAAATTACCCCATCGGTTCGGCCATTATATCTGTTTATAGGTCCATAAGGGGCAGTAGCCGACTTACGAGGATTATAGACAAAGTCATTTTGCGAGATTACAAAGTAGTTTGAGGTATTGTCTTCATTGGCAATCTCACGATCAAATACTTCGCTTTGAGGAATAATACCCTGATTGGCAGAATTACTCAATACGTTTGATACATGATTATTGGTGTTCTTTTGAGTAATTTTTGTTGCTACATCAGAAAGGTGCATTCGCTTTCTAAACGACAGAACCTCGTTGTTAAATATGTAATCAATAATTGCGGACATTACGGGTGGACAATCCTTAATCAAAGGACTAAATGACCACATTCTCAAAAACATTGAAGGTGACCGAGTTTGTTTCGCTGATTTAGGTGAAGCCTATGGTGGTTTAAGTGGTAAAAGTGGTGATGATTTTGGATGCGGTGACCCATTCATAACTTACATGAATGTATATCAGAACACTTACATTTCGGAAAATGATTACGAACTGGTGCAAATAGCCCCAGACGAAAAGCAAAACAGCGTGCAGTACGGTGATGCCTTATTCACACTCTCATCCGAAACCCCAGAAGAGGTTGGAATGGGTGCTGTATATTTGGGCAAATCACAAAAGCTTTATTTGAATAGCTTCTGCTTTGGCGTTCATTTCCATGGAAACCGTGTATTACCTCAATACATAGCTCACTTCATATCGAGTACTTCATTCCGTAAAGCAATATATCCGTTGGCACAAGGTAGCACACGATTTAATCTTCAAAAGCAGGATTTTATGAGGATGAAGTTTGTATTGCCGTCCTTAGAAGAACAAGAACGTATCGCTACGGCTCTTGATGCTTTGCATAACCATTTGGCAAATGAAAAGTTGTTGACAAAGCAATACCTATTATTGAAGCAATTTCTACTCCAGCAGATGTTTATATGAGCATCTGTTGAAGCAGATATTGTTTCTGAATCTCGTATTTATTTAATAGCGTTCTATTTAATGACAGGTTCTCTTCATAGGCATTGAGCAGTCTGACTACGTTTTCCTGTTTAATCATGTTAGGAATATATACATAACAAGACGAAAGATTCTTTGCTGTAATAGAATATACTTTCGTTCCTTGTGCTAGTCGTCTTACTTGGTCGTGAAAATAACGAGAGTTAAAGGCGAACCCTTTGAAGCCAAGAATGGTGTTTTGCTTTATGTCACGCCCATGAATTGTGTGCAAGCCACAAACCGTTTTGACGTCAATCGTGTTGGAAAACTCAATAGCTTTGCCAATTTCATTAGTGTCCTCTGATGCATCAGCGAAAGCAACATCACCATCCTGGCACACGGTATATTGCTTAGGTAGATAATTCGGCAGTATCCTCGGTAAGAGGGTTGAATCAATCATACTCGTCTGAAAACCATGTATTAAACCGTAATGCAGATTCCGAACATTACCATTGCTATAGCTTAGCTGTTCCCATGACAGGGAGTTGGTTAAGTAGAATTGCATAAAAGAGCGTAAATACACCTTCTCCCATGATGGGTTTTCCAATAGGCTATCTACAAGTCCTTTGATTAAGGACTGCAACTTTTCAATGATTTTGTTTTGGGTTGCAATGCGCTCGTCTATGAGAGACAATAGACGTGTTATCTTCTTTTGTTCCTCGATGGCAGGATGATAAACTCTAATATGCTTTAAGTTTTCACCATACAGGTGTACGACAGAAACACCTTGGGCAACACGAGCAATGTCTTTTTTACGAGTACCATTAAGTTGATAAGCGAAGAATCCTCCATCATTATTTTTGAGTCTTATGATGTTCAAATCGCCACCCAGCAGGATGTTATTAAACGGAACACATCGAGCTGTTGATATGTCTATAGCAGTTTCTCCAGAACATGGAATTATGACATCATTTGCCTTACTTTTAACCAGCAATGATGAATCCAACTCTGTTCTACTATATACCTCGTTTATTATTTCTGATTTGTATTTTGTATAAAGTTCACCATACAATATGCAAGGAGAACCATGCTCAGATAATTGATCTTTCGATATTCCACTGCCTTTTGTTATCTCTGCGATTTTTTCAAGTTTGGTTTCCTTCCACTCCCCACTGAACTCCGGGAATCTCAAATGGGGAACATCAGGGAATCATTATTCTCTAATTATATGTACAACATATTAATATACGATTATGGGACAAAAAACAATTAGAGAAATCTCGGTTGCATGGAAAGAGTACAAGCAACCTTATGTGAAGCAGTCTACAATGGCTGCTTATGTGCTCATCTTGGAGAATCATATTCTTCCAAACTTTGGAGAAAGCGATACACTCCACGAACAGGTTGTGCAAGACTTTGTTTTACGGAAAATTGAGAATGGGCTGAGTGTGAAATCCGTGAAAGACATATTGATAGTTCTGAAAATGGTTATGAAATTCGGTGTGAAAAACGAATGGATGGATTATCAAGAGTGGGACATCAAATATCCGTCTTCTTCGACAACCAAAGATTTGGAAGTACTGTCAGTTGCCAATCACAAGAAAATACTCAATCATATTCAAAGCCATTTCTCCTTTGCCGGACTTGGTATCTACATCAGTCTTTGTACAGGGCTTCGCATAGGGGAAGTCTGCGCATTGAAGTGGAGCGATATCAATGTTTCCGAGGGTACGATAACCGTTAATCGTACAATTAAACGGATTTACATTATTGATGGGACGGAGAAACATACCGAACTAGTTATCAACACACCCAAGACACAAAACTCATGTCGGGAAATTCCTATGACAAAGGAGCTTCTTGCAATGGTAAAACCACTGAAGAAGGTCGTCAATGAAGATTTCTATGTCTTGACTAATGATGAATATCCAACCGAGCCTCGTACCTATCGTAATTACTACGGTAAATTAATGGCGAAGTTAGGTATTCCCAAATTGAAATATCACAAGGCAAGACATATCATTTCTTCTTACTCGTTGAAAACGAAAAACTTACAAAGATTGTCAGCATGACAGGTAACGATATGGAAACCAGCGGGCTTCTCTATTCTGCAATGTTCTGCACTAATCAAAAGAACGTTTTCCTCACTTGCAAAGGTAACAATTTTATTTGAAAACAACAAATAACTTATCCACTTAGATTACGTTTTACTTATCCTTTCAAGATAGGTTGATAAACCACGTAATTGAGGTTCTACAGATTTTTTCCCTGTTTGTAATTCTTGCCGTAACCTTGCTTTCTTTTTCTTATAACCAAGTGGAGGAAGAAGCCGATTATTTTGACATATTACCCCTGTCACAATAGGGTTCTTTGTTTTATAATGCGTTTTCTTATGATTTATGGCAAACCCACTTTCTCGAATAAGAGATAAAAATAAAGGTAGTAAACTTTTAAAATCTATTTTGCTGGATAAGGTTATATCATCTACAAACATTGTAAATTTAATATGGTTTTCTTTCGCTAGTTGGGTTATCTTTTCGCCCGTGGGCTTAAATACCAAATTGGCAATGAGCGTTGAGGTAGGAATTCCTTGTGGAACTTGACGCTTTATTGTGGTCAGCTTTGTTAAAATCCGTGCAATAGTTGGAGTACATCCTTCTCTTAAAAACATTTCAAAAACTTGTTTATGTGAAATCGAAGGGAAAAAAGATTTTAGGTCAGTTGTAAAGATGAATTTATTCCCCTGATGATAACGTGCATTAAGAACATTATTTTTCCCTTTTACGCCGCCATATACATAATTAGGAATTTCTGCTTTTTCTGAAATGAACTTATATAAACGGGTTTGTACTGCTTTTAATAATCCTGTGGAAGAGTTTATTTTACGGAAAGTCGGCTCACCATTTTCTAATTTAGGCTTTCCAGTAATTTTATCAACTTTTTCTCTCTCAAAGGAATAATAAAAACTTTCAAGGTTAGCAAGAATGTACTCTAACTGTGTTTGGTCAACACCAAGAATGTATAATAAATGTTTATTGCTCGTTATCATATAAAAAAGAAATTAGAGAGCAGACTATAACAATTCAAATAGCGATTTTACCAATTCCCCGAAAGGTTTGATGGCATTGAACAATTGGACTAATGCTTTTAGTAGTTTTGTAAGAACAACCATATTCATTGTCCACTTTTTCACATAGCTTTTCTGTGTCACAGTCCCTGAAGAACAATGGAGAGATTTCTTTTTAGCCTTCCCTCTCTTTGAAGGCTTCTTTTTATTTGTCTTTGTCATAATAGAAAAGTTTTAGTTCGGGCAATATTGCCACGTGCTAAATCAATATGACCAAACTAAAACTTGCTATAAACATTGTCTCCATTGCTCTCTAGTTTCACGTGCTAAAAAATAATATGCACAAAATCAGAACAGATGATACATAAAGCCGTACGATATAGATGGATAAGAGCATACAAGGTCGTTTGCGTTATCGTCTTTCGTGAACTTACATCTCCCCGATTAACCAATCGAATTGGTGCGATTTCTCGCTTTAGATGATTAGCAAAATTTTAGCAAAAAGCCTTCTTCAGTCACTCAAAGAACTAATACGAATGCAAAATTAACACTTTTCTCTCGCATGACCAAAACTATTTCTATGAAAACGGAAAATATTGTCGTTTCCGCCTATGAAAATCCGATGCAGCATATCGAACTGCTTGAAAACAAAAGAATTGGCGTTTAAACGGTAGAAAGGTCATTTTTTACTTGTTTTTCTGGCCTAAAACCGTCCATTCTGTCGTTCTTCTCTCTTGAATCGGAACCAACGGGAAAACTGCCGTTCCCCGTCCGAAGTCCACCTGTTTTCTATCCGTTGCAAAGGTACGAAAATAAGCGGTAATTTCACCAACTGAAGTCAACTAAAAACAAGGTGCAGTCACGAGTATTTTTGCAGCCAAAAGAAAAACAAGTGATGTCATATGTGGATTCTGGTCAACAGGGTAGGTTGTCTGGCGAAGCCATTTCTTTTCTCCCCTTTGTTTTGACTTTACTTTATTAGGCGTATATATGAGTACGGGGATAAAGTAAAGGTAACTTTTAGAACATGTCGGATTAGGGAAAATTTGGTGGATATTGACAAAATGGCGAAAACAATTTGGTGGAGAGTATAACCCTCTTTGTTTGCCTACTTGCATCACTAAAAACATAGTTATATGGAAGGTAATATTTTCAGTAGAAAAACATGTTGAATATGCTTTTATATTAAAATAATGTCTATCTTTGTGGCATGAATAATCCATTGCGACAGTTGGGAAACATCCCTGTTACGGCTTCCGTTTTGGAATCTCTGTTTCCTCATATCAGGGGCGGAAACCAGAAACTCAGGTTGCTTGAGCGTGACAAACAGATAATACGTCTCAAGAAGGGACTTTATGTGTGCAGTCCTGAAATAACAGGGAAGACCCTTTCGACAGAATTGATAGCCAATCATCTGTATGCTCCATCGTATGTTTCCATGTCGTCGGCTTTGCGCTATTATGGGCTGATACCGGAAGAGGTTTACACCAAACAGTCCATGACTTTGAAGTATGCAAAGAACTTTGACACGCCGTTTGGCAGGTTTGAATATACGCATATTTCGAAGGCTGCATTCTCTGTAGGACTGACAAGTATCAAGAAGGACGGCTATGCGTTTGTGATGGCTACACCGGAAAAGGCTCTTTGTGATCTGATTGCTAATTCTCCAAAAGTGAATTTGCGCTATCTGAAAGATGCCGAGATTTATCTGGAGGAAGATATCCGGATGGAAAGGGAAGATTTTATGCAGATTGATGCCGGGATATTCGAGGAATACATCAAGGTCGGCAAAAAGGCCGATTCGATACGCACTTTACTTAAATTGCTGAAGAAATGAAGAATGAAATTTACGACAATATGCTCTCGGCATACGATATGGCTACGGAGCAGCAGAAGCGGAACGCCATATTTGAAGTAAACCAGCAGGTAATACTTGCCGGGCTCTACAACGGCGGCTTCTTTGACGTGGCAGCTTTCTACGGCGGTACCTGCCTCAGAATTTTCCATGGCCTCCAGCGCTTCAGCGAGGATATGGATTTTTCCCTACTGGCTCCCGATGACAAGTTCGATTTCACGAAATATTTCCAGCCTATTATAGATGAATTTGCCATTGTCGGTCGTGAGGTGGAGATTAAAAAGAAGGACAAAAAGGGATTTGGAAAGGTTGAATCCGCTTTTCTGAAAGACAATACGGATGTATATGATGTGTCGTTCCAGACAGACAAATCCATAAAAATCAAAATTGAGGTTGATACCCAGCCTCCGTTGAATTTCAAAACGGAGCAAAAGCTGCTTTTACAGCCTCATTCCTTCATGACACGTTGTTTCACTTTGCCGGATTTGTTTGCCGGAAAGATGCACGCATTGGTGTACAGAGGATGGAAAAACAGGGTGAAAGGTCGTGACTGGTATGATTTTGAATGGTACGTTCGCCATAATGTTCCTCTTGATTTTGCCCATCTTGCAGAGCGTGTCCGTCAGTTCAACAATGCAGAAATCGGGCAGGAGGAGTTCGTGGCTCAATTGAAAGACAGATTGGCTACAGCGAACATCAACCAGGTAAAGAGCGATGTCCTTCCGTTTGTCAGAAACCCAAAGGAACTCGACATCTGGTCAAACGATTATTTTGTCCAGTTGGCGGATATAATGAAGTTTGAATAATAGCAGCTAATATTTACTGATTATGGCAAAACAAATTTAGATCGACATTAAGGAGAAGAAATTGAGTGAAGTTGCGCACTATCTTATGATATATTTCCCGTATAACGAGGAAATGTGCAGCTATACTGATGTATGGATGGAAGAACTATACGAGAATAAATATCCATTGGTTTCTAAAGGTATGTGGTCAGGAATCGTCGACTTGAAAACACATAAACTGCTGAATTGGAAGCCAGAATATGGGGATTTGTACCTGCAGGCCAAGACATGCGACAGTGGGACGTATATTCTGCTCGATAAAGATAAAAAAGCGATATGTAAGATTACCGATTATGTGCCAAACGGTCTGATTCCGGAGTCAGATGACTGCGGAGACTATATCCGTTTAAGGATCAATAGTGACGGCACGATAGAAAACTGGCCTGAGAATCCGGACTATTCTGATTTCATAGAAGGCTCTGAGGCTGTAGAAAGGATTGACACGGATATCGAAGAAGAACCGATATTGGAACAAGAGTAGAGTTTACTTACAGCCAACTTATGGCAAAATTGCTTCAATTGCCTAAATTCTTGCAGCTGGAAATAGGAAAAGCGTTAGTGGCAAATGCTTCGGAAGGATTTGAAGAAGACGAATGAGTAATTGGGAAAATAGACATGACAGGTCAATTTTTATGCTATATTGCTATTTTATCGATTATAGATGTCTGAAATTGAATATTTTTCAATACATTTGCAAAATGTCAAATATTACTAGTGCATATATGAAGGATGTTAATAGATTAAAGTTGGTTCTTGTTGAGCAGAAAAGGACAGGAAAATGGTTGGCAGAACAATTAGGTAAAGATCCATCTACTGTTTCAAAATGGTGCTCCAATGTTACACAACCAACATTAGATATATTGGTCAATATAGCTAAAGTATTAAATATTGATGTTAAAGATTTAATAAATGACAAATAAGAATCAATATAGGAAAAAGCCTGTATTCTCGGGGCATGAATCATTTGCGTGCAAATCACATTGGTTAAAACGCGGATATGACTTTGTGCTTGCAGGGCATAGTTTTAACAATGAAGATGCTGTTGTGCACCTTGGAGTTGGTAAGAATATGGTCAATTCCATTAAGTATTGGATGCGAGCATTTGGGTTATTGAAAGCAGAAGGAGAATTAACTTCGTTAGCTCATAAACTTATGAGCAATGAAAATGGATAGGACCCGTTTTTTGAAGATACAGGTAGTTTATGGCTGTTGCATTTTAATCTTATAAATGAAGATTATGCAACTGTTTATAAAAGCACTTTTATTGATTATCATAAACAGCGTAATTTAATTGATGGTATAAAACTTCAAAACTTCATTAAGCATCTATGCTTTGATGGCACAAGCTATAAAAACCTTTACAACGAAAATACAGTTAAACGTGATATAGGAGTTTTATTCCATAACTATTGTAGCCATAGTAATGGGAGCATTGAAGAGTCGAATATGCTATTGGCTCCGTTGAACCTTATTCAAGAAACGGAAGATGGGATGTATATCTTCAATTATGATACTCGTAATAGCATCCCAGCTAATATATTTTTATATGCATTGCTTGTTCAATTCCCTGATAGCAAAAGCATATCATTTGAGGCCATGAAAGACTTGGCACTAATGTTTTGCTTAACAAATAATGATTTGTTAAGTATTATAAAACAGTTGTGTGTTTCATACCCCACCCAAATAGTATTTTCTGATGTTGCGGGTATTAAAGAATTACAGATTAGAGAAAATCTATCCAAAGATACGATACTCAATAACCACTACTTGACTGAGTAATATGAAATATACCCTCTCAATAAATATAGAACATAGCACTTTTGACCCAGAGAGCTATATTGTAACGCCAAATGCTCTTGGCGTTGTGGGACGCATTATTGATGCATTCAATACAGGGATTCACTCATTTAATATTATTGGCTCTTATGGAACAGGTAAATCTAGTTTTCTTTTGGCCTTAGAGGATTCTTTGGTGAATAACTCTCATGTTCTTGTAGCAAATAAGGGTCAATTTAATGGATATAGTCGTTTCCGATTCCACAAAATTGTTGGAGATTATACATCATTACATAGCCTGTTGACTGAACATCTCTTTCCAGATTCGGCTTCTGAGAATCTGTTTGAGAATCTATCCCGATTTTTTGCTAAAGCAGAGAAAAGGGATGAATTTGTTTTTATTGTCATAGACGAGTTTGGTAAGCTATTAGAGTATGCTGCGAAAAATAATCCAGAGAGAGAACTGTATATATTTCAGAAGTTTACTGAGTTTATTAACAGCGATAAGTGTAATGTAATTTTACTTACAACACTTCATCAGAATTTCAATTCATACGCTCGCACATTAAGTGAATCTCAGCGTCATGAATGGAATAAGGTGAAAGGTCGCTTTCAGGAAATTGTTTTTAATGAGCCGGTTGAACAACTGTTATATCTAGCAGCCAAACGAATAGAACGTACATCTAGATCCGTCCTTAACAATGGTTTTAGAACAATATATGATTTAGCGCAAAATACAAAGTTTGCGAGTCCGTCAATTAAATATGAAGATACAGCAGAACGATTATATCCATTGGATTTATTTGCTGCCCATGCATTAACATTGTCGATTCAACGATATGGTCAAAATGAACGGACTCTGTTTTCATTTCTTGAATCGACTGGCGAAGGTTCTTTACAGTCCTTTAAAGACAGTGAACATACTACCTATAATCTAACGGATGTATATGACTACGACATATATAACTTCCATTCTTTCCTTTCTGAGGTTAACCTCGATTCGGCAGCATGGGCAGGTATTCGAGTCTCTTTGGAGCGAGTAGAAGGATTGTTTGACCCAGAAGTCGCAGACGATGCAATTAAGCTTGTCAAGACTATTGGCATGATAAATTTATTTGGTAATGCTGGTGTAAGCTTTACAAAAAAAGATTTGTCATTGTATGCAATGAATGCGTTAGGAATTATATCTCCAGAGGGTGTGATTGACTTGTTGACACAGCACAAAATAATTCGTTATGCAGAATATAAGTCGCAATATGTTTTGTTTGAGGGGACTGACGTCAATATTGAAAGTGAATTACTAAAAGCCTCTGGAATCGTGCCCCGTTCTAAAGATGTTGTTGATAAACTTCTTGAGAATTTCTCTCTCCCTGTAGAGTTTGCTAATGCTGCATATTATCGTAAGGGGACACCTCGATATTTTGAGTATGTCATATCGGACTATCCAATTAATAAACAACCTCAAAATGAGATTGACGGATATATTAATCTTGTCTTTAATGAATCATTGACATTAGAGAAGCTCAAACAAGAGACCAGTACTGTCGAAGAGGCTATATTATATGCTTATTTCAAGCGAACTGATAAAGTTATTGACCATATTTGGATGTTAGATAAGCTAGCCTATGTTCAAAATATAGTTGATAGCGCAGACAAAGTTGCTCATCGAGAATTAAAAGCTTTAATGAACCATGAACGTGGTTTGCTTAATGCGAGTGTGTTAGATGCGTTGTTTGGATATAGCCAAGATGTAGTTTGGGTGTATCGAGGCAATGAGTTCCATATTGATTCGAAGACCAGCTTTAATAAATTCTTATCTCGTATATGTGATGAGGTTTATTTCTCTACACCTATATACATCAATGAGATGGTGAATAAGCATAAGCCGAGCGGTGCAATGTCATTAGCTCGTGTCAACTACTTATCTCATTTATTAGAGAACTCTACTGAATACAATCTGGGATTTGAGGATAGTATGTTTAAACCGGAAAAAACCATCTATTTGACGTTGTTGAAAAATACCGGCATACATAGACTGTTCCTCGGTACATATGAGTTAGATGCACCCCAAGAAGAATCGTTCAGTGATCTTTGGAATGTTTGTGAAGCATTTTTGGAAGGAAGTAAAGAGAAGCCTCGCAAATTGGCAGAACTCATTAACACACTTAAGGCACGTCCATTTAAGCTCAAACAAGGCGTGATTGATTTGTGGATACCAACATATCTCATTATTAAGAAGAATGATTACTCTTTATATAATGATTCGGGAGTCTTTATTCCTTTTATTAATAGAGAGGTATTGGATATTATGCAGAAATCACCGGGCGGATTCCAAATTAAAGCATTTAATGTAGAAGGAGTTAAGCTGGATTTATACAATAAATATCGTGAAGCATTAAACCTTAGTCAAGATGGTGAATTTACGGCTGCTAGCCTTATAGAAACCATTAGACCTTTTTTGGTGTTCTATAAGAAACTTAATAAATATACTAAGCAAACAAAGCGACTCAAAAAAACAACATTGCAGTTCCGTAATGTATTATCTACCGCCAAAGACCCCGAAAAGACTTTTTTTGAGGATTTGCCTCGTGCTTTGGGTTTCAAGGATAGTGTCCTAGCTAGCAATGATGAGGTTTTGAAGAGCTATGTAGATCTATTGCAGAATGCGATTAGAGAGCTTCGGAGTTGTTATGTTAATCTGATTGGACGCATTGAGAATGCGCTCGTCGATTCGTTGAGTTTAAAATCGACAGACTTTATTCAATACAAAAAAGAATTAGAGGAACGATACTCTTGCCTCAAAACATATCTGCTAACTGATAAACAAAAGGCAATACTCAACAGAATATTATCTCCGGCAGCAGATAAGGTTTCTTGGTATCAATCGTTGGCATATGTCATATTAGATAAACAGCTTGAAAATTTGCTTGATGAAGAAGAAGCGTATCTGATAGATAATTTGATCCATTTGTTCAAAGAGTTGGATAAGTACATAGATATTAGTCGTCAGAACCTTGAACATGAGGACAATTTCATTCGGATAGAAATGATCTCAAATGATGGTGCAATATCACCTCAAGTAGTACGGCTTAATAAGAGCAAGATTGACGTTGCACAAAAAATTGAAAAACAAATAGATAAACTGTTATCGGGAGACAGTGAGGTCGATGTATATGCTTTGTTAATGATTCTTAAAAGGAGGTTGGGAGATGAGTAAGGTAAGACATGTCTTAGGTATATCAGGCGGCAAAGATAGTGCAGCACTGGCGATCTATTTGAAGCGGTTGTATCCTCAGCTTCCTATAGAGTATTATAATACTGATACAAAATGTGAATTGGCAGAAACTCAAAAATTGATTGAGAATCTAAAATCATATTTAGGGCATATTGAGATATTGGTTGCGGCCGAAGATAGCCCAGAACCAATTCCATTTGATCATTTTCTTAAAATTAGTGGAGGATATTTGCCGTCTCCTCAAGCTCGGTGGTGTACGCAAAAAATGAAGTTGGCAGAGTTTGAGCGATTTGTGGGTGATGATCCTACAATATCGTATGTCGGAATTCGAGGTGATGAGGATAGAGAGGGATATGTTTCAACCAAACCTAATATTCAGGCTATATTCCCATTCCGGAAAAATATTTGGAGTATAGATGTGATTCATAATGTTATGCAAAATAGTAACATAGGTGTGATTTCATCTCTATACAAAAAGTATGCGTCTAGTGAGATATTGGATGAGGCATTGCGGATTATAGAGATTCCTACATCAAAAAAGTTCTTATTCAGCCGGAAGTTCAATGCTTTATTGGATTTGAGTGTTAAGACCTTTAATAAGGTGGTCTTTGAATATCTCAAGACAACTGATTATCCCGTAGGAAAGTTAGAGGATTTTCCTCTGATAGATAATGAAGATGTCTTGGTAAAAGAAGATATTTTCAATATTCTAAAAGATAATGGAGTCGAAGTGCCAGCCTATTACAATCCAATTCCGTTCGAAGTTGATGGGGAAGTTGGAACATACAATAGAAGTCGTTCCGGATGTTATTTCTGTTTTTTTCAGCAACGTATAGAATGGATATGGCTTTTGGAACAGCACCCGGACCTTTATAAAAAAGCGATGGAATATGAAAAGGATGGCTATACATGGATTCAAGGTGAGACGCTAGAGGAGTTAAGTCGACCAGAGCGAGTTCGCCAGATCAAGCTTGATCACATCAAGAAGCAGGCTAATTTGAAAGGTAAAAATTCAAGTGGTCTTTTGGTGGATATGTTTGACGATGACGATGAAATACCTTGTGCTAACTGTTTTATATAATTATTATGGCTGGATATAGAGCATTTCTTGCAGAAAATTCAGAGAATTATCAATATGAATTGATTTATTATCACAATCCGAATAGATGGAGAGATAATATTATAGCTTTAGACAACCCTATAAGAAATGTTGAGAATTGGTCTGCTGAAATAAAATATTTGAATGAATCGAATGATGATTTATCAGATGAAATTAAAAACTTGCCAAATGATACGGGCGGTATTTATGTGTTTTATGTAAAAGGACTAAACTTGTCATTTATGGAGAACTATATTCTCTATGTTGGTAGATGCCAGTTTACAGGCACACAACATATCAGGAAACGTGCCAGGGAATATTATAAGGACACTAGAGATTTAATTGTGGAAATGTTTAGTAGATGGAAAGATTATTTATATTACAGATATTATCCTGATACTGATAGGATAAAAAACAATGAGATTCAATTAATTCGGGCAATACTTCCTCAATATAATGAGGTAATTCCTGACCAAATAGATATATGTGATAGTATTCCTGCATTTAGTAACAGAATATGAAAATACCAACAATTAAAGGGAAAATTGGAGAAACTATATATTATATAGCAAATCTTACATTTCACCAAATTAATCAACTCGTAAAAAGAGTTGACTCAGAATTACATACATCGACATCTTTGAGAGAGGAGATACAACGCTCACTGTCTGACAATTATATTAAGATAAAACAATATATTTTAAATAGAGAAGACCATTTTTTCAACTCATTGGTTTTGGCTGTTTATGATGGACAACCTATATGGACTGAAATAAGATATGAGTTAGAGGACGAGTGGTATCATAATGTCGGAGTTTTACATTTCAACGGAGAAGAAAAGATTTTTCCGGTTGATGGACAGCATCGTGTAGAAGGAATAAAAGCTGCCTTAAGAGAAAAGCCAGAAATAGGTTCGGAAACAATAAGTGTTATTTTAATAGGACATAGTAATACTAGAGAAGGAATGGAAAAGTCGAGAAGAATATTTTCCACACTTAACCGATATGCTAAACCTGTTAGGCTTGGGGATATCATTGCTCTTGATGAAGACGATGTTGTTGCCATTACAACTCGTATTTTATTGGAGAGTTTTCCCTTATTTATGGGCGATAGGATAAAAGCGAGTAATTCAAAGTCAATTCCAGCAAGCGACAAGAAATGTTTTACGACATTAATGACTTTATATGATTGTAATGTAGAACTATTAAAATATTATAAGTTTAACGGCCACATCTCGAGTGGAAAACTAAAGGATTATCTGAGAGTTCGACCTGATGATGAAACAATATTAGGTTTCTATAACTTCTTGTCTGAATTTTGGAGAGCCTTTGAGAATTGTTTCCCTGAGATTGGAAGTTATATAGAAAATACTTCTCCAAATGCTGCTGAATCGTATCGAGATTCTGTTAGTGGAGGGAATATATTTTTTAGGCCAATTTCTCTTTATCCATTTATATCAGCAATATCAACGCTTGCGATAAGGGAACCTGAGCCCAATGTTATTAGAGTCATGGAACAATTTAGAGAAATTGAAAGGACAGTTTCTGCTGATCCATGGAGCAAGGTAATTTGGAATCCGACGACTAATAAAATGGTAATGAGGAACCAAGCTTTAGTAAAATATCTGTTTATGCATATGTATAGTCATGACATCTTGACAAATAAAGAAGAAAGGGCTTTGCGAGCCAAATATGCTTTAGTCCATAATATATCAATAAATGAAGCAACAGAACGGTTAAATCACATATTTATACATAATGCTTAAATCAGATATCATATGGCCTGAACATCGGCGATACAAATCGCGTACAGAGTGGGAACCGATAGGTTTCTTCTCCGATTGTTTGTGTAATACGACGCATTTTGATCTTATGCTTGGATTCTTTTCTTCATCTGCGATAAGCGTGCTCGCTAATGGATTTGCAGTATTCCTTTATAATGGAGGAAAGATGAGGCTTATAGTTAATGACATCTTAACTGAAGAAGATAAGAGTGCTATTGCAGATGGGACTAGCGATGTTGAAATACCTTATTTTGATGTGTCAGACATTCGAAAGATTAAAGAAACATTATCAGAAAGAGATAATCATTTCTTCAACTGTTTAGCGTGGCTCATACGGCATAATCGTCTTGATATTAAAATTATAGCGCCTAAGAATGGTGTTGGCATATCGCATACCAAGTCAGGCATATTCTCTGATGGTATTAATGATGTTGGATTTGACGGTTCGTGTAATTTTTCTCGGACTGCATTGGTGGACAATATAGAAAGTCTGACCGTTTCATGTGATTGGGACGGCGATGTAGATGTTGCTAAGATCAGATATATAAAGGATGATTTTGAGAAAGTCTTTCAAGAGAGAGATGACACTGTAGTTTATTTATCGGCAGACAAGATAAAGACTCATATTACAGAGAATTATCCTGATAAATCTATATCCGAACTGCTTGAATCTGAATACAATATTTTAAAGAATCAGTATTCACAAAATGTCTCTAAACGTATTGCCAAAGCTTTGGATAATGCCAAAAAGCGATTGGAGGTAATTATTGATAAGCTCAAGGAGGGTAAATACAAAGCAGATGTTTTGAAAAACCACGAGCCACATTTTCCATATCCATCTGGACCAAGAGACTATCAAATACAGGCTTTTGAGTACTGGAAAGATAACAAACAGAAAGGATTGTTTGCTATGGCAACAGGTACAGGCAAAACTATTACATCCTTAAACTGTCTACTTGAAATTTATAAGAAACTTGGTTATTATAAAGCACTTATATTAGTTCCAACTATTACACTTGTTGAACAGTGGGAAAAAGAATGTGAAAAATTTAATTTTGTAAATGTAATCAAAGTCTGCTCCAAATACGGAGAGTGGCAGACCTCGCTGGCAAACATACGAATGTTGGAGTTGTCAGATCCAAACAACAAATTATCGTATGTGATTATTTCTACATATGTATCTTTTATTCGACTAGCCAATTTTTTGGAATTAAATCAATTCCAAAGGCTAAATTGTTGCTTATTGCTGACGAGGCACACAATATGGGAGGAGGGCTTGTTGCAAAACGATTGAACGATATTAAATATTTGCGACGAATAGGACTGTCTGCTACACCTGAGCGACAGTTTGATGAAGAAGGGAATTTGCGATTAATGTCATTCTTTGGATGCGATAAAGAATTCACTTTTGAGTACTCAATGGCAGAGGCCATTAGAAACAAAGCATTGTGTAAATATTATTATTATCCTCATCTAGTGGAATTGACCCAAGATGAAATGAGCCAGTACATTGAGTTGTCAAAGAAAATTGCAAAAATCATTAATAGGACCGATAACTATAGTCGAGAAGTCTTAAAACGACTTTTACTGAAACGAAAGCAAATTATACATAGAAGTTGTTTAAACTTTAATTTGCAATTAAAATGTTGCCAAACTGCGTACAAATAGAATTATTCATTATATTATGGGTGACCAAACTCATTCATAAAAAACAACCTATGTACGCTGTATTGGACAAAGATACGATAAAAAACGAAATACGTCCCCATCTTTCCGTAGCGAAACGCGGTTTTATTAGTAAAAGTAGTCTGATTGAAGTCATCAATGCCATTCTCTATAAGTTAAAGACCGGCTGTCAATGGGCATATCTCCCCGTTAAAGAGCTGTTCAGCGGCAAGGTCTTGAAATACGGTGCAGTGTTTCATCACTATAACAAATGGAGTAAGAAAGGTGAATGGAAATCCCTTTGGTTGAGACTTTTGGATAAACACCGTTCAGAACTTGACATGTCAAGTGTGGATCTTGATGGCAGCCACACTCCGGCCATACGTGGTGGGGAGGCTGTCGGTTATCAAGGAAGGAAAAAACGTAAGACGACCAACGCCCTTTATCTTACGGACAGAAAAGGGCAACCTATTGCCATGTCCTCTCCCAAAAGTGGAGAGCACCATGATACACATGATATTGTGAATGTAATGCGAAACATGATGGCTGACATGATAAAAGCCAACATCAGGATTGACGGGCTTTTTCTGAATGCGGATGCTGGATTTGACTGTGTTCCACTACGTTCCCTGCTTGAAAGTCAGGGAGTAGTGGCAAACATTTGTATCAACAGAAGAAATGGAACGACCAATGAAAATCGGATTCTTGATGAAGTGTTGTATCGGGAACGGTATTCCATAGAACGAACAAATGCGTGGATAGATAGCTACAGGAACATCCTGAATCGTTTTGATACAACTCTTAGGAATTGGGAATCATGGAACTATATCGTTTTTGCTGTTATGCTGCTGAGAAAATCAAAGAAAAGAAAAGTTTAAACCACTTCATAAAGCAGAAAATAAGAAAAAAGAATTTGAAGCAATATTAAAAGATCATCTAAATAAAACCGGTTCTTTAAAATATACGTTAGTATATGTGCCTGAGGGGAACCAATTAGATGATCAAACTGCAGATATTTTCGATATGGTAGAAGGAATTAAGGATGATGAAGATACACTGCATCTTATTGATGAATATACGCGTATCGTAAGAGATATTGACTCGCATATAGTTGTACGTCAATTTACATCAGAATCCATTGATCGTGATTCAATGTTGTCTGATTTTGCGAATGGGAATATTGATGTTTTAACGTCAATGAAGTGTTTGGACGAAGGTGTTGACGTACCACGTAGCGAATTAGCAATCTTTTGTGCTAGCACTGGAAATCCTAGGCAGTTTATTCAGCGCCGAGGTCGTGTGCTGAGAACGCATAAAGACAAACGATATGCTGTTATTCACGACCTTGTAGTAATCCCAGACACGAATTTCGATCCGGAATGCTATGAGTTGGAAAAGAGTTTAGTCTCAACCGAAGTAAAACGAGTCCGAGATTTTGCACTTCTTTCTGAGAATTGTAATGACACATTAAATATTTTAGATGATGTATTAAATCGATATCAAATATCACTTTTTAATTGATACTACTATGACTACTCATTACACGAATGGAGACAGAATACTGCAAGCAGTATTGGCCGATCCTAAACTTGCCGAATTGGGTGAATATACACCAACTGGAGATGAAACAGTTGCAGACGCTCTTGATTCTGAAAATGCCACAATACGTGCTGTTGCTATGATTATTGATGGTAATGAGAATCAATACACCCCCAAAGAGATTTATACCCAGGTTTCTAATTATCTGACCACTAGCATATGAGACTAAATAAAATTATTATAAAGAATTTCCGCAGCTATTACGGTGAAAACTGTTTTGAGCTGTCGGACGGCTTAACCCTTGTTATTGGAGATAATGGTGATGGCAAAACAACCTTCTTCGAAGCTTTAGAATGGTTGTTTGATACTAGTAAGGATAATAAAAGCGAAAGTAATATATCAGAGATGCGCAAAGCCGAGATGGGAATTGGAGATAGCGATGAGGTATCTGTAACTATGACCTTTGAGCATGGCGGAGAAAAAGAAATTTGTAAACGGTTTATTTTCGAGAAAGACACAAATGGAGCTATCAGAACAAGAGATTTTTCTTTTGTTGGATATGAAATTCTTGGATCAGAACGATATAGGCGAGAAGGAAAGATATTGTTGGAGTCTTGTTTTGATACTGTAATACGTCGTTATTGCTTATTCAAGGGTGAGCGAGAGTTAAATGTTTTTGATAATAATACTGCTCTCAAAACCTTAGTGGATACATTCTCAGGAATAAAACAATTCGATAATCTTGTTGAACTGACTTCATACTTTGAGCAGCAATCTGATAACTTAGTTACCAAAGAGTTGAAAAAAGACAAAAAGCAGGAGGAGATTATCAAGCGACTTGAATATGAATTGAGTAAAGTACAATCGGCTATTTCTGATGTTCGCCATGACATTAGTATCAAAGAGAAAGCTGTATCAGACTATGAAACCAGATTAAGAGTTCTGGAGGAGAATCAGGATGCTTGTGAAAATTTACAGGATATAAATGCTCGAATTGAGCAGAAAAAAATAGAACAGCGTAGACTGATGGGTTATATCAATCTTGACTATAACGCCATGCTGCTGGATGATATGTGGATTCTTAGAGCATTCCCTTCTATTTTAAGCGAGTACCAGAAGAAAGTTGCAGCTCTTAGTCGCGCGAAGAGAAAATTACAAAAGGCAGAGGACGAAAGAATTGCTATTGAGAAGGGGAAACAAGAAGCAATAAAAGAAATCCAGAAATTGGCCAATGATGCTACACCTCTCCCATGGAATCTTCCAGATAAGGAAACTATGCAGGAGATGATTGATGATGAGATCTGTAAGGTTTGCGGTCGACCAGCAGAAAAAGGAAGTGACGCATATAACTTTATGGTTAATAAACTTAATGAGTATCTTGATCATATTCGTAAAGAATCAGAGGCGGCTCAACAGCAAGAGGCCTCAGTTAAGCCTCTCTTTGAGAATACATACATAAATGAGTTGCATACACGTAGCATTCAGTTGAGTGGAGATACAGAGCAGGAATTGATGAGGTTGGCAACCATTATTGCCGATAGATTATCTTTTGTGCAAAGCAGAAAGCAGGATTTGGAGCGAGTAAATAAAGATCTGATAGAGGCAGAAGATGCAAAAATGCAGCTTCTTATTCAGACCCCTGATCTTACGGAAGAGATGCTTATCAAGAACTTTAAGGATTTTAAAGGTCTTTCTGGTAGCAGTAAGCGAGCATCATTAGATCTCCAAGACTTGAATCATGAACTTGAAGTGTTAGAGGCCAAAAAGCAGGAACTAAAAGAGCAACAAAATCAGATAGTCCCATCAAATGGAATTGTAAGAGTTTATCAGAAAGTTCATATTACGCTTGAACGAATCATGAAAGCGTTTGAGGCGGCAAAGAATAGAAATGTAGAAGAATTTATTCAAACCCTAGAAGAACAGGCTAACATATATCTTAAGAAACTCAATGCTGATGATTTTCGTGGTCTTATTAAGATAAAAAGAACCGCAGACGGTTCTGCACGAATAAACCTATATAGCTCTAATGATACCTTGATAGCTAATCCAGGTGGTGCTCAAAAGACCACGATGTACATGTCTGTCCTTTTCGCTATATCAAAGATTACTACGCTTAAGAGGGATGAAGATTATCCGTTGATTTTTGATGCTCCGACTTCATCGTTTGGAGAATTCAAAGAGGATATATTCTATAATATTATTGATAATATTGATAAGCAATTCGTTATCTTTACGAAAGATCTGTTGAGATATGATAGGGACACGGAAAAGCGAGAACTTGATTTTGATAAGATAAATCAGCTTTCTTGCTCTGTTTATCGTATACAGAAAGCTCCAGGGTATGATGAAGAAGATTTGTCAACTATTAGAACAATAACCGAAAGAATTAAATAGATTATGGCAGAGAAACTATATGATTTATGGGCAAAACGTAATCCTAATTGGGAGAAACGTTTTGAAGACTCTATCATTAAGAACTTTAGTGATTATGGTAAGGGTGTAACCACGTTAGGAGAGGCCAAAGGAAAACTGTTTGGTGCTGGTTATGAAGTTTTCATCATAGCATTTTTTATTGGTCTGTATTACAACCAAAGACGGAGACTCATAGATGATAGCACGAAAATTAAATCGTTAGGACAGCCTATTCAATATTGGGGTAATATTGATTCGGTAAAAGGAAGAAAAGCCTATCCTAAATTGAAGGAGTTTATTTTTACAGCATTAGTCGCTAGAACCGATTTTGATTTTATAGCGCTTGATAAGGGTCTAGTAACACCTCGTAAAGCGGTTGACGCCTTAATGCAAACAATGGAAGAGTATGCTAATTGGGGCTTCCATTTTATGGAAGACAAATTGATGGATAACCCTAATTACTTTTATAGAGAAACGGCATTTCTTGAGGTATTTCTAACTTTTGATGCAAGTACAACAGAATCGACTGAAGATGAACCAGAATCCTTAGATTAGGAGATATACGAACCATTGTATTAAAAACTCGCTTTGACCTAGAAATACAGATGCGGTAGTGCTATATTTATCAAGCACTACCGCATTGAATAACAATAACGATTGCAAGTTTTCCATAAAGCGAACTTATTCCTATAAATTTGCCAGATTTATAGAATAGACCCACAAAAAGAAAACAAGAACCAAACAAGTGAAAATAAATACTCTGTTTTATAGGTGTTTAAGTGCGTATATTTCTTTTCAGTTGTTTTTATTATTTTCAGTTGATTGGTTCTTATTCGGTACATTTTTGTTTCTTGTTTGTTCCTCAATTCAGATTATTATTCCTACCTTTGCAACAGAAATAACGAATAAAGGAATTGAATATGCCACGAGTAAAGAAGCCGACGAAAGTCAAAGAACCGATCCGTCTTCGGATGAAGCCATTGAGCGACGGAAGCAAGAGTTTGTATCTGGATATTTACCGCGACGGAAAGCGGACATACGAGTATCTTAAAATGTATATCATCCCGGAAACGGACAATAATGCCCGGAAACGGAATCAAGCCACGATGGATGCGGCCAATGCAATCAAATCGAAACGCATCATCGAATTGACTAACGGGGAAGCGGGTATCGAGAACAGGGAAAAGGTATTCTTGCTCGATTGGATGAATACATATAAAGAGAATCAGGCAAAGCGAGGCAAAAAGGACGGGAACCAAATCGCAGTGACCATTCGCATCCTGAAAGATTATGCAGGAGAACGGATGACGATGGATCGAATCGACAAGGCATTCTGCCAAGACTACCTCGATTATCTGATGACGGAATACCGTCCCAAAGGAAAACGTGTGTCGAACTTTACGCTCCACACCTACTACCGTATCCTGAACGGGGCTTTGAACGCTGCCGTTCGTGCGGAGATTATCAAAGTCAATCCGTTTACCAAAATCAATAATTCGGATAAGATTCGCCTGCCGGAGAGCAAACGGTCATATATGACTATCGAAGAAGTCCGGGCATTGATTGCCACACCGATGAATAATGAGGCGGTGAAGTCCGCTTATTTGTTCTCCTGCTTCTGCGGATTGCGCGTGAGCGATATTGTGGGATTGAAGTGGAAAGATGTATTCGTCGATAGAGGACAATACCGTTTGGCTGTATCCATGCAAAAGACAAAAGAACCGATTTACCTGCCTCTTTCCCCCGAAGCGTTGAAGTGGATGTCGGAACGGGGAGACAAAACGGCAGATGACCATGTGTTCGATTTGCCGAGTCCGTCGATGATGAATATACTCATCAAGCCTTGGGCGAAAGCTGCAGGAATCGACAAGCGGTTCACCTTTCACAAGGCGAGGCACACTTTTGCGACGATGATGCTGACGCTCGGTGCAGATCTCTATACTACCTCGAAGCTACTCGGTCATGCCGATGTGAAAATGACGCAGGTGTATGCCAAAATCATCAATCAGAAAAAGGACGATGCCGTCAATTTAGTAAATGGTTTGTTTGATTAGTCCGATGTAAATCGTAGCATTGTTGAGTGGTATAAAATGAGGCTGTTTTCATATCTGCATATAGGCGAATTACAAACGCAGATTTAGGTTTACTTTAATTCGGGTACGTATAGGAAAAAAACAAAGTAAACCTTTTAGAGGTTCTCCTTCAATTTTGGTGGTATCTCCATTTAGTTATCTGATTAAATTAGCCACCAAATTTGAAGAACTACAAAAAAGTTACATCCTCAATTTTACTTTTATTCTTTTGTAAGTTCTTATATATAGAGCGTCCATTCGAATACCTTACGAAAAGGTACGTAAAGGAATGTATAACGAAATAATATAAATGCTATGTATAAGATGAGAACATGGAAATTAGGAATACTGATAATTGCGATGGCGTGCGTTTGCGGAACTGCAAACGCACAGCATTGGCATAGACGTCACCATCCGCATCGAACAGTGACTGTTGTGGTACGACCTGAGGTGACATCCCATGTAAGTAACCGTTTCAACCAAAAGGAAAGATTTGGAATGGCAGTGGCTTACTTGGAAACGCACAAATATCTGACAATAAATCAATATGCGAAGATGACCCAACTCAATAAAGTTTCTGCAGAAGCAGAATTGGATGCTTTCGCGATTGATAAAAGAAAGCCCATACAATGTGTCATTAGAGGGAAAAAGAAGGTATATATAAAAAGAAGATAGTGTATATGAAACAGATGTGTAAAATACTGGCTTTAGGAATGACCGTTATGCTTCTGCTGCAATCGTGCGTGACAGTACGTCGGCCTCGCCACCGTCATCACCACAGACATTGTTATGTCATTATGCAGCAAACAACTGACACGGCTTCGTTCAACCATTTCCCCACCGAATGTATAATAGCATCAGAATCTGCCGTATATGAAAATAAGGGATGATTGGGTACTGGTGCGAATGGCAATCAAAGAGCCAGAAAAAGGTTTCCGATACCTTATGGGAAAATATAGGGAAGCAGTGTATTGGCATATCCGAAGACTGGTAGTTATTCACGATGATGCACAGGACGCGACACAGGAAACTTTCGTGCGGATATTTCGGTCGTTATCTGAATTTAAGGGCGACGGTTCTTTTCGTTCGTGGGTTTATCGTATAGCTACTACCGAAGCCTTACGCCTTTTGAATCGACGCCGGAACGACTGTGTATCCTTGGATAGTGCATCAACTGAAATCAACCGTATGATGGCTGACGAATATGTGAACTATGATGATTTAGAAGCAGTGAAACTTCAGAATGCCATTTTATCGCTGCCAACGAAACAACAGTTAGCTTTCAACTTGAGATATTATAATGAAATGGGATATGACGAGATTGCTGAGATCATAGGCTCTACGGCTGACAGCGCGAAGTCGAACTATCATATTGCCAAAGAAAAGATAATCAAATATATGAACTCAAACAATTAGATATATGAAAAAGGATTTTGATTTCAACAGCATAGGTAAACGAATGCCATATACTGCTCCGGAGGGCTTTTTGGACGATATAGAAAATAATGTTTGGGAAACCATCAGGAATGAAACAATCCCATCCAAGCCTAAGAAGAGCTATCGTTTGTGGTATTCTATATCGGGAGGGCTTGTTGCCGCAAGCGTAGCACTGTTGCTTGTCTTCAACTTTTCTCCCGGCCATCACAAGACGGACGATTTTGAGAAGTTCGAACAAGCTTTCTCAAGATTGAGTAGTGCCGACCAGAATTATCTGTTTACGGTCTATCAGAACGATTTATTTATAAACGAATAATAAAATGACCAATCATGAAAAGTATTTTTAGAATCCTTATGGTTGTAATAACAATAAGCACTTTCTGCGTAAATGCTTATGCCCAAAAGGATAGCAGACAGCGTATGACACGTGAACAATTAGCCGAAACACAGGCTAAGTACATTGCAAGGGAAATGGCAATGGATGACGCAACTACAGAGAAATTTATTGAAACTTTCTGTCAATTTCAAAAAGAGGTCTGGGCTCTTGGACCACGTCCCAAAAGGGATTCCTCCAACCGTTCGGATGCTGAGGCGGAACAGGCAATGAAAGAAAGATTTGCCCATAGTCAGAAAATACTTGATTTGCGTAAGAAATATTATATGGAATATAGCAAATTCCTGACACAGAAACAGATTGAACAAGTTTACAAATTGGAAAAGGAAATGATGGATCGTCTGTATTACCGTTCTCAAAAAAGAAAAGCTCATCAAAAATAATCTGTTATGAAAAATATATTGAAAACTCTCTGCTTGTGTTGTTCAACACTTTTCTGTTTAGTCACAATATCTTCGTGTCAGAATGAAGATACGGAAGATATCGTGTTGTCCGGCGAGGAAGGGCAAGACTCTAATCAGGAAAAACTTATTGCGACCATTGCTGACGGACTTTATGACAATTGGAATATTGGCGATGCCGTCATGTTGCTTCATGATGGAGAAACAGTTTCCGTTGAAGTCCAAGAATCAGGTAACGCATCGCAACTTTCAGGCACTATCGACGGTGTTTTCACTGATGATAATCCTTTATATGGTGTATATCCTGCAAATAATGCGGTATCTTCTAATCGTGAAGGCGTAACCGTATCCATTCTAGCCACGCAAACGGCAGGAACCGACGGGTATGATGCAAAAGCAGTCGTATCTGTGGCTCGAACGGTTTCAGAATCACTGTCTTTCCGTGCCATCGGTGGTGGTATAAAACTAAGATTTCAAATGTCGGGCGTGAAAAAGGTTGAACTGGAAAGTGTCGATGGTTACGCATTGTCAGGTACAGCTACAATAAAATGGAATGAATTGGGCATTCCTATCGTTGATAAAACTGAAAATGCAAATTCCATTCTTGTTTTCAGTTCTTCCGATGAATCCGGTTTTGCATCCGGCAAAGATTATTATATCTCCACCTTACCTTGTAATCTTTATGGAGGATACCGGCTTTCCATCTATAAAGACGGTTTGGTCGCACATTATTTCAGTGTACATCAAATTGTGGAACGGGCTGATTACATAACTCCCATTGATTTGGTGGAGAGTGAATTGGAATTTGACGATCCGGATGCACCTCTTGTTGAAGAAACACGACCGGAACTGGACGCTACGACAACAGCTCTTCTGCGCCAATATCAGCAAAATCCAACGGAAGAAAACAAAGAAGCTTTATTAAATCAAATGGGGCTTCGTTATGATAAAGTCGTGGCTCGAAAAAAAGCCAAGCTGCGCGAACTGGAAAGAGAGGCAAAAACTCCTAATCTCATAGAAGAAATGCAGGCTATTGTGGATGAAATGGTTGATAATCGCGATATCCGGTTAGAACAGCAGTTCCTGCGTCTCATTGACCCACGAAACGACGATAATCCTAATGATGCTTGGATGGTGCTGCGTGGTGCATCCGCTCCCAATGCTTACATAGGCTACGCTCCGGTAACCAATGCAGAATATGCCGCCTTCAAGGAGGGCTTCACTTATGACGCAGGGCAGGATAACTATCCGGTAGTGAATGTCACGATTGCAGAAGCCACAGCTTATTGCAATTGGCTTACAGAAAAAGACAAATCTCATATCTACCGTTTGCCGACTGATGAAGAATGGATTCTTGGAGCAGGACACATGCCGAAGGATGTTACGATGAACTCCGGCCGTGTGGAAACAGGACTTACAGCCGTAGATGCCTATAAGCAGTCCACAGGTGCGTGTGGAGGCATTGACTTCTGGGGTAATTGCTGGGAATGGACTACCTCAACTGATTCAAACGGAAAATATATCATAAAAGGAGGCAGTTGGGATTCTGAGCGTGACGATTGCCGTAGCGAAAAATCAGATGTCGTGAGAACCGGCACACAGAAATATGATAATGTCGGTTTCAGAGTAGTAAGAACAGATTTAATTTAATCCACAAATAACTCTCAAATATGAAAAAATTGTTTTTAGCAATGGCTATAGCCATTGTGACGGCTACCGCTGTGTCCGCACAAGATGGCTATAAGCAAAATAAAATCGTGGTTTCAAACCACCAAACGGACAAAGAAAACGGATATGAAGGCTATTCCGCTAACCGGTGCAGCATCAAATTCAATATCTCCCTTACCGGTGTGACAAAGATAGAGCTGGAAAGTGTTGATGGGCTACCGCTGGCAGGTACGGCAACTATACAGAAGTCCGCTCAAGAAAAAACTGTAATTGATAATATGGCGCATACAAGTACCATTATAACATACAGCTCAAGCGGCAAATCCGGATTTATACCCGGAAAGGATTACTACATTTCGACCTTGCCTTGTGACCTTTATGGAGGATACAGACTGTCCATTTACCGTGACGGACTTGTGGCGCATTATTTCGGTGTGCATCAAAAGGTGGAGTTGGGGAAATTTATCAGTCCTGATGATTTGGTAGAGAGTGAGTTGGAGTTCGATAAGCCGGGTGCTCCGCTTGTAGAAGAGGGACGGCCTAAAATGGATTCCAAGACACACAATTTGTTTGTGCGGTATCGAAAGACACCGACAGAGGCCAATAAACAGGCTTTATTGGATCAAATGTGTGTACGGTATGACAAGGTAGTAGCACGAAAAAAGAATAAACTCCGTGAACTGGAACGTGAAGCAAGAACCTACAGCATCGTGGAACATATGCAAGGAATTGTAGGTGAGATGGTGCAAAATCGAGAAACCCGCATACAGCAGCAATTCCTCCGTTTCATTGATCCTCGTAGGGATGAAAACCCAAAAGATGCTTGGATGGTGCTGCGTGGTGCATCCGCTCCCAATGCTTATATAGGCTACGCACCGCTGACCAATGTCGAATATGCCGTGTTCAAGCCCGGATTTACCTATGAAAAAGGGCAGGATAACTATCCGGTTGTGAATATTACGATAGCTGAAGCCCAAGCCTATTGCGAATGGCTTACGGCAAAGGATAGCAAGCATATCTACCGTTTACCCAGCGAAGAGGAATGGATTCTCGGAGCCGGGCACATGCCGAAAGATGTGGCAATGAACGCTAACCGTATTGAATCAGGATTAACAGCCGTAGATGCTTACAAACAGTCCACAGGCGCGTGTGGAGGCATTGACTTTTGGGGTAATTGCTGGGAATGGACAACCTCAACCAATTCAAATGGAGAATATATTATAAAAGGAGGCAGTTGGGATTCCAAACGAGACGATTGCCGCAGTGAGAAATCGGATGATGTAAGGGATGGCAAACAAGGCTATGCCAATGTCGGATTCCGGATAGTGAGGATTGATATTCCCAATCACTGATTATTCAGCATATCACAAGAAAATCAATTTAATGTATAACTAATTAAAAAAGGAGAATTTGTATGAGACGAATGTTTTTAGTAATGGTTATTGCCATCGTTGCAACCATTCAAGTATCTGCCCAAGACAGTAACCGCCAGATGACTGCACAGCAACGAACAGAGTACCGCATCAAGCAGATGGACGAGAAGTTGAAGCTGACTGATGAACAGAAAACAAAAATCCGCGAACTGTATACAGATTTCAATAAACAGAAACACCCTCGCGATAAGCGAAGGGAAGCAAGAGAGAAATTAACCGCTGATATTTCCCTTCTCTTGACTGCCGAGCAGCAGGTTACTTACAAGCAAATGATAGAACAATCTATTGCCGAAATGAAAAAAGGCAAACGCAACAGAACAAAAGAATAGTATCACGGTAATGAAATTTGCAGCAGTTACTTTTTGCTGCTTGTATCAATATCATAATGATTGTTTGTCTCAAAGTCCGGACTCCTTTATATGGAGTGTCGGATAATGAGACAAACTTTATTGGAAATGAAGTATAATGCACCGATTAAGAATAATGATTAAAACTGTATTACTTTGCTTGTGTATGGTTGCTTGCAATGATAAAGACAATTCTCTAATTCCCTCGGAACAAGAGTATGAATCAGAAGTTTCGTCTGATTACACAGAACTTTTGAATAAAACTGCACCTGTTCCTGTTGAATATAAACAAGAATCAACATTCAAAGGACGTGTCGTACAAATAGATTATGACACAAAGAATTACGTGGATGGAACTGAAGAAATGCGTAGGAATACTGCGTATGTCTATCTGCCGTATGGCTATGATGATACCTCCAATCAACGTTATAATGTGTTCTATTTCGTACACGGACATGGTGAAACGGCGGCTTCTTTTTTTCAGAATGAGAATGAACTGATGTACAAGCTGCTTGACCACATGATGGAAAACGATGATATGGCTCCGACTATTGTTGTCTCAACAAGCTATGTTTACGGAACTCCTGTTGATTACTATCCGGATGCAGACCCTTACTGCAAGGCTTTGCCACAAGAACTGGTAAACGATTTGATACCAATCGTAGAGAATCGTTATCACACATATGCCCAAAATACGAATATCGCAGGTATTGAAGCATCAAGAAACCATCGGGCTATCGGGGGCTTTTCGATGGGGGCTGTTGCTACTTGGTATGCGTTGGAATATACTCTGAATTGTTTCAAATATTTTATGCCAATCAGTTCCGATGGTTGGTCTTTGGGGCGTTTTTCCGGAATGACTTACCCCGTCGAGACAGCAGAGCATCTTGCTAATGCCGTTCGTTCATTCAATTTATCGGAAAACGATTTCTATATATGGGCTTGCAGCGGAACGAACGATGTTGCCTATAATAGAATATGGGCACAAGTTCAAGCGATGGCACAACTTCCAGACGTGTTTTCTGTCAGCCACTTGACTTTCCACGAACAAGAGGAAGCACGGCATGAGTTTCGTTCTTTGGCGGAGTACTTATATAATGCACTGCCATTCATATTTCCTACTAACAAATAATAGCATATATCTTAATTTTCGATTATTTTGTCAAAGAACCAACGCTGAAAATATGTTAAGAATATAAATTCATCAACAAGTAAATTGACATGAAAGAACAACTCAAAAAGTCTTCTCTTTTTTTGAAGGGAAGCAACACCTGACCCACTTCGCTACTGAACAGGATGTAGTGGAAGAACTATTCGAGTTACTCTCCGAAGCGAGAGAACTCTATCTTCAAAATGTGATTGCGAATGGCAAACGGTACAGCCGCTATGTGGACGATTTCATAAACAGTCACCGGTACATCAACTGCGATAGTGCAGTTTGTCGGAACTACCACGAAATGAACATCCACATCGTCAAAGGGCTGCTGACCGAATGCGCTCACCTTATCCAACCTCTTTTACAGCATCAGATTTCTCTTTCGAGGAGTGCATGGAGTTGCGAAGGCAGTATGACAGGTCGGAGCCGTTGCCGACAACAGTCGTGCATCGTACCGATAAGGTGACAGATGCCCCGCCGCTTTCTTTCAGTTGCAACTTCACTGAAGAACAGATGACAGGTATTGTGTCTTGTGCCAATACTTATCATCTGTTTTGCGTTTCTATGCTCTGTGTCGAGGATATGGAAGCTCTCTTTTCCTGCAAGGAGGGCTTTCATATCCGAGTGAACAATCTCCGCCATGTGGTTGTCCTATTCGATGCGCTTCTCGAAAACTCGTTCATCCAATCCCGCTGGCAGTCCGTTCTCGACAAAGGACGATTCTTGCAATCGAAGGATGGCAGACGGTTTATTACCGCATCCAATCTTTCGTCTGCGCTTTCCGCCGTCAGGAAGAACATGACATCGGTCGCCTACGGAATTAAAAGAGCTATCAAGGAACTGAAAATATAAAGCGAGAATCTCTCGCAAAAGGGGAAAGCACTATGTTTGGTCAATCCGTACATAGTGCTTTTGTATGTCTTCTGAAACTTAGGAAATTGAAATATGAATGAGTTAAACAAGTTTTACCAATCGTTAATGCAGGATGTTGTTGCTATGCAAGCCGGAGATGAGGATGGTAATATACAGGAGCAGGTATTTACCCGAATCTGTTAGGAAATATTGTCCGCCGGTATAATAAATCCTAATATATATCAATACTGTTGTTTTATTATTTAACCGAAGACAAAATCACCTTCAGCGAATCAATGAAGACCTATGTAAAAGTAAATGAGGGCAAGTATCATACTCTTGCCCTCGTTAAAAACTCACTTTTCTTTTCGCACACCTTTAAACGGTGTTCCGTCTTGCTTGACATCCATGAACCGTCCAGTATCTTTATCCCTTTTTACCCATTGTTCTGTTTTGGGATTAAAAACCTGTGAACGATTTTTTACTGCGCCATTACGATGACCGTCTCCTGACGGTGGATTTGTTGCCATGACTAATCTCCTATATTTTGTTCTTGAATTATATAGCCAAGAACACGCTATTATGCTTGGATGGTCAAATCCAATTGCAAGTAAGTACCTAAAAAACTCTGCGAATTTCAATATATTACAATAATTGCCACCTATCTGCTCCATATCGTATTTTCAAGATGCCATTATACAATATAGCCACACATCCTTTTAGCTAATAGCTTCGTGAGTTGTATTTATTGAAATCTTATTTCATTTCCGGAGTTTTGTAGTTTTTATTGCTTGCGGAATGTTGTTTCATACCATTGATGTAAATAATCTCAGGTATATACTCACCCTTATCTTCCATATCCTTTTGTACTTCCGCAATTTTTCGCTTAACCTCATCAATATTGTCCTTTTCCATAATTACCATGAATATGCCGGATTGTGCTCGTTCTGCTTTCATATAGGCAGACAACTGAGTTCGATATCCGTGGATAAGATTCTCGTTGGTAGAGCGTTTGATTTCAATGACAGTATTTGCCTTTGAGCCTTTGGTTATATGGAAATCAATTTCACCTACACCAGGGTTGTCTTCACGTGTTATAGCTAAGTCTAAATTACCGGCTATTTTGTAAGTGTCCGCTACGGTATATAGCAGAAGTTGCCAATCTGTTTCATCCGGAGTACGATTGTTTCGATAAAACAACTCCGAAAGCCTATTGTGCTCAACTAAATGTTTGAACTGATGACACATTGCCAACGTGAGCTTATAAACCTCTTCCTCTTCGTTCGCATACTCAGTTGGCTTTTGGAATGGAATTTCGTCTATGAGTTCTTGGAGCAATACATCTCGGTATTGATCCTTATTATCTGCTGCGAAATCATACGGCACCGCATTGAGATTCTTATAAAAGCTAATTGCGGCGTCATAACAATTCTTATTGCCAACAATAAGTTTCTTCCAATCTTTCTTCTTATAGTCTTTATACTCAGCCCAATTAACGCCGATTAGTTCTGCGATCTTTCTTTTGAGCCGATTATTGTAATTACATACAGTGTCTATATCTTCGAAATCATGTGCGACTGGAAGATTCGTTAAGAATGATTCCGGAATAAAGTGAATGGGCTTGCCGTTGTAATAAGGAACTTGGAATACAACCCCATACTCAAATGTATAAGGATGAGTTGTTAATCCTATTTCCTGTGCTATCCTTTGTGTATACTTTAAGAAATGCTTTTGAAGGATTGCAATGGTCATATCACTGACTCTATCAGCTGCCATATTGTCCTCTATTAATTGCATCAAACCAAATATTTCAGGATCTTCAAGACCCGCATTTATGATAATGTATGCACTTTTGGCAAGTTGTATGGAAATAGAACCACTGATACCTCTTCCCATTGTATTACCTTTCGAGAATCCCAGTCCTGTATTTGGAATTTCTTTGAAAGTGAATCTCTTTACCATTTGCTTAAAGAAGCGGTCTTGAAGATTATCTGCTTTCGAAGCTTTTACCAGAGGAATAAATAATCTAAAGTAGTTGAAAAACTCTGTATATGCATTCGTAAATTCGGGTATCTCGCTTCCTTTAAGAAGAAGTGGGTCAATATGAAGTAAGGAATCCTGATCCAAAAAAGCATTATATACTCCTTTTTGAAGAAAATCCCTGTGCTTTACTTTAAAGAATCTGCTGTATGTTAATGCCATGCTTACTATAAATTAAAAATGTCTGAACTTTATAGCTTAAACTCCATCATTATTCTTTCCTTTCCACTTCATATTCTCATTTTTACCAAAGTTGAGAGGTTTTGTACTGTTATGTATTAACTCATTGACGGAGTTTCTCTTTGCTACTATACTCTGAAGTTGTTGTAATTAGCTATCTAATAATTCTATCACTTTGTGAATCTCCGAGTATGCTTTTAAATCTTCCGGCGATTCTTTGCATAGTTGGCACAACTTCTCTGAATTAGACATTGCTCGTTCCAAATCACCATTCTCCGTCAAATACTTATAGAGGTTGGTGCGTATGAAATATCGTTTCGTCTTTTCATATCCCGGCATGTATTTCTGCAATTCAGGAAGCAGTTGTTCGTAACTCTCATATCGCCGACAAACGACATTAGGTAGGAAGTGAAGTAAGAACCAAAATTCCGTACATGGGTTCGTCTCAACAAATATCACTTTTCCGGCATACTTCTTTGCACCATACTTTCTCTTTGCCCGTTGATACAATTGCATTTCAGAGGGAAATTGGAAAAGTCGGTCCATATCAAACAGGCAAACGATAAAATCATATTGCTTGCCCAAATATGATTCTACCAGCTTCAGAATATGATTGATGTCGCTGTGTTGCGGAAAATCTGGTGCGACCTTGAATGGATAACGACACGCCACCCTCAAAGAGTCGAAATAAAACCATTCTGTTTCTCCTTCGCCTATGATTGCTATACTTTTTGTTACTATTCGTCCCATATCATTAGTCGTTTAGATTGATGTATTGGCTGCCAAGGAACGGTAACTTTACTAATTTTCCCTGCTTGTAGGCGTTATATGGGGAGAGATTCTTGTGTAGTCCCAATGAAGATAGACGCACTATTTTAGTTTCGCCAAGTTCGTCTTTGTCGGTAAACCATATCGTATCACGGCGAATGAAATCCTCATTAAGAAGATTAATGTCGTGTGTTGTCAGCAGCATCTGTGATGTCCCTTCACTATTCGCTAAAAAGACTTTTATGAAATAAGCTAATAACTCATAGTGAATACTTGTTTCGACTTCATCAATAGGTACAAACCGATTGGTTTTTAGCAAAAAATTCAGAATTACAGCCAAACCCATAAAGCGCATAGTGCCGTTGGATTCGTATTCTTCCGATAAATCATACAAACTATTTCCGGCTTTGTGTTTGAATGTTAGTTCGGTATTTGTAATTTTACCTTTTCGGAGCATTTCGGCTTTTGCATCATTGTTAATAGGGGCATTCTGTATCAGTTGTTCCAATTCCGGAGTAATCAACTCTTCCTCTTCGTGCAGGACGACATCTTCTATGTTGAAATCAGAGGCTTTCAGGAAGTTTAAGATGAATTTTTTCAAATCTCCATTTTCATCCTTATCCAAACGGGATTTTACATATCTCGAGAGTAACATACCGGGTGCCAATATGTCCTTCACCTGTTTGGCAAAATAATCGTACACGTCATTCAACCTTGTCCGTTCCACATTGCTTTTACCAAATGCGGCAAGCACACTACAATTATTGATGGTGTTACCGGAAATCACTTCTTGACTCCTTTTCGTCAGTTTCAGATTGCCACCAAAATCTATCGCAGTGGAATCTGTTACAGCATCATAATTGCGGCTATACAACTTAGTAGGACGAATAGAATCATAAACAACCAATGTTTCAGAATGAATATATTTTGCATCCAACTCAAAACTGAGGATATACTTCGACTGATTGATATAAAATACCATTGACATCCTCGTTGTTTTATTCTTTGAAATGTCATCCAGCATAAAAGGAACAACTCCAGTTTTCTCATTTCTGTCTTTGGGCATCCGTAACACAAGCATCTTGAAAAATTCGATGGCATTCAAGATATTTGTTTTGCCAGAAGCATTGGCACCATAGATGATTCCAACTTTTAATAATCTAACCCCGTCTTTAACTTCACACGAATATTCATCAGACATAAAAGTGTCTGTTGATGGCTCAAAACTTATTTTTTGAGGAGACTTTATTGAGAAAAAATTTTCAATGGTGAATTCTGCTATCATAATCAGTGAATTTATCTGTTATAGAGGACAAAGATACAAATATAACTCCAAAACAACAAATTATAATTGTCGTTATTGTAATAAAATTACGCGAAATTGACACAAAACACAACAATTACTTATTTAGCCTGTCTATTGTGCTATTGATAGTCACGAGGTCTTACGCAATCCAAAGTGTCGCTGAACCTGTGGCTATAAGCACAATATCGGTGCGTCTGTTTGGCCCAACTGTTCCTGAAACTTTCCAATGCACTGACAAAATTGGAATGTCGAGTGTCCTTTCAAGGCATTTCATCGATGAATATGACTTTTTTATTGGACGTCAATGTCTCCAAATAGTCCTCAAGTACATTGAAAGCATCATACCAGGTAGAGGCTTAGTTTGCTGCTTCTTTGAGTGCCGAGAATTACCCTCATGAAATTATATATCTGTACAATTGCAGATGTTTTGTACTCTCCGACAAATGTAAAATCGTATTTATCGTTGAAAAATTTGTCGATGAGGTATGTCTTGCCGGATACGATGGCGACTGCTTATGTTTATGAATCACGAACGATCCGATTTCAAGCACCGCTGCAATTCTTCACATTCTCTTTTTCGGGAAATGAGTTTGTCTTACATACAATGGGCTTTTTTGCAAAGCCTAATTTTGCCCATAGAGTTATTACTTTATCCGCGTGTTTTATTGGGTAAAAGTAGTATCTTGCTGTATCTGGTTAGATGTATTTGCTCCCCCAATGGTTCACGGCAGATTAATAAAGGCTACCTAATATGATTCTACAAAAGGGGAATAAAGTTGTATAATGAAGATTATTATATTCCTATCTTGATGTAAGTACTTTGCCATTCACGAAAAACAAATCAGCGTGCCTGTTGTCCACGAAATTCTTTTCGGGGGAGCCTAATACCCCGATAGACATTCGTCGTCAGGAGCGGTGTCCATACAAATAGCAAGCTGGGACATAAGAGATTATCCAAAACGACACAAAAAAAATAGTATGGCAATACAAACAGAATATTGAGGCATATTTCTATGCAGTTTAAGATACTTTATCTTCGCTTTTATTAGAGAAGTGTATTTGGTTTTTGACTATGATTTTTGCAATGTTTTCATATTTACAACTTCTTCGAAGTTCTATCAATGTCAAATCCCTATGTATATAAGACTATCTTGGTAGATTGAATAAGCTTACCTGCTTCTGAAAAAAATGCTTTTCATCTGCTACTTGAATAATTGGTATTTGGATGTTCCTTGAAAGTAAAACAAACAGGCTTACGCCGTAAGAAATATAACATAAAAAAACTGCAGCGAAAAGAGAAAATATGCAGTGGACCTTTCTTCTCTTTTGGCTGTATATTTGACGAATCGTCAAGTTGTGGAAATGCGTTGAAAATTCAGTTTAGTTTGTGCATTAGCCTTATATATGCTAAATCAAAGTAAACTATATTTAGGCAGGCATATTTGCCTTTCCATATGCCTATGGTTTTATAGAAACGACTACTTTTGTGAATAACACAAGTTTCAATGAAGATATATGGCAGAGACCACAACCCATCCTTTTCTCTTTTGGCTGCAACAATTCATGGATGAGCCATCGAACGATATTCTTCGGAAGAGAAGTAGATATTCGGAAAACTACTTTAAGAGGCACTTTGAATGCGACCAAGTGCAAGGGATGAAACTAAGTGAAATGTGAAAAGCGGAGAATCGCTTAAATTATTGATTTTGTTCCTGTCTTGTTTCCTTAATGAGATACATACAAATCTATCGTGTTGATATACAGCATATAGTGTATAATCTTACAATATTTGCCAGATTTAATCTGACTTTTCATCTGTCCCTAATATGCTGCAAGTTTGAGCAAAGTACAGGGATGGACTTCTAGCTTCGTTTATTGGGATATATTGTGCAGATGTATTAACCAACTTTGCCAGATGTCGTTTCAGTGTTTGCCGGATTTTCAAGGTGGATTGTAGTGGGGATTATCCAGTCGAAGCAACCTTGTATGCTAAAGCTCAAGATAGAAGTTTGCCATAACATAAGCCAATCTTTGTAGGCGAAGATGTGGTATGCACATTGGACATTCATAACTTAGTTCCGAAAGTGAGTTTGATTATAGACATGGTAAAACATGTCCGAAAATAGGGAAAAACAAAATCAGAATCATATTCAACAGGTAAGGCTTGGAGTTGTACAATGTTCTGCCGAATAATCCCGTATGTTTTTGCGATGATTTTCCACTTAGGTAGCGATGGCAATTTTTTGATGCACTTTTGCTCCTAAAGCAACAGTTCCTCGAAATAACAACTTGATTAAAGTCCTGATCTGTTCTTCTGCAGAACTATGAGCAAAATCCAGTATCATGGTCGGCAATACGAGAGATAGAATCTTTTGTGCTCTGTCCAAATCCGACAACGATTTTTACGTGCCCAGCTTGCTGTTTTGAGTGGCACGCATCCCGCCGCCAAAAGGCGAGTGGGGTATTAGGCTCCCCGACTGATTGATTATCGGCATACGGGCAAGCCCGGAATGGATTGATACCACATCTCAAACAGCATGTGGCTGTCCGGATGCCAGCGTACATACAAAAGGGAAAATGGCAGATTGCACCTGCATGGTGAAACCTGCCATCACTTTGCTTTATTCCCATATCTACACCCCTGCAATAAAGTAAAGTCGGGAAATGTCACAGAAAAATGTCAGACCAATGGCGTTTTGCGAAATCGGCTCAATAATGGAAATCCCGGTTGAACCTGTATTCCTTGCCCTCTTTTACAACCATACGCTTGTTGCTCAGGAATGTAGCCATCTTCACAGCCTTGTTGTGTCCCAGTTTTATGCCTTGCCGTCCGTAGCCCTCTTTCAGCCTTTCGAGAAAGTTGTCATAGCCGTTGATATTACCACCTTCAAAAGCAGCGTTTAGAGCGGAACGGTGCATGTCCTCTGGAATTTCCTTATAAGGGTCAAACGGCTCTTTGGATGGCCGTCCTGCTTGTCGCTTCTGGGGCTGGTAGAATTCCACCGTTTCGGGCAGGCATTCATCGTTTACCCGGAAAGCAAAAGACTCGAATTCACGGTCACGGATATGCAGGGCTTCCACCACGCTTATGGACTTATCGTCTTTGTCTGCTTCAATCTGCATGATGGTTTCCGCCTTGTTGTTCAGTTCCGTGCCGACATGTCCCCTTGCGTGTTCATCATTCTTGTTCTGATGCAGGATAGTATGAATGTGTATTTGCCTGTCATCAGTCCACCGCATGAGTTCGGATATTACTTCGGTGGACTCTCCGGGCGAATTGATGTCATAGACAAAGTCGCGAATGCCATCAATGATGACCAGTCCCAAGTCCGGTATCATGCCGATAGCCTGTTCCGTTATCGCCAATCGTACTTCGGGCGAATATTTGCGGAGTGCCAACATCTTCAGATTGTCAGCATCACTATTTTCTGGTAAGCCTGCCAATCTCAGGATTCTGTCCAGAACTTTTTTGCAATGGTTTTTGCCTTGTTCCGTGTCAATGTAGAGGATCTTTCTTTTGTCCTCCGGGAAGCAGGCACGATAATGCAGCACCGTGCCGTTTATTAGGGCAGCCGCAGTGATAGCCGAGACATTGAAGGTTTTCTTGCTTTTGGCTTTTCCGATGGATGCGCTGAAGTTCCCGAGAGTCCCGATTATGGAATCATCCACCATCAACACGGAAGCGGACTGTTCGTATGTCCCGGTTACACTGATGACCGATTCATCTATATAAGCTTTCAGTTCCTCCGGGGTAGGAATATTGCTGTTCGTTTTTTCCATATCCCTACAACTCTCTTGGTTTTGCCTTATGTCTTGTCGCAGCGAGCATCTGTTCGTGTTCTTCCTCAATGCTCAGAGGCGCCAGACCTTTCCTCCCTGTCTCCAGCCATTTGTGCAGTTCGTCCCGATAGACAAACAGGTGCTTGCCCTGCTTGATAGTTGGAATTCCTCCGTGCTTAGCCTTGTAATAGAAGGATGACTTGGATATTCCGAGATAGCTACATACTTCCTCCACGGTCATGGGGACATGCAGGTTTTCTTTGACCGGAGCCTGTTTTGCAAGATTGTCTTTCAACACATTTTCAAGGCTCTCGATTCTTTCACAAAGTTTGCCTACCATTTCCGACAGGTCATTGAATGTAAGATTTTCTTTTAGCATGACTAAACGATTTAATTGTTTAACATGCTGCAAACCAATCTAATGATATTACGCAGACTATAATCAGCAAGAACTAATTTTCCCGTCAGCAAAATTTTTCATGCAGTCAAAGTGGTAGTCTCCGTTTTCAGGCACATCAATCTTGATTTTGCTTATAACAGAGTCCCTGAGGTTCTTGGAAAGATATTCGATTGTTGCATTTCCCAGCTCATGTGGGAATATTTCTTTTATGAATTTTGCCCTGTCGATTAGCGGAATATCAAGCCTCTCTCCGATATTCCATGCAAAATGCCTTATTGCCGGAGACTTGATGGGATTATCCAGTTTGGAACGGATTGGTTTGTATAGTTCCGGTTGTCCATAAGCCAAAGCATCTATGTTCTCATGGAGCATTTCAAGTCCCTTTTTAGTGAAAAACTCTGCCATAATATATGTAGTATAATCATGAATGGTGCGGACTATTGCAGTCCGTCTTTCCTTTTTCGCACGTTCCAGTTCTTCCATCCGTACGTCATATTTTTCAAGATATGAAGATTCCTGCGCTACAACACTGACCATACTGGTTGTATTGTCTGTTCGCGAAAGTTCATCGGGCTTGTCAGTCTTTATCCTCAATGCAACGGCTTCTGTCTTGGTAGAAATATTGCAGCCAAAAGAAAGATAGCCCTTGGCGAACAGTAAACAGAACATGCGTTGCAGTGCAGCGCATGTTAGGATTGTCACTACCGTTCCAATTATAAATGGAGTAGAGTAACCAATCAAGTCAATCTGATGATTCTTATACATTATTGTGGCAACTGTCGCGAAAATGATGCACGCTAATGCAAGGACAAGGCTTGCTTTTTTGATGGTGGGTCTGTTGTTATCTGCCATAGACTATCGTTATTTGAAATTTCACTACGACAAAATTAGATGCCCGCTTGCAGATAGTAATAAATAACGATAGGAAATCAGCTGGAAATTAAGAAAAAATATGGTTAGAATATGATTTTCAGCGCAAAATCATATTCTAACCAATAAAATTGGGGCAAAGAAAAGCTGGTCAGCCCTTCCTTGTCAAAGTGATTTTAGTAGTCGCTTCGCGCTTGTTACTGTCCACGACTTTCATATAGCGTTGCGTGGTAGTAATACACTTGTGAGCCATCATGCTCTGGATGGTACGGATATCTGTCCCTGCGGCAGCTTGCAGGGTGGCGAATGTTCTACGGTATGAATGCACAATTTAAGCAAAAGCAACGGAAAGTGAAGATGAGAGAAATGAACTGCAAGTGGTTGAGAATGAGCAATATTTCATAATTCTGCCAATTGGCTGCAAAGCAAAGCCGAGCAGGATATTGAGTTATTTCAGTTACCAAACCGTTAGCGGTCAGTTACCGAAACCTACACTGCTAACGAGGTGAAAAACAAATAGTTTGTCACCAGTGTTTGTTGCACTGTTCTGCACAACTTTCAATGCCGGAGAATGCTTACTGATTGATTATTTTTGCAAACTAAAAAAGTAAGCAGATGAAAGTTGAAAAATTCAAGGTGCTGCTCTACCTTAAAAAGAGCGGATTGGACAAGAACGGTAAGGCTCCCATCATGGGACGCATCACCCTCAACCGAACAATGGCGCAGTTTGGTTGCAAATTGTCATGTACGCCAAAGTTATGGAATCCACGTGAGAGCAGACTTGACGGCAAGAGCAAGGAGGCTGTGGAAGTGAACGCCAAGATTGACAAGCTGTTGCTGGCTATAAACTCAGCCTACGAGTCACTTGTGGAGCGCAAGACGGATTTTGACGCAAAGGCGATAAAGGATCTGTTTCAATGCAGTGCAGACACTCAGATGACCTTGTTGAAGCAGCTTGACGCCATCATTGCGGACATTGAGTCAAGAATCGGCATCGACTACAAGAAAGGCACGCTGCCAAACTACCAGTACACTCGCCTGACATTGGTATTGTTCGTCAAGAAGCGTTATGGAACTGACGATGTGGCATTCGGTGAGCTTGACGAGCAGTTTATCCGTGAGTACATGGACTTTTGCTTAGACCAGAGAGGTCTTGCACTTGATACAGTCCGCCATTATCTCGCCATCTTGAAGAAGACCTGCCGAATAGCTTTCAAGGCAGGACACTCCGAGCGTTATCATTTTATGCACTTTAAGCTACCTCAAAAGAAAGAGAATCCACCAAAGGCATTGACACGTGAGGACTTCCTGAAAATTCGTGACCTCGAAATACCAGAGCGAAGAAAATCGTTGGCTTTGACCCGTGACCTTTTTCTTTTCGCTTGCTATACAGGCACGGCTTATGCCGATACTGTTTCTATCACGGAAGAAAACCTCTTTCGTGATGAGGAGGGCAGCCTTTGGCTGAAATACCACAGAAAGAAGAACAAGATGCTTGCACGTGTGAAGTTACTGCCAGAGGCGCTTGCCATGTTGGAGAAATACAAAGACCCGACAAGACCTACTCTTTTACCGCCACAGGAATTTCGAGTGCTGAGAGGTAACATGAAAAGTCTCCGAGTACTATCTGGCATAAGTATGGATTTGGTCTATCATGTTGGACGGCACAGTTTCGCATCGCTCGTTACGCTCGAAGAAGGTGTTCCGATAGAGACTATCAGCAGAATGCTTGGTCACAACAACATTCAGACCACGCAAATCTATGCACGTGTCACCCCGAAAAAGCTATTTGAGGATATGGACAAGTTCATCGAAGCCAACAAGGACTTCAAGTTTGTCCTGTAATATTATCACAAAATAAGAAAGGAACATAACAATGAGAAGTACATACAAGCAGTTTTATTATATCAACCGTGGCAGAGTAAAGGCAGACGGAACCACATCTATATTTTGCCGTATCACGATTGACGGCAAAGTGTCAGCCATAGCAACAGGTCTTTACTGTGCTCCCGAAGAATGGGACACGAAAAAAGGTGAAGCCAAGAATGCAAGAGTGAACGGACAACTGCAAGCGTTCAGACAAAGAATTGACGAAGCCTACGAGCAGGCAACAAAGGAAAAGGGCATCGTTACCGCCGAGATTCTGAAGAATGTTATTGTTGATGCAAATACTATCCCGATGACATTGCTTGCCACTGGCGAGGAGGAGCGTGAACGCCTTAGACTGCGCTCCATCCGTATTAACTCAACATCTTCTTATCGCCAATCTAAGACATCGCAGCTCAACTTGCGAGAGTTCATCGGGTTACGAGGAATGAATGACATTGCATTTGAAGATTTGACTGAGGAATTTGGCAAATCTTATAAGTTGTTCTTGATTGGCAAAGGGTACAGTGCATCCAATACGAACCATAATCTTTGTTGGTTGCAACGCTTGGTTTATATCGCTGTTGACAGAGGTCTGCTGAAATTCAATCCACTGGAAGATGTCGGATATGAAAAGAAAGGCTCACCAAAGCGTAGACATATATCCAGAAATGACTTGCTGCTCATTATGGAGACTCCTATGGAAGATAAGGCTTTGGAGTTGGCACGAAGAATGTTTGTTTTCTCCAGCCTTACAGGTTTGGCTTATGTCGATTTACGTAACCTGTATCCACACCATATCGGGATGACGGCAGACGGTAGAAAATACATCCGTGAGAAAAGAGCAAAGACCAACAACGAAGCGTTCATTCCCTTGCATCCGATAGCTGAACAAATAATGTCGCTATACAATACAGCGGATGATAGCAAACCTGTTTTTCCTCTTTCTTCACGTGATTCCATGTGGTTTGAATTTCATTCACTCGGTGTGGCTTTGGGTATCAATGAGAACCTTACCGCACATGTTGCAAGACATACATTCGGAGTAAACATGGTTACTTCGGGCATATCAATGGAAAGCATTGCCAAGATGATGGGACATTCCAATCTGCGAAGCACCCAAATCTATGCCGTTATCACCGATAACAAGATTTCCATAGACATGGACAAACTGATGCAACGCAGAAAAACAAAAGAAACTGACCAAAAGAGAAATAAGGAGGACGGGAAATGAACAGAGGAGTTATAACTATCAGCGAGAGCGGAACGGTATCCATGCCGAC
>ENA-ORSJ01000365-ORSJ01000365.1-human-gut-metagenome-genome-assembly--contig:-NODE-365-length-50281-cov-13.435352_pt1 | contig 50281 bp, 40 predicted proteins | sample MGYA00242191_ERZ509158 | MGnify/ENA primary metagenome ERZ509158 (study PRJEB26280, sample SAMEA2338623) | human gut metagenome | biome: human gut; feature: human-associated habitat; material: faeces...
TCGATTCGAGCATCCACTTGAAGAAGATGTCTCCGCGCGAGGCGCCGAGCAGCCGCCGGGCCGCCATCTCGCGGGCCCGGAATCCGGCCTGCGCCACCGTGAGGTTGATGTAGTTCATCACGGCGAAGACGAGCACCACGAGCCCCACACCCAGCAGGATGTAGAGGAACGACCGGCTGCCGTGAGCCAGTCGGTAGGTGTTGTTGGTCGGCTCGAAATAGAGTTGGCGCAACGGGATGAGCCGCACCTGCTGGACGACATTGCCTATATAGGGCCAATAAATCTCCTTGAAGAAGGCGAGCATGTCGGGAACCTTGGCCTGCAGGTCGGCCCCCTTGCGGGCGAGCAGGAACGTAACGCCGGCGCCACTGTTGGACATGCGTTCGTCGTTGGCTGCGTTGGTCTCGGTGATGCGCTCGGCCCGCATGACGATGTCGGCCGCAGGAATCGTCGAGCGCTCGATGTCGCGCATGACGCCGCTGACGACATAGACGCGCTCGTCGTTGTCCACGCGGAGCGTCTGACCCAGCGGGTTGAAGGTCCCGAAGACCTTGCGAGCGAACGACTCCGAGAGGACGACGTTCTCACGGGCGGCAAGCGCCTCTTCGCGCGAACCTTCGAGCAGCGTGAAGTCAAACATCCGGAAGAAGGTCGTGTCGGCATGGAGCACCGAAGCGAGGAACTTCTGCCGGCCAACCTCCACGGGGGTCGTACCCGCATCCGAATCTTCGAAGAAGGCCACCGAACAGGTCGATTCAATTTCGGGATAGCGGTCTCGCAGATACTTCTGGAGGTAGTAGCCGCTGGCCACCGACTCCTCGGAGCAGACGGCATAGATGCGGTCGGCCTTGGTATGGTAGTTGTCGACCGTAAGCTGGCGGACCGTGTAGTCGGCCACGAGCAGCACGAAGGCCAGCGCCAGGGCCAGTCCGATGAAGTTGACGGCCGTATAGAGCCGGTTGCGGCTCAGGAAGGTGAGCCACGAGCGGAAATCGAGTTGGCGGAACATGTGCGACAACGATTATTACTTGTTGAGAATCAGCACGTCGTTGTCACCGTAGTTCTCGTAGCCCGAGACGATGACCCGCTCGCCCGGCTCCAGCCCTTCGAGCACCTCGTAGTACTGCGGGTTCTGACGTCCGATGCGAATCTGACGCTTGTAGGCACGGTCGCCCTCGGGGGCGAGGACGTAAATCCAGGCGCCGCCCGTCGACTGGTAGAACGAGCCGCGGGGGATGATGACCGCATCGGTCGGCTGCCCCAGCTCGAGGTGCAGGTAGTAGGTCTGACCGCTGCGGATGTTGCGCGGATGGGCCCCCACGAAGGTGAAGTCGGCGCGGAACTGGCCGTTGCGCACCTCGGGATAGACCTTCCTCAGACGCATCGTGAAGGCGGTGTCCTGCCGCTCGAAGGTGGCATCGAGCCCCGCACGCACGCGGTCGATGTAGCTCTCGTCAATCTGCGCCTCGACCTTGTAGTCCGACAGGTCGTTCACCTGGCCGATTTTCTGTCCCGAGGTGACCGACTGTCCCAGCACGACGTCGAGCAGCCCCACCTCGCCGTCAATCGGCGACTTGACCTGCAGGTTGCCGATGCGCTGGCGGATGAGCTCCATGTTGCGCTTCATGTTGGCCAGGTTGTCCTCCATCTGCTCAATCTGCACCGTGCGGTAGAGCGAATCCTGCACCTGCCGCTCGATGTTCAGCTCGCGCTTCTTGGCGGCCAGTTCGTAGTCCTCCTTCGACTGGAGCCAATCCTCGCGGGCTATGAGGTTGTTGCGGTAGAGCTCCTCGTTCTGCTGCCAGGTGCGGCGCTTGCGCTCGACGTCGAGGTCCAGCTGCACCTTGTCGAGCCGCAGGTCGAGCTTCTGCTGCTCCATCGATATGAGCGTGTTGCGCAGGATGTTCTGCTTCTCGGCCAGCTCGGCCTCGCTGTTGAGAATCTCGAGCGTGAGCGACGTGTTGCTCAGCTCCACGAGCACGTCGCCCTTGTGGACCGAGGCACCCTCCTCGACCACGAGCCGCTCGACGACGCCCGCCTCGAGGGGGCTCAACTGCACGGTCGTGATGGGCTGCACCTGCCCCGTGACGCGGATGTAGTCGTTGAACTCGCCGCGGGCGACCTCGCCCACCGAGATGGTGCGGGCGTCGATGCGCAGCCTCGAAGAGTTGCCGCGCACGAGCAGCCAGACGACGAAGATGAGGAGCACGGCTCCTGCGAGATAGGGAATGCCCCGTTTGGTGAAGAGGGCACGCAGCCCCTTTTTCTTTTCAATGCGAATATCCATGGTGTGTATCGGTTTTTTCAATCTGTGGGATTCGGGTTATCGGATGAGCGGCTCGCCGTTGTAGTAGGCCACCAGCCGCACCTTGATGATGTATTGCAACCGGGCGCGCAGCCGCTCGGAGCGGGCCTGAAGCAGCTTGTCGGCGGCCGTCTGCAGGTCGAGGGCCGAGACCATGCCGCGCTCGTACTTGCCCGCAACGGCCTCGTAGGCCAGCCGCGCGGCGTCGCTCTTCTTCGAGGCCTGGACGAACTCCTTGCCGTAGCCCAGCATCTGCTGGTAGGCCTGCGCCACCTCGCTCTGGAGCGTGCGGAGGGTCTCCGTGCGGGTCTGCTGGGCGATGCGCCAGTTGTTGCGGGCGCGGTTGCGCGCCGTGCGGCGCGAGAGCCCCCCGAAGATAGGGATGTTCAGCTGCGCCGAGACGTAGAAGCCGCGGTTGTCGCGGAACTGGCTGGGGAACGAGGCATAGAGCGAACGGTTGTCGAGGCTCATGAAGAAGTTGGTCGAGTAGCCGCCCCCGACGTAGAGCGAGGGATAGAGGTTGCCCTTGGCCACGGAGAACTGCAGCTTCGAATGGCGCACGTCGTACTGCGCCGCCACCGCCTTGGGGTTGTTCTCCAGCGCATTGCCGAGCACCTCGTCGAAGGGGGCGACACCGGCCGGCGTCTCGATGGCCACCGCCGTATCGACGCGCAGCGGCCGGTCGGCCGGGTAGTTCATCGCCTCGCCCAGAGCGATTTCGGCCAGCGCGAGGTTGTTCTCCTGCTGCGTCAGGAGGTAGTCGTCCGAGGCCTGCTGCGACTCGACCTCCGCCACGTCGGCGGCGCTCTTCAGCCCCAGCTCGAAGAGCTTGCGGCTCTTCTCGAGCTCGGCCGTGCTGGTCTTGAGCTGCTCGCGGGCCAGCCGCACGCTCTCGGTGTAGTAGACCACGTCGAAGTAGGCCTGCATGGTCTTCAGCGCAATCTCGTCGCGGGCCAGCTGCAGCTCCTCGACCCCCTGCAGGCGCATGACGCGGGCGGCACGCACGGTGTTGATGCCGGTAAGTCCGGCAAAGAGGGGCAGCTGCCCCGAGAGGGAGTAGGAGTTGTCGAAGTTCGAGACGTCGGTATAGGTATTGGTCTCGGGGTCTACCGAACGGCCGAAGCTGGTCGAGGCGCCGACCGTGCCGCTCACCGAGGGGACCAGCGCGGCGACGGATTCGATATAATTCTGGCGGTAGTTGCGGTTGGTGTAGGCCTGGCGCCGCACGGCGGGGCTGTGCTCGACGGCGTAGCGCATGCACTCCTCGAGCGTCATCGGCGCCGGCTCCCCTTCGGCCGTGGAGACCGCGTTATCGGCAGCGGAAGCGGCCGGAGCGGACTCCGAATCAGCCACGGAATCGGCAGCGGAAGCGGCCGGAGCAGCCGGGACGCTCTTTACCGAGTCGGCTCCGCCCGGAGCAGCCTGCGCGGCTGCCGCACCCTGCATGTCCGACGGCACGGGTGCCGCCGCAAGCAGGGACATCAGACCGAGTGTCCAGAAAATAGACAGCAGAGGGATTAAAACTGTTCGTTTCATACGAATTTCAGACTTTTGTTCTTTTGCCCCCAAACGATGCCAACCCCGTGCCAAAACATACAATACGCTGATTAACAACGTAAAGCACAGAACACTCGCAGCACCGTCTGTAAAATATTTTTACACTCCCGTAAAAATTCTGGACAGGATGGACCGTTTTTCGCGGCGAAAAGCGTAATTTTAGCGCACCGAACACCGGAATCGCCCGGCCGGGAGCAGCCGCCATCGCCGCGAACATCCCAGCCGGAGCGCCCCAACGACATTCGTATATATGGCCAAAGAGAAAGAGGGTACGCTGCTTGTCGTCGACGACAACCGCAGCATTCTGGCAGCCGTCCAGCTGCTCATGGGCAACTACTTCGCCCGCGTGGTGACGCTTCCGTCGCCCAATCAGCTGCTGACGACGCTGCGCCGCGAGCCGGTCGACGTCATCCTGCTCGACATGAACTTCTCGGCCGGCATCAACACCGGCAACGAGGGCTTCTATTGGCTGCAGGAGATTCACCGCAACTATCCCGACATCAAGGTGGTGCTCTTCACGGCCTATGCCGACATCGACCTTGCGGTGAGGGCCATGCGTGACGGAGCGGTCGACTTCGTGGTCAAGCCGTGGGACAACGAGCGTCTGGTGGCCGCCCTGCAGGGCGCCTACAACCTCTCGCGCTCGCAGCGCGAGGTGAAGCAGTTGAAGGAAATCAAGCGCGAGCTGACCAACGAAGAGCCGATGTTCTGGGGTACGAGCCCGGCCATGGCGCGCATCCGCGAGCTGGTCGAGAAGGTGGCCGCAACGGACGCCAATATCCTCATCACGGGCGAGAACGGCACGGGCAAGGAGATGCTCGCGCGCGAGATTCACCGCCGCTCGGCCCGCCGCCGCGAGCTGATGGTCCCGGTCGACATGGGGGCCCTGCCCGAGACGCTCTTCGAGAGCGAGCTCTTCGGCCACGTCAAGGGGGCCTTCACCGACGCCCGGGCGGACCGCGCCGGCAAGTTCGAGGTGGCCAACCACGGCACGCTTCCTCGACGAAATCGGCAACCTGCCGCCGCACCTGCAGTCGAAGCTGCTGACGGCGCTCCAGAGCGGCCGCATCTTCCGCGTGGGGAGCAACACCCCCGTTACGGTCGACATCCGTCTCATCTCGGCCACGAACCGCGACCTCTACAAGATGGTCGAGCAGGGCGCGTTCCGCGAGGACCTGCTCTACCGCATCAACACGATTCACATCGACCTGCCGCCCCTGCGCCAGCGCCGCGAGGACATCCTTCCGCTGGCCGGTGAGTTCCTGCACCGCTACGCCGCCAGGTATGCCAAGCACATCGATGGGTTCGATGCCGAGGCCGCGCGTGAGATGGAGGCCTATCCCTGGGCGGGCAACATCCGCGAGCTGCAGCACACCGTGGAGAAGGCCGTCATCCTCTGCGACGGCCCCATGATTACCCCCTCGACGCTGCTGCTGCGCCCCACCGAGGCGCCCTCCCCTGCTGAGTCCGACGTTACGACCCTCGACGAGATGGAGCGCTCGATGATTGCCCGCGCCATGGAGCGCTGCGGCGGCAACATGACCGAGGTGGCCCGCCAGCTGGGCATCACGCGCCAGACGCTCTACAACAAAATCAAACGCTACGGATTATGAAACTCCCCAAAGGCATCGCATACGGTCCCATCATCACCTGGAGCGTGGTGCTTGCGCTGGCCTCGGCCGCCTGCGGGTGGATTCTCGCCCGGAGGCTCTATCCCTTCATGCTGCTCGACCTTCCCGTCATGGCGCTCGCCATCGCGCGGATTCTCCACCACTACGGCGATTCGGTGCGGCGCGTCACCTTCATGTTCAACGCCATCGACAGCGACGACCTCACCTTCCGCTTCAACGAGGACCCCTCGACGGTCGACAACACAATGCTCAACACGGCGCTCAACCGCATCAAGGAGATTCTCGCGCGGACCAAGCTGCAGGCCGAGGAGCGCGAACGCTACTACCAGCTCATCATGGAGAGCGCCCAGACGGGGCTCATCACGGTCAACGACACGGGCAGCGTCTACCAGGCCAACGGCGAGGCGTTGCGCATCTTCGGTCTGCAGCGCCTCACCCACATCCGGCAGCTCGAGCAGTCGGCTCCCGAAGCGGCGCGGGCGCTGGCCGCCATCCGCCCCGGCGAGAAGCTGCGCATCTCGTACACGACCGAGACGGGCGAGATGACGCTGACGCTGGGCTGCGCCGAAATCACGCTCGAAGAGAGGCACCGCCGGGTCATCTCCGTGAGCGACATCAACAGCGAGGTGAGCGAAATCCAGGTCGAATCGTGGAGCAAGCTCTCGCGCATCCTGACCCACGAAATCATGAACTCGCTGGCGCCGGTCACCTCGCTCAGCCAGACGCTGCTCGAGATTGACCGGCCGATGGACCCCGACGTCAAGCGCGGGCTGGAGACCATCTCGGCGACGAGCCGGCGGCTGGTCTCCTTCGTCGACAGCTACCGGCGCTTCACGCGGATTCCGGCGCCGCAGCGCGAGCCGTTCGAGGTGCGCGAGCTTATCCGGCAGGCCGAGGTGCTGACGGCGGCCAGCGAGGATGCCCTGCGGATTCGGGTCGACATCGAACCGGCCGACACGATGATTTACGCCGACAAGGTCCAGCTGGGACAGGTTGCCGTCAATCTGCTCAAGAATGCCCGCGAGGCGATTGCCGGACGGCCGGATGGCGAAATCGAAATCCGCTCGCGCATCGACGCGGCCGAGCACGTCGTCATCGAGTTCAGCAACAACGGCGGGGCCATCCCTGCGGAGGTTGCCGAGAACATTTTCACCCCCTTCTACACGACCAAGCCCGACGGTTCGGGCATCGGGCTGAGCCTCTCGCGGAGAATCATGCAGCTGCACGGCGGCTCGCTGCGCCTGACATGCAACACCGACCGCCGGGTGACCTTCACCCTGCAGATCGGGTAAGAGGGCGTGTGTCGCATGCAAGACCACCGGATGTAACAAAAGAGCAATTCCATGATGGAATTGCTCTTAATCTTAACGGTAGTGTGAGGAGTTAACTTACCTTTTGTCGATCGTCTGCGTCGACTTGCATGACGATCATTTTCTGCTGTGGTCGGTAAAGCAGCCATTTCCGGAAGGCTTCGGATTCCATACTGCCCACACGGAATGACAAAGCGGCAATCATCTCCAGATTGTAGAAATCTACATAGCCGGACATTCGATGCGTGCGGTATTCGTTCACATGCTTTGACTTGTAGATTGAACGAATATTGTTGTTGATGGCTGCCACAAAAACTCCGAACAGTCGCGCAATTTGCCATTGCGTCATCCAGACCGTTCCATCCGATGAAAGCTCGATGGTCACGTTCCCGTTTTCAATGCTCAATGAGCCGAATTCGTTTGTCATGACTGTTTAGTTTTGTGGTTTACATCAGCAAATGTAAGAATTTTTTTATATTGCAAAAAGTTTTCGTCTTATATGGAAGCCAATTCTGCTGCTCAAAATGGATGGAGAGCTACTTTATTTGTACGATAAAATAGCGATCTATTGGGGGAGGAAGATCCTGAGAGAAGAATCAAGAAGGATATTATAGTTTCTTGATTTTTGGGTGTAAAATTGGGTGTAAATCTCGTAACTACTTGATTTACACCCTTATTTGCGGTGCGTAGGGGACTCGAACCCCTGACCCCGTGCGTGACAGGCACGTATTCTAACCAGCTGAACTAACGCACCCCTTTCGGTATTGCGAGTGCAAAGATACAGCCATTTTTGAAAACCGCAAATTTTTTCGCCACTTTTTTTTCATCCGACTGCGGTTGCAGGGCAAAATTCCGTCGCCGCACTCGCCCAACGCAAGGGTGCGGCACCGCATACCGCCCGGCAACGGAGAGGCCGGCACGGGTTCACTACAGGATGGTCGGGACCGGCAAGAGCTGTCGCATGAGCACGGCATGATAGTCGGAGTGAATCCGAAGCCCCCTTTTCCCGGGTAAGAAGAAAGAGGCTATACGGAAAAATCGTATCTTTGCGTCAAGACCCGACCGGGGAAGGCAGCATGCCGGACGCAACGTGCTCGGCAAAAAAGCACGTCCTGTAAGGCGGCCGAAGGCACTGCCGAGAGCATAGTCCGAAGGCGCAACCCGGAGATACTGCCCGGAGCAGCAGCCCGGAAACATAGTCCGGAGCCGTTGCCCGGAAACGGGTCCGAGGCAAAAGAGACAAAAGAATCTGAATCTGAATTATGGAACAACACCTTCTGGAAAGTCCGACCGACGTGGAGGAGCGCTGTCTGGAGCTCGGCTTCCTCCCCTTCTTCCGATGCGGCATCCCCGGCTTCTCCATCGAGGAGATGGTCGCCCGCGAGTACTGGTTTACCGACGAGGAGGGGGCCTGGGAGTGGAAGGGCCCCATCATCCGCGACGGGCAGTGCGCCTACGGCAAGTTCTTCAACCGCAAGGCGGGATTCGTCAGCCGCGCATGGCTGCCCGACTGGGCCAACTACCGCCGCTCGCTGCATCTGGCGCCGAACGACGACGCGGCGGCGCTCGACGACGTGGTGCTGCAGACGATTCTGGCCGAAGGATCGGCCACCATCAAGGAGCTGCGCCGGATGCTGGGCTTTGCCAAGGGGCGCGGACGGCGGACGGCGGCGGACCTCGAATCGGAGGTGGCCGAGGATGAGAAAATATCGCTCGACCCAATTCTCACGCGGCTGCAGATGGAGGCACGGCTGGTCATCGCCGACTTCGAATACAACATCGACCGCCACGGCAACCCCTACGGCTGGGGCGTGGCGCGCTACATGGCACCCGAATCGCTCTACGGCCCGCTTCGGACCGAGCGTACGCCCGAGGAGTCGTTCGAGCGCATCCGCGACCACTTCCGGGAGCTCTTTCCCGCCGTTCCCGAGAGCCGCCTGCGGAGGCTGATTGGCTGACGCGGGCCGCCCGGCAGGCGGCAGGAGTCAGGTGCCGGGCGGTGCGGCCATCCGCTGCCTTGCGGCGGCTGCGCGACCGTTTTTTCATTATCTTTGTTCCCTCTACCCCACGTCCGAAACAATGAAAATCCTTGCCATAGTGATTGCCGCGCTCGGCTGTCAGCTCTGTCTGGGACAGAGCCTGACGATCTCGGGGCGAATCGTCGACGAACAGCATCGGCCCGTTCCGTTTGCCAACGTTGTCCTGCTCCACGGCAGCGACACGCTGAGCATGGTGCAGGGCACGGCCTCGGACCTCTCGGGCCGATACGCATTCGAGGGGGTCGCCCCCGGAGCGTATCTGCTGAAGGCTTCGTTCGTGGGATACAAAACCGCCTCCGCACGGCTGCAGGCCGCGAGGAGCCGGAGCTGCGACCTGCTCCTGCAGCGCGACTCCATGTCCATCGGCGAGGTGGTTGTCGAGGGGGAACGGAGCATTCGGAGCATCGACAAAAGCTCCTACCTCTTCTCCGAGGCCCAAATCGCGCAGGCATCCGACGGCCGCGAGCTGGTCGCCACGCTGCCCAATCTCCGCATCGACAGAACCTCCGACGCGCTGGCAACGGTCAACGGGAAGAGGCTGCTGCTGCTCATCAACGGCATCAAGGCCTCGGACGAGGATTTGAGGCTGATTCCGGCCGACAAGATACGCAAGGTCGAACTCTACGACGTCCCGCCGATTCGCTACATGAACGATGCCGAACGGGTGGTCAACATCCTCACCAAACCGCTCGATGCGGGTTGGAGCGGCAACCTCTACGGAACACTGGGACAGATGTTTTCGAATGCCTCCGTCACACTCTCCCACGTCAGAGGCGACAATCGCTTCACGTTCCACTACGGCGCCCACATCAACATGAAACGGGAGGTCCGGAACCGGGAAACGGGCCGCTACGCCTACCGAATCGGCGAGGAGAACTACCTCTACGACTATCTGCGCGAGAGCCTGAAGTGGGGCCACCAGCACAACTTCGGGTTGACCTATACGCGCAGCAGGGAGCAGAGCTACGACCTGCAAATCAAGGCATCGGCCCATACGGACAACGAGTGGATGGAGGCCGACAAACGCATCTCCTTTGCACGGAACACGCTGCAGGAGGAGCGCACGGGGCGTCTGACCGACCGCACCGAAAGCCTCGTACCGACGCTCGACCTCTATTTCGCGAAATACTTCTCGGAGCGCAGCACGCTGGTTGTCAACCTTGTGGGAAGCTATTTCGACAACCGTCAGCGAACCCGTTCGACGGAGAGCGGCACCACGGGATTCGACGACCTGATGCTGCTCGACAACCGGAAGAGCAGCCTGATTGGCGAGGCGGCCTACCTCCACCGCTTCTCCCGCGCCCAGCTCACGGTCGGCTACCGCAGCCAATGCAACTTCCTGTCGAACCGGCTGCGCAACTCGGTCTCCGGGCAGCCGCAGAGCGAAAGAATCAACACGCAAAAGCACTACCTCTATGCGGAAATCAGCGGCAAGCTCCATTCATGGCTCTACCGAGCCAGTCTGGGCGCCACGGCTGACATCCGCTCGGGTGAGGGCGGCTTCCGCCACCTCACCTTCACGCCGGTCGTGATGCTCGGCTACGCCATCGACCGGGCCAACACGCTGCGCCTGGCCTACGACTCCGACACCCGGATGCCGGAGATGCAGCAGATGTCCGAGGCGCGGATTCTGCTCATGAGCGATTTCTACCAGACGGGGAATGCCGAGCTGAAAAACGCACACCGCCAGAGCTGGAGGCTGAGCTACGACCTCCAGCTGCGCAGGTTCTCGCTGCAGGCGGCGCTTTTCCACGAAAAGACGCGCAACAGCCTGTTCGACTCCTACCGTTCGGGCGACGGCTGCATGCTGCTCCAGACCGACAACGCCAAGCGGGACATCCGCCGCGGCTTCGAGCTCAATCTGGACTGGACGCCCTGGAAGTTCCTGCGCATCGGCGGCAGCGCAGAGGCCGCACAGCAGCTTTTCCAGCCGTCGGAGGCATCCGCGACCTATCGCTGCTGGAGCTTTCCCGTCACGCTCTACCTCTCGGCCAATTACCGGAACTTCTCGTTCGACCTATACCAGAAGCTCGGGGGCACCTATCTTTCGGGGCTCTACAAGAGCGGCATCGAGAAGGCCTCCTACGTCAGTCTGGGATATACGCACGGCTCCCTGCGCGTTGCGCTTCAGTGCTTCTTCCCCTTCATGCAGGACCGATACTCGAACCGCACCATTCCCGAAAGCGTGGTACGCCACAACACGGACTACCACCTGAGGAGCAAGGACCACGCCGTGGCGCTGAGCCTTTCGTGGAGCTTCGGAACGGGACGCAGACGGGCCGCCATGCGGCAGCGCATCGAGAACCGCGACGACGACAGCGGCGTGTTCCGCATCAAATAGGCCGCTACCCCACCCCCGGCCGGGCGTCCGGACCAGAGCGGCGGCACCACGGACCCAGGCGGAGGGAGCAGCCCAATCCCGGGCGGAAACGCAATCCCGGTCCGGGCGGCGGCACAACCCAGTCCAAGCGGCGTCAGTCCGGGCCCACGCCCCGGCGTCGTTGCGGCGCGGCTTTTGCCCGACCCGCAAAGAGGCAAAGAGATAGAAAAGGCAAGAAAAAGCGGATAGAGCCACGAGGCGCCGAAAGAGCATCGGAAAAGGTGCTGAGGAGGCGGCCGAAAGGGGCAAAGGAGGAGGCTGAGTCGGCAAAAGCGCGGAAAAGAGGCGAGAGAACACGGCAAAGCGCAAAAAACCGAAGGAGAGCCGCAGAAAGAGAAAAGATAAAAAAGACAAACGTGATGCAGAATAAGAGATGAACGAAAAGAGAGACAAGACCTTGACCTTCCACGCTCCCGACCTCACCACACGGCAGGAGCTTCCCGTGGCGGGCAGCACCGTCCGGGCGGGCTTTCCCTCGCCGGCCGACGACTTCCTCGACACTCCGCTCGACCTGAACCGCGAGCTGGTCCACAACCCCGCGTCGACCTTCTTCGTGCGTGTGGCGGGCGACAGCATGGCCGGCGACGGCATCGGCGACGGCGACCTGCTCATCGTCGACCGGGCGGTCGACCCCTACGACGGCTGCATTGCCGTCTGCTACGTCGACGGTGAATTCACAGTCAAGCGCGTGCGGCTCGAAAAGGGGTGCGCATGGCTCATGCCTTCGAACCCGAAATACCGCCCGCTCCGGGTCGACGCCGGCAACGAATTCCTCATCTGGGGCGTTGTCCGCCACGTCATCAAGAGCTTCAAATAACCGCTGCAATGTACGGACTCTGCAACTGCAACAACTTCTACGCCTCGTGTGACAGGGAAGAAGCCAAAAAAATATAATGGAGACAAAGTAGCATCTCTGTCTCCATTATATCTTTTACTACAATACTTTTTTATGCTTTCAGCCCCTCGCGTTTCATTTTGGGGACAAGGTATGCAAAGCCATAGACCATCATAGAGGCTTGTGCCAAGATGCCGAAGATGATGCTGGCGATATTCACCTCCACAGAGACAAGGTCGTTTGAGAGGAAGTACCACACCATATAGACTCCGAACGGAATATTTACAAAGGTGCTCGCCACCAAGCCAGGGTTATACTTAAAGCCAAAGAGGAAGAACATTACCACATGAGCAAAGGCGTTCAGAGCCGAGAAATAGGCTGTCCACAGACCCCACTCGATGCCATAGAAATGCGAAATGATGCCCGCCAACGGTAACAGAATATAGACCAACGGAATGTTAATCCAAAACGAGCCAGCCTTGGTTAGTGGGTAATCGCCCAACTTTGAGCCGAGAGGCTTGCGGTTGAAGAAGTCGAGGAAGCCGCCTGGGCATACATACTCCTCGAACTCGTGAAACCAATAGATAGGCACCTGCATCCAGATAAGGAACAAGGCATAGTTCTGCTCCTTCACATAGAGCCAAATCAGAATAAACGAATAGAGCGCCAAGAAGGGCGTTGCCTTCATCCAGTTGTCATACAACCATTGCATTGTCTTTTTCATACGATTCGTAGTTTTTGTTACTGCAAAGTTACATCGAGAGCCATTAGAGCCAAAGAGTAATAGAACTGATAAATTGAGCAAAATCAACTATCATCCGAAATAATTCACTATATTTGCCTTTGGTTTTGAGCAAAATGGAGTAACTATGTTTTCAAATCTGTGGAATAAGGGAGGTTTTATACTCTGCACCAAAGGTCAGGCAGAACTATCTATCAATGGCGTTAGGCATAATTTTTCACAAGGGGAGGTGTTGGTCATAACACCGCTTGTATTGGTTGGCGAGGTGAGCGTGTCGGAGGAGTTTGCAGCCCTCTCGTTTGTCGATGATTTAAAGACCTACTACGACATCTTCAACCGTATTGCCGACAGCCCGATTCCGTTGATGGTCTATCGTGAGCCTATTTGGGAAATCGAAGTGAACGAGCAACAATATCTTGCAAAGCAGCACGCCCATCTTGAGCAACTCACTCATTCTATGGCGGAGTCAGCAAGCGAAACATCTCGTTCACTGCTCGATTTTCAAGTGCGCCTGCTACGCCAAGAGGCAATGCTGACGGTGGTAAACAGTCGTATAAGGCAGGTTGTGTGGTTGCCTTCCTCGCATAGTCGCGAAGTGGTAGTCTATCGCTTTATCCTCGCCCTGCATAACAACTACCATACCCATCGCTCGGTGGCGTACTATGCAGATATGGCAAACCTCTCAAAGAGCCATTTCTCGGCTATTGTTAAGCAAACTACAGGTCAGAGTCCATCTGCGTGGATTGCTACCATCACAACTACCTATGCCAAATTTATGCTCGAAAAGGGTTCAATGAATATTAAGCAGATAGCAGAACAACTGAATTTCCCCGAACAATTCACTTTCCGCAAATACTTCAAGCAACATACCGGACTTTCGCCCAAAGCATACCGCGAACAATATGTGCATAAGTAGATATATATTGTGTAATTATTTGTACCTTTGGAGTGGTATACATCTTGAATGATTCGTATAGCTGAAAAAATTAAAGAAAGTATATGTTCGCCCTTGCCGACTGCAATAACTTCTATGCCTCCTGCGAGCGGGTCTTCCGGCCCGACCTCGTGGGACGCCCCGTCGTGGTGCTCTCGAACAACGACGGCTGCATCATCGCCCGCTCGAACGAGGCCAAAGCCCTCGGCATCGGCATGGGGCAGCCCTTCTACCAGGTGCGGCCGCTCATCGAGCGGGGGCAGGTGGCAGTCTTCTCGGCCAACTTCGCCCTCTACGGCGACATGTCGCGGCGGGTGATGGCGACGCTGCGCGCGCTGGTTCCCGGCATCGAGGTCTACTCGATTGACGAGGCCTTCTTCGACCTGCGGGGCGTCGACGGCCCCTTCGACGAGCTGGGCCGCAGCATCGGGCGCACCATCCGCCGCAACACGGGCATCCCGGTCAGCATCGGCATCGCCCCGACCAAGACGCTGGCCAAAATCGCCTCGAAGCTGGCCAAGCAGTACCCGCGGCTCGAGGGATGTTGCTACATGCACCGCGCGGAGGATATCGACAAGGTGCTGGGCTGCTTCCCGCTGCGGGATGTCTGGGGCATCGGGCGCCGCTACGGGCGGATGTTCGACCGCATGGGGCTCGTCACGGCCCGTCAGTTCGTCGAGCTGCCGCAGGAGTGGGTCCGCGCACGCATGGGCATCACGGGGCTGCGCACCTGGAATGAGCTGCGGGGAGTCGAGTGCATCTCCTTCGAGCAGATGCCCCAGCGCAAGCAGCAGATTACCGTCTCGCGCAGCTTTCCCCGCGAAATATACACGCTCGAAGAGCTGGAGCGCATCGTGGCCGAGTTCGCCTCGATGTGCGCCGAGAAGTTGCGCGCCGAGCACTCGGTCTGCCGCGAGGTGCAGTGCTACCTGCTCACCAACCGCCACCGCGAGGAGCAGCCCCAGCGCTGCGTGACGGGGCTGTCGCTCATCCCCGACCCGACCGACAGCTCGCTCGAGCTGGTGCGGCAGGCCCGCATCGCCCTGCGGCAGATTTTCCAGCCGGGGTATGGATACAAAAAGGCCGGCGTGCTGCTCGCGCAGATTACGCCGGCTTCCGAACTTCAGGGTTCTCTCTTCACACCGGCCGAGCACGAGAAACACGCACGGCTGATGAAGGTCCTCGATGCGGTCAACAAGAGCTGCGGCAAAGGAAGGCTCGTCGTTGCGGCACAGGGCACCGAGCCCTTCCGCATGAACCGCGAGCACCTCTCGCCCCGCTATACGACCGACTGGAGGGAACTGCTCGTGGTCAAGGCGACAAAGTGACGGGGAGGGGCGCCTTCGGCCACGCCCGCTGCATGGCTGCATGCCGCGTGTCAGCGGCACAACAGTGCGCGTCGCGGGGCGGAAGCAGAACGGCAGCACGGCACGGGACGTCCGTTGCGCCGCGCAGTGCGGGTCAGTTGCGTCCGGCCGCGGCGCTGCGTGCCCAGTCGGCGACAGCTTCGCGGCTCATGCCGTTGAGCAGCCGCCCGGCCGACCACTCCAGCTCGGGATAGCTGCGCCGCAGGGCGGCGACACTGCCCGCGATGCTGCTGCTTCCCGAGGTAGCGAAGGGGATGATGCGCTTGCCGCTCAGGTCGTGCTGCTCGATGAAGCTGTTGACGACCCGCGGCGCGAGGTTCCACCAGACGGGATAGCCCAGAAAGACGACGTCGTACTCCTCGACACGCACCCCTGCGGGACGAATCGCGGGGCGCGCCTCGGCGTCGTTCATCTCCCGGGAGCTGCGCGAACGGTCATCGCGCCAGTTCAGGTCGGCCGACGTGTAGGGCTTCTCGGGCACAATCTCGCAGAGGGTGCTGCCCGTGGCGGCCGCGATGTTGCGGGCCGCAGCGGCCGTTGTTCCCGTCGCCGAGAAGTAGACGACGAGCGTACGCGGCGAGGCGCCGCCGTGTGCCGGGGCGCTCTGCCCCGAAGCCTGCGCTCCCGCGAAGAGGAGCATGGCAAGCGTGGAGAGGGTTTTGGCTTTCATGATATAATCGGTTTGGTTATAGACGGAGGTATTTCCGGCCGACACCGGCACCCGTCAGAGACAGCGGCACCGTGCGCAGCCGGCATCATTTACTCGGTGCGCCCGGCAAGGGCTGCGGCGCCGGCAATCTCCTCGTCGCTCAGGCGGCGGATAAGCCGGGCGGGGTTGCCTGCCACAATCGTATTGGGCTCGACGTCGTGCGTCACGACGCTTCCGGCCCCCACCACGCTGTTCTCACCGACGGTCACGCCGGGCAGAATCGTCGCCCCGGCGCCAATCCAGACGCGGCGGCAGATGTGGACCGGACGGCAGGTGATGACCATCCGATCGACCAGGTCATGGTTGTTCGAGACCAGCTGCGCGTTGGCGGCAATCTGCACGTCGTCGTCGATGGTGATGCCGCCGGCGGCCATCATCAGCGCACCGTTCATGACCGTCACCCGGCGGCCAATCGTCACGCAGTGGGGCCGCACCACCGTCAGCGGCGTACGCACGACGCTCCCCTCGCCCATGCGGGGAAAGAGTCGGTGCATGAGTTGGTCGTACTCTTCGGTCATCGGCATCGTCTGGTTGAACCGAAAGAGCAGCTGCGCCTGCTCGCGTGCCAGCGCCAGCTCCTCGGCGCTCTGATGGGCACAGTCGATGCGGAGCTCTTCGTAATCCGTTTTCATCGTTGCATTCATTTTTTACGATACAAAGATACACCGCCGCGCACAAAGAGCGCCTAACCCGATTCCGGATTTACATACCCCATTTACCGATTCCGCGCGGAGCGCATGCAGCCATAACGCCGCCCGGGACGGCGCTCTTCGGAGCGGATGACCCGTAAAAAGACGCATCCTCCGCACTCCCGCACAGGAAGGAAGAGGATGCTCTTTCTCGTTTGCTGCAAGCGGATTGTAGCCAGTGTGCTCATGCAAAGCTTGAGTCTTCCGCGAACTCAAGCACCGCGTGAGGTGCGCTATGCCGGATGGCTCAGTTCGGCCACGGTCGCACGGACGTAGGCGATGAGCTCCGCCGGGGCGACCTTGAGCTGGAGCCCCCGCACGCCGGCGCTGATGTAGATGAAGGGGTGGTCGAGGGCCGTGGAGTGGATGTAGGTCGGGAAGGCCTTCTTCATCCCCACGGGTGAGCAGCCGCCACGGATGTATCCCGTCACGGGAAGCAGCTCCTTGACCGGAATCAGGTCAACCTTCTTGTTGCCCGAGACGCGGGCCGCAGCCTTGAGGTCGACCTCGTGGTCGCCCGGCACGACGCACACGAAGTATCCCGTGCGGTCGCCCTTCAACACCAGCGTCTTGAAGACGCAGGCGATATCCTCGCCCAGCTGTTCGGCCACATGCGTGGCGGCCAGATGCTCCTCGTCCACCGCGTAGGGAACCAGTTCGTAGGCGATTTTGGCCCGGTCGAGCAGCCGGGCGGCATTGGTCTTTTCAACCTTGGAGTGTCCCATCTCTCAAAAACAGTATAAAACAGTCGTTGTTCCGTTAATCTACGAAATTCGCCGCAAAGGTAGTTTATTTTTTGTCGTTTCGTTCCTTTCACTATCTTTGTATTTATATGCTGAGATGCCGAACCTCATACCTCATCGGACTCATCGTCCTGATGGCCGGTCTGCTCGGCTGCCGCGAACTCCACGCCCAGAGCACCCGGGTTCGCGGCCAGGTGACCGACGCCGCTACGGGGGAACCGCTGCAGTTCGTCAGCGTTGTCTTTCCGGGCACCACCGTGGGCATCACCACCGACAAGCAGGGCATCTACTCGCTCGAGACGCGCGACACGGTGAGCCGCGTCGAGGCCTCGATGGTGGGCTACGTCAGCCGCACGCAGCCCGTCACCCCGAGGCAGTACAACCAGGTCGACTTCGCGCTCGAGGCGGCGCAGTTCGGCATCGACAACGTGGTCATCACCCCGGGCGAGAACCCGGCGCTGCCGATTCTCAAGGGGGTCATCCGCAACCGCTCACGCAACAATCCCGCTGAGTATGAGCGTTACAGCTGCGCCACCTACACCAAAATGGAGCTCGACCTGACCAACATCAAGCCGCACTTCCGGAACCGGCGCATGCAGAAGAACTTCGGCTTCATCTTCGACCACATCGACACCTCGGCCCTCACCGGGCAGCCCTACCTGCCGGCCATGATATCGGAGGCGGTGGCCGACTACTACCACAGCCGCCAGCCCGCACTCAGCCGCGAGGTGATTCAGGGCAGCCGCGTCTCGGGCGTCGAGGACAGCTTCACCGTCGCCCAGTTCACCGGCCAGCTGCAGGGCGACATCAACTTCTACGACAACTTCATCGCGCTGTTCAACGTCCGCTTCGCCAGCCCCCTCTCCTCGATGGGCGAGTCGTTCTACAACTACTTCCTGGTTGACAGCCTCGAGGTCGACGGCCGCAAGACCTACAAAATCCGCTTCCACCCCAAGCGCCTCTCGACGGCCGTGCTCGACGGCGAGGTGAACATCGACTCGGCCACCTATGCGCTGCAATCGGCCTCGGCCCGCATGCCCAAGGGGGTCAACGTCAACTGGATAAACCACCTGCTGCTCGAAAACGAGAACCAGCTGCTCGACGAGGGGGTCTGGTTCCGCAAGCGGGACAAGGTCTCGGCCGAGTTCTCGGTCACGCAGGCCGACTCCTCGAAGCTCGTCTCCTTCATCGGCACGCGCGAGGTGGCCTACTCCGACATCCGCATCGGTGCGCCCATCCCCCGGGAGGTGCTGAGCATGGACAACGACGTGGTCATCGCTGACGACGAGGCCGGCTCGCGCGACGAGCGCTTCTGGGAGGAGGCGCGCCCCTACCGGCTGAGCGACCAGGAGCGGGGCATCTACGCCATGGTCGACTCGATTCAGAAGGCGCCGCTCTACCGCAACATCTACACGATTCTCAACACCATCATCGGCGGCTACTACAACACGAAGTACATCGGCATCGGCCCCTACTACAAGATGGTGAGCTTCAACCGTCTCGAAGGGTTCCGCATGCAGCTGGGCGGCCGCACGACAACGGAGGTGAGCCGCCGCATCCGCCTCTCGGCCTACGTCGCCTACGGTACCCGCGACGAGGATGTCAAGGGGGGCGGAGGCGTGGAGCTCTCCTTCAACCGGCGGCTTACGCGCAAGCTCTCGCTCACGGCCTCGCACGACGTGCGGCAGCTGGGTGCCGGACAGAACGCGCTGGCGGACAACAACCTGCTCAGCTCGATTTTCTCACGCGGGGACAAGCGCCTCTCGATGGTCAACCGCGCCGAGGCGCTCTACGAGCACGAATGGATACACGGACTGAGCAACACGCTCGGCGCACGCCTCCAGCGGGTCTACGGCAACCGCTACGTGCCGCTGCTGCGCCCCGACGGCAGCGCCGTCGGCTCGATTGCGAGCACGGCGTTCCATGTGGGCATGCGCTTCTCGTACCACGAGAAAATCTACCGCACGGCCTTCGACAAGCAGTATCTGGGCTCGCGCTACCCGATTCTCGCGGTCGGCTTCACGGCCGGAGTAAAGGGGCTCATGCGCAACGACTACGACTTCTACCGCCTCGAGGGGCGTCTTCACTACAAGCTCGACCTGCCGCCCATCGGCTACTCGCGCATCACGGTCGAGGGGGGCCGCATCTTCGGCAAGGTCCCCTACCCGCTGCTCAAGCTGCACGAGGGCAACGGCACCTACTTCTACGACGCCTACGCCTTCTCGTGCATGAACTACTACGAGTTCGCGTCGGACACGTGGCTCGCGTTCTTCTACGAGCACCACTTCAACGGCTACCTGCTGGGGCGCATTCCGCTGCTCAAGCGGCTCAAGTGGCGCGAGGTGCTGGTCTGCAAGGGGGTCTGGGGCTCGCTCCGCGACGAGAACAACGGCAGTCTGCCCGCCACGCAGGCCGTGCTGCTCTTCCCGCGCGGCATGTCGTCGGTCACCGAGCCCTATATCGAGGCGGGCTTCGGCATCGAGAACATCTTCCGCCTGCTGCGCATCGACTGCATCTGGCGGCTCACCCACCGCTCGCCCGTCGAGGGGCAGAACATCCAGAACTTCGCCGTCAACCTGAGTCTCAACCTCAAATTCTGACCCGCCGCCCATCCGCCGTCCCGGGGAATTGACTACCTTTGCGGAAAATTTCCGAAGACGATGATACAGGGAGCCATTTTCGACATGGACGGCGTGCTGGTCAACAACACGCCGGTCCACATCCGGGCCTTCGAAATCTTCTGCGACCGCTACGGGGTCCGCGACTGGCAATCGAAGCTCGGCAACGCCTACGGCATGGGCAACAACGACATCATGCGGCTCATTCTGCCCGAGGAGCTGATTCGCACGCGGGGCCTCGCGGCGCTGGCCGACGAGAAGGAGGCCATCTACCGCGAAATCTACGCTCCCGAAATCCAACCCACGCCGGGTCTGGTCGAGACGCTCGGCCAGCTGCGCGCGGCGGGCATCCGCTGCGCCGTGGGGTCGTCGGGCTGCCGCGCCAACGTCGACTTCGTCCTCGACGCCTGCCGCATCGGCGACTTCTTCGAGGCGCGCATCTGCGGCGACATGGTGACCCGCTGCAAGCCCGACCCCGAAATCTACCAAACGGCCGCCGCCGCACTCGGACTCGACCCCGCCGCGTGTCTGGTCTTCGAGGATGCCCCGGCCGGCATCGAGGCGGCCCGCCGCGCCGGCATCGGCCGCATCGTGGCGCTGGCCACCACCCTGCCCCGCGAGCAGCTCGAGAAGGCCGAGGGTCTCTACCGCATCGTCACCGACTTCCGGGACATCACGAACATCCATCAAATACTCGAATAACCATGTGGAAAGCCGTCGCAACCGTCGGGTTGCTCGTCGTATCGAATGCATTCATGACCCTGGCCTGGTACGGGCACATCGCCTTCAAGTCGAAGCTCGAGCGCTTCGGGCTGGTGGCCATCGTCCTCATCAGCTGGGGAATAGCCCTCTTTGAGTACTGCTTCCAGGTCCCTGCCAACCGCATCGGAAGCGCCCAGTTCGGAGGCCCCTTCACGCTCTGGCAGCTCAAGGTCATCCAGGAGGTGGTGTCGCTCTCGGTCTTCACCGTCTTCGCGCTGGTCTTCATGAAGTCGGACACGCTGCGCTGGAACCATCTGGCAGGCTTCATCTGCCTGATTATGGCCGTCTACTTCATCTTCCGCAAGTAGCTCCCCCGCGGCAACCGCCGGCAGCCAACGCCACCGCAGCAACTACCGGCATCATCCGCCGCCTGCCATAAGGCAGCGTCCGGAAAGCAGCCGCCCGCGGCAACACGCCGCCCGAAAAGTCGCGGCCCGAAACACAGGAGCGCCTTCCCCACCCCGGGGAGGCGCTCTTTTTTGTACCCGTCGCTCAAGGAGAGGAAAAACGGACGAGGGGCATGAACGGCTGACGCGGAACGGGGCCCGGAGGCGCAGGGAGGGCCCTCCGGCGCGGAATTTTCGTCGGACAAAACAGCCCGTTGGTCGATGGATTCGCCCTTCCGGTCTATTGTATTTGCACGCGTGTGCACCTTCGGGTAGCTTTGCGGCAAAACGAACGACCATGAAGCGCACGCTGATATGCACCCTCCTCGCAACGCTCGCCCTCGGACGGGCGGCTGCGGAGTCCGACTCCCTGCGGGTCTGGACGCTGAACGACTGTCTGAACTATGCGCTCGAGCACAACATCCAGCTGCAGCAGAGCCGCAACGACTACCTCTCGGGCGTCGAGGATACGAAGGAGGCCCGGGCGGCACTCTTCCCCTCGCTGACCGCCTCCACCTCGCAGAGCGTGACCAACTACCCCTCGTCGAACGCCGTCGACCGCACCAGCTATACGGGCACCTACGGCCTCGAGGCCGGCATGACGCTCTACAACGGCGGCCGGCTGCGCACGGCCGTCAAGCGGCAGCAGCTGCAGAACCGCATCGACGAACTCTCGGTCGACGAGGCGGCCAACGACATCCGCATCGCCATCGTGCAGGCTTACATGCAGTGCCTCTACGCCGCCGAGGCGGTGACGGTCAACCGCAGCACGGCCGACGCCTCGAAGGCGCAGCGCGACCGCGCCGAGGCGATGTGGCAGGCCGGCTCCATCAGCCGCGTCGACTTCGCACAGCTCGAGAGCCAGTATGCAAGCGACGAATACCAGGTCGTCGTGGCCCGCTCGACGCTCGACAGCTACAAACTCCGGCTCAAGCAGCTGCTCGAACTGGGCATCACCGACGAGATGACCCTCGCCGAGCCGGAGGTCGGCCAGGAGGCGATCCTTGCCCAACTGCCCGCCAAGACCGACATCTACGCCACGGCACTGGAGAGCATGCCCGAAATCGCCCGCGGCGAACTGGCCGTCGAGGCGGCCGAGCTCGAGGTGCGCGAGGTCCGGGCGGGCTTCCTGCCGACGCTGGCGCTGACGGCCGGCATCGGAACGGGCCACATGTCGGGCGGCAGCTTCGAGAGCGGCACCCAAATCTGGAACCGCTTCAACGAAAACGTCGGTCTGACGCTCAGCATCCCCATCTTCTCCAACCGCCGGAACCGCACGGCCACCAACAAGGCGCGGCTGACGGCCGCCAACATGCGGCTCACGTGGCTCGACCTGAAGAAGACGCTGCTCGAGGAGGTCGAGGGGGCCTACCTCGACGCCCTGTCGGCCCAGTCGCAGTACGTCGCGGCCGTCGAGAAGCAGCAGTACGCCCGGCGCAGCTACGAGCTGACGAGCGAGCAGTTCGCCGTCGGGATGAAGAACACCGTCGAGCTGCTGACGGCCCAGAACGAGCTGACGGCCGCCCGCCAGGAGGTGCTGCAGGCCAAGTACATGTCGCTGCTCAACATCGAGCTGCTCAACATCTACCAGGGACGGGGTACCAACGCCGAATATTGACAAAACGAACGATAAGACCATGAACATGAAACGGAAAAAGACGCTTCTTGCGGCGCTGGCCGCCGTGGCGGTCGTCTGCGGAGCGTGGCTCTGGCTGCGCTCGCCCCGCACGGACGACATCACGCTGCAGACGGCCGCAACCAGCCGCATCACGATTCGCAACTCGGTGATGGCCACCGGTACGGTCGAGCCGGTCACCGAGGTCGAGGTGGGTACCCAGGTTTCGGGCATCATCGACCGGCTCTATGTCGACTACAACGACGTGGTGAAGGCCGGACAGCTCATTGCCGAGATGGACAAGGTGACGCTGCAGGCCCAGCTGGAGCAGTCGCAGGCCGAGCTGGCGAGCTGCAAGACCGAGTACGAGTACCAGATGAAGAACTACACCCGCACGCGCACGCTCCACGAAAAGCAGCTGGTCAGCGACGCCGAGTACGACGAGGCCCTCTACCTCTACGAGAAGGCGCGCAACGCCTACGAACAGGCCAAGGCCGCCATCGTGCAGGTGAAGCAGAACCTCGACTACGCCACCATCACCTCGCCCATCGACGGCGTGGTCATCAGCCGGGCCGTCGAGGAGGGGCAGACCGTGGCCGCAGGCTTCGAGACGCCTACCCTCTTCACCATCGCCAACGACCTGACGCAGATGCGCGTCATCGCCGACGTCGACGAGGCCGACATCGGCCAGGTGAAGGATGGCCAGCGGGTCGAGTTCACCGTCGACGCCTACCCCGACGACACCTTCGAGGGGACGGTGCAGCAGGTGCGGCTTGAGGCGACGACCGAGTCGAGCGTGGTCACCTACGAGGTGGTCATCTCGGCCTACAACCCCGACCTGAAGCTCAAACCGGGTCTGACGGCCAACGTCACCATCTATACGCTCGAGAAGGAGCATGCGCTGGCCGTTCCGACCAAGGCGCTGCGCTTCGTGCCCGACGCCGAGCTGCTGTCGCGCATCGGTATCACCGTCGACGGGCAGAGCGCCCCCGCCCAGACGGGCAAGCGCGAGTTATGGGTAAAAAACGGGGATACGCTGGTGCCGCGTACTGTGAGCGCCGGCGCATCGAGTGGCGAGCTGACCGAAATTACCGAGGGACTTGCCGACGGCGAGGTGGTCGCCATCGGGCTGAGCGCCGCATCCGAAGAGCCGGCGGCAGCCTCGGTCGAGCGTAGTCCCTTCATACCCTCGCCTCCGGGCGGCGACAAGGGGAAAAAGCAACAGGCCCGGTAGCGGCCGCACGGGACGTGGCGGAGGGCCCCGGAAAGGAGGCCCGCCGCACCTCCCGGCCGCCTGACATGAATAAAACGAAGAATATGGAAACCAGCAACAAGGAGGTCATCCGTCTGGAGCACATACGCCGCGACTTCCACGTCGGCGACGAGGTAGTGCACGCCCTGCGCGACGTCTCGTTCACCATCCTCGAGGGCGAATTCGTCACCATCATGGGCACCTCGGGCTCCGGCAAGTCGACGCTGCTCAATACGCTCGGATGCCTCGACACCCCGACGTCGGGCGAATACTACCTCGACGGCGTGGCCGTGCGCACGATGGACAAGAACCAGCGGGCGACGCTCCGCAACCGCAAAATCGGCTTCGTCTTCCAGAACTACAACCTGCTGCCCAAGACGACGGCCATCGAGAACGTCGAGCTGCCTCTCATGTACAACCCCTCGTGTTCGGCCGCCGAGCGCTACCGCCGTTCGGTCGAGGCGCTGCAGGCCGTAGGACTCGGCGACCGGCTGCTCCACCGCAGCAACCAGATGTCGGGCGGCCAGATGCAGCGCGTGGCCATCGCCCGGGCGCTGGTCAACAACCCGGCGGTCATCCTCGCCGACGAGGCGACGGGCAACCTCGACACGCGCACCAGCTTCGAGGTGCTGGTGCTCTTCCAGCAGCTCCATGCCGCCGGCCGCACCATCATCTTCGTGACGCACAACCCCGACATCGCGCGCTACAGCAGCCGCAACATCACGCTGCGCGACGGCCGCATCACGGGCGACGTGCGCAACGACCGGATTCTGAGCGCAGCCGAGGCGCTGGCGAGGCTGCCCAAAAACGACGATTGAGCCATGAACTTTGCGAACCTTTTCAAAATCGCCTTCAAGGCGCTGTGCAACAACAAGCTGCGCGGATTCCTCACCATGCTGGGCATCATCATCGGCGTGGCGTCGGTCATCACGATGCTGGCCATCGGCCAGGGGTCGAAGCGGAGCATCCAGGCCGAAATCAGCGAGATGGGCTCCAACATGATTATGATTCACCCGGGCGGCGACATGCGCGGCGGCGTGCGGCTCGACGCCGACGACATGGAGTCGCTCAAGCTGAAGGACCTGGAGGACATCCGCAACAACACGCGCTTCGTCACCTACGTCTCGCCCTCGGTCAACAGCGCGGGACAGGCCATCGTCGGGGCGAACAACACCCCGACGACCATCTACGGCGTCAACACCGACTATCTGGAAATCCGCCGCTACCGCATCGCCGACGGCGACACCTTCTTCGAGCAGGACATCCGCACCGCGGCGAAGGTCTGCCTGGTGGGCCAGACGGTGGTCGACGAGCTCTTCCCCGACGGCACGAACCCCGTAGGGCGTGTGATTCGCTTCGGGACCATTCCGCTGCGCATCGTCGGCGTACTCGAAAGCAAGGGCTACAACAGCATGGGCATGGACCAGGACGACCTGATTCTCGCCCCCTACACCACCGTCCAGAAGCGCATCCTGGCCATCACCCACCTTCAGGAGATTGTCTGCTCGGCGCTGAGCGAGGCCTACACCGAGGAGGCCATCGACGAAATCTCCGCCATCCTGCGCACCAACCACAAGCTGAAGGAGGGCGACGAGGAGGACTTCACCATCCGCTCGCAGCAGGAGCTCTCGTCGATGCTCACCTCGACGACCGACATGATGACCATGCTGCTGGCCGCCGTGGCCGGCATCTCGCTGCTCGTGGGCGGCATCGGCATCATGAACATCATGTACGTATCGGTCACCGAGCGCACGCGCGAAATCGGACTCCGCATGTCGATTGGCGCCAAGGGGCGCGACATTCTGGCGCAGTTCCTCATCGAATCCATCCTCATCAGCGTCACGGGCGGCCTCATCGGCGTGCTGCTGGGCATCGGCGCCGCCGTGGTGGTGAAGGTCGTGGCCTCGTTCCCAATTTACATCCAGCCGTGGAGCGTCTTCCTCTCGTTCGCCGTCTGCACGCTCACGGGGGTCTTCTTCGGCTGGTACCCCGCACAGAAGGCGGCCATGCTCGACCCCATCGAGGCCATCCGCTATGAATAATTCCCGAAAAAGGTTATCTTTGCATACCATGAACGCCGTACAGTCGAAATACGCCGCATGGCTCATCCACCTGACCGCCTGGGCCGTCATCTTCGGGATGCCGCTCTTCTTCACCGGTCCGGACCGCCCGCTCATGACCGGTCCGCAATACGTTCGCTTCCTGCTGGTGCCGCTCTCGTTCATGCTGGTCTTCTACACGAACTACTTCGTGCTCATCGACCGCTACCTCACCACCCGGCACGGCGGCCGCTTCGCCCTCTCGAACCTGCTGCTCATCCTGCTGGTCATGGTGAGCGTCCACCTGCTCTTCCGCTACGTGCTGCCGCCCGACCCGGGGCACCACCCGCCCGCCGACCGTCCGTGGCAGGACGGCGTGCGCTTCTTCCTGGGCAACGCCACGCTCTACGCGCTGGTTGTCGGCGTGGGGGTCGCCATCCGGATGACGGGCGGCTGGTACCGCGCCGAGGCGGCCCGCAAGGAGCTGGAGCACAGCCACACCGAGGCCGAGCTGCAGAACCTCAAGAGCCAGTTGAACCCCCACTTCCTCTTCAACACGCTCAACAACATCTACTCGCTCATCCAGCTCGACACGACCCGCGCCCAGCAGGCCGTCCACGACCTGAGCCGCATGCTGCGCTACGTGCTCTACGACAGCAGCCGCGCCACCGTCCCGCTCGCGGCCGAGATTGACTTCCTGCGCGACTACATCGAGCTGATGCGCATCCGCCTGCCGCGCCACGTGCGGCTCTTTGTCTCGCTGCCCGACGCTCCTTCGTCGACCCCGATTGCGCCGCTGCTCTTCATCTCGCTGGTCGAGAACGCCTTCAAGCACGGCGTGAGCAACGAAAAGCCCACCTACATCACCATCGACATCCACGAACTGGAGGGGCAGCTGATTTGCAGCATCAAGAACAGCCGCTTCCCCAAGAGCGACTCCGACCGCAGCGGCTCGGGCATCGGGCTGAGCAACCTGACCAGGCGGCTCGACATGATATACCCAGGCCGCTACATCCTCGAATACGGCCCCGCAGGCGAGGCCGACTACCGGGCGCTGCTCTGCATCAAATTCGACGAACCATGAAACTGACCTGTGCCATAATCGACGACGAGCCGCTGGCCGTCGAGTTGATGGAATCCTACGTGCGCAAGACGCCGTTTCTCGAACTGAAGGCCTCGTTCGGGAGCGGCGTTGCGGCCTGCGAGGCGCTGCGCGAGGCACCCGTCGACCTGCTCTTCTGCGACATCCAGATGCCGGGGCTCAACGGCATGGAGCTCTCGCGCATGCTGCCCGAGGAGACCCGCGTGATTTTCACCACGGCCTTCACCCAGTATGCCGTCGAGGGGTTCCGCGTGCGGGCCCTCGACTACCTGCTCAAGCCCATCAGCTACGCCGACTTTCTGGAGGCGGCCGACAAGGCGCTCGGCTGGTTCGAGATGAAGCGGCGCGCCGAGGCGCTTCCTCCGGCCGGGAAGGAGCCGCAGAGCATCTTCGTGCGGACCGAGTACCGGCTGCAGCAAATCGAACTGGAGCGCATCACCTACATCGAGGGGCTGAAGGACTACGTCAAAATCCACGTCGACAACCAGCCCGGCCCCATTCTCTCGCTCATGAACCTCAAGGCGCTCGAGGAGCAGCTGCCTCTGGACCGCTTCGTGCGGATTCACCGGTCGTACATCATCCAGCCGTCGAAGATGCAGGCCATCGAGCGCAACCGGGTTGTCATCGGCAAGGAGTACCTGCCCGTCTCGGAGAGCTACCGCCAGACGTTCTACGCATTTCTGGCCGCCCACTCGCTTCTTTTCTGACCCGCCGGAGAAGCCGGGCCCGGCGAACGGCTCCGAGAAGAGCCCCCACCATCCCCCAAGCCCCCCACCCGACACAAAGCGGGCGTCAAGGTGCCTTACTGCATCCTGACGCCCGCTTTCCGTATCCCGCGCCGGAAGCGTCACGCCTGCTGTCTGCGACGCTCGCGGTCCCGGCGGTAAATCTGATAGGAGTTCACGAAGTTCTGCCAAACGATGTAGGCCGTCGGGGCAATCGACGAAATCGGATTGAGGAACGACTGCGCCATCCAGACGGCCAGCACCGTATTCTTCTGGCCGAGCGACTGGCCGCCCGCCACCGCATCGCCGTAGCGGCGGCCCAGCATGCGGCCGATTTTGAACTGCACCAGACAGATGACCAGCGCCGCGAAGACCAGCCAGAGCTCGATGCCCGGCGAGACGTCGCGCAGGTCGATGATGAAGGCCGTCGTGCGTCCGATGATGACGACGAGCGACAGCAGCCACATGTAGAAGGATATCTGGCTGTGGTCGGCAATCCACCGCGAGGCGCGGTGGAAGAGGAAGCGGCAGCACTGCGCCGCGGCGAAGGGCATGATGAGCAGCGGTGCCACGCGCGAGAGAATCTCGACGAAGGAGCAGTGGCCGCTCCCGGTCAGGGCGATGACGACGGGCGCCACCAGTGCGATGACCATGTTGCAGAGCAGGCTGTAGGTGGTCATCGTTGCGACGTTGGCCCCCAGCATGCCGCCGATGACCACGGCGGCCATGGCGATGGGCGCCAGCACGCAAATCATCGCCCCCTGGGCCACGATGCCGTTCAGCGGCTCGAGCAGCAGGTAGACCGCCACGCTCGCGACCACCTGGAAGAGCAGCAGCCAGAGGTGGAGCATGCTCAGATGCATCTGCTTGGGGGTCACGCGGCAGAAGGTGACGAAGAGCATCAGGAAGATGAGCGTCGGGGTAATCATCTGGTACGATGCGGCCTCGAGCGCCGAAACGGGACGGCACAGCAGCGCCCCGACCACCATGGCCGAAGGCATGGCGATGGTCTTGACGTTGCGGTGCAGGGATTCCAGTACGTGCATGATTCCTTGTGTTTTAACCTATTTATTGAATCCGACGGTTGAGCCGGGCGGGGTGCTGCGGAGCGTCTTCAACAGGCGAAATAGCCGGGCGGAGGGCATCGGAGCCTCTCCGGCGGGAGAACCGTCAACAGGTGCGCCGGCCGCCAAACGGCAATACCGGCCATCTCACGACGAGACCCGGACCGCCGCCGGGCTATTCCGGGCAGCTCCGACCGCCGCCGGGCAGCACTGGCCGCCCTACGAGAGCAGCTCCTTGACCTTGGCCGAAATCTCCTTGCCGTCGGCCTGGCCGGCCAGCCGCTTCGAGGCGACGCCCATCACCTTGCCCATCTCCTTCATCGAGGTGGCGCCCACCTCGGCGATAATCGCCCGCACGGCCTCGGTCAGCTCCTCGGCCGTCAGCTGCTTGGGCAGGAACTCCTGCAGCACGGCAACCTGCACCAGCTCCTCGTCGGCCAGGTCCTGACGGTGCTGCTCGGCATAGATGGCCGCCGAATCGCTCCCCTGCTTGGCCAGCTTGGAGATGATTTTAATCACGTCGGCATCGGGCAGCTCGGCGATTTCGGGACCCGCCGTCTTGGCCTCGATGATGTACTTCTTGACGTTGCGCAGCGCGCTCAGGCGCACGGGATTCTTGGCCTTCATGGCCTCCATGATTCCGGTGGAAATCTCTTTTTCGAGTGACATGGTTGTTTGTTTTTATAGTTTTTACACAATATGTTGCATCGTTTATCTACTCCGCAGCTTCAACCCTGCGTCCCTGCGTCAGAAAGCGCAGCACGTCGCCCATCAGCCGCTCGCGCTGCTCCTCCGAACGAATCGTCTCGAAGGGGAATCCCGCCACGAAGGTGCGCCGGCTGCCGTCGTTGGCCACGGCGGCCGTACGGCCCGAATCGCCGTAGCGCATCACGGCAAACGACCGCTCTCCCACGGGTCGCAGGGCATCGGCGGTCTCGACGCCGTAGCAGCTGCGCGACGGGCGGGTGCGGAACTCATACTCCCCGCGCGAAAAGAGCGTGGGGGCCACGACGCGTACATCGCCCCGACGGGCGGTCTGCTCCTGCTCCAGTGCGCAGTGGAGCACCTCGCGCACGAAGGCCCGCTCCGTCTCGCCGGCTTCGGGCCCCGTCGTAAGGTCCGAGGCGACGTAGCTGCCCGAGACGAAGAGGCTGCCGCCGCACTCGAGGTAATCGGCCAAAACACGCTGCATGTCAGCCGTGAAGGTCTTGAACGTATAACCGACCGTACCCCGGCCAAGCAGCGTCGAGCGCTGCTTGCCCAGAATCAGGTCGACCGCGTCGCAGGCCTCCGGGTCGATGCCGCTCCGCTCGACCGCGGCGGCCGAGGCCGAGCAGAAGGAGTAACCCGCACGGGCAATCGCACGCCCGTGCATGCTGGCATAGTCGAACGTATTGCCGGCCACGACCTCCGCCTCGCCGTCGCTGCGGCAGGCGCCGAGGGCCTTCGTCTCGTCGCTGTTGCGCGCCTCGGCCAGGTCGTAGACATACTGCTCGCCGACGAACGAGCTCTCCTGCAGGTAGGGAACCCCCGCGTCGAGGCGGGGATAGAATCCGGCGGTCGAGTCGCTGCGCATGCTCAGCGGCGCGCTCACGCGGTCGAAGCCGTTCACCACCAGCACCCGTCCCCGCTCCTCCGAGGCGCGGCAGGCGGCCAGCGTCTCGCTCGGGAAGCTCTCGCCGCCGTCGTTGAACGCCGTGATGCGGTAGCTGTAGAGCACGTCGGGTTCCTGTTCCGTCACGAAGCGGGGCTCGGCCGTGTAGCGGCCGTTGTCGAAGCCCCCGTCGCCGCGGCGCGTGTAGACCATGTAGCCCGAAGGTGCGGCCGTCGGCTCGAGCGAATCGACGGTCGGGAGCCACGAGAGCTCGACTTGGTCCCCGTCGCCCAGCCGCACGGCGAACGACGAGACGGGGAGCGGCTGCACGACGTACGGCCGTCCGTACTGCGCCGCAACGTGCTTGAGGATACCCTTATAGACGGCCCGGCTCACGAGGAACTTGAAGCGCGGGTCGTTGCCGTAGCGCATGTCGGCGAAGTTCTGGTGGGAGAGCAGTTCGAGCAGCATGGTCGGCACGTTGGGCACCCGTGCTTCGTAGTAGGAGCGGTTCCACAGCCCGCGGCGGCGCCACTCGGGTTCGCACGTGCGGCGGATGTCGCCGACCACCTGCGTCATCACCAGGTCGGTCAAATCGCGCGAGCGGTAGCGGTCGGCGCCCCCCTCGAAGCGGCCGTTCTTGTCGCGCGTGAAGAAGATTCCGAGCGTGCCAATCGTCTCGTCGCCGTCGCGCACCCCCGAGTCGGAGTGGAACGCCAGCGCCAGGTCGAGCGGAATGCCCAGTCCGGCCGAGTCACGCAGCCGCTCGGAGCCCCCCATGAGGGCATTGACCCACAGTGCGCGCGACATGAAGTCGTCCTTGTAGTCGTCGCGGTCGCCCTTGGGCGTATAGACCGACTCGTCGAAGCCGGCCCACTGCAGCCAGTAGCGCGCCCCCTCGCAGAAGCGGGGCATGCCGCTCGTCTCGGCGCGGTAGAGACCACCCGGACGGGCCAGCGTATCGGCCGCCGCGCGGGCGACGTTGCCGTAGCCGCCGCCGATTTTCACGGCATCGGCCGAGACGATGCCTCCGGCGCGCCGCGAACGGTTCGAAAGCACGACGGCCTCCTGCTCACCCGCATCGAAAAGGAAGCGCCCGAGGTAGACCCACGTCCCGCCCCCCATCGTCTGGTTGACGGCAAAGCGGCTCTCGCCGCCCAGGTGGCGGACCGTATAGAGGGCGTCGTCGACGCTCCCCGGCGTCGAGTCGTAGCTCACGTAGAGGGCATACTCCCCGCGTTCGGGGATGTCGACCCGCCACACGGCGCGGCTCTCGGCCCCGGTCGTGATGCTCCGCACGTGGCGCGTCGTGCCCTGCAGGAAGGGGTTCTCGCCCGTCAGGTAGACCTGCTGGCGGTGTGCAAAGCCCACATCGCCTCCCGACCATCCGGCGTCGCCGTTCTCCTCGCGGTAGCTCTCGGCGGCGTCGTTGTCGGCCAGCACCTCGTGGCTCTGCCAGTCCCGCTCGCGGGGCAGCAGGACGCACGCCCCCGCATTTTCGAGCATGGGGACCAGGAAGGGCAGCACGTAGCTCTGCGTATAGAGGTCCTCGCACGTCTGCCAGAAGCGGGCCCGCTGCCAGCGCCAGCGCCCCTCGCGCTGGTCGAAGTAGCGGCCGTGGCTCTGCCAGAGGGCGATGTGACGTCCGGCGAGCCCCGCCGAGGGGGTTCTGCGGTCGAGCGGCGAGACGAGCGGCCGCGCCGAAGGGTTGACGAAGGGGACCACACGGTCGCGCCGGCGCCGGGGCTGCACGGTGCGGCAGGCCAGCGGGATGAGCTCCTCGATGAGCCGCCCGTCGGTATAGAGTTCGATGCGCGCCTTGCGGAAGGATGCGGGGAGCAGCGCGCGCACCGAGTCGTAGATGGCCTGCACGTTCTCCTCGCGGAAGGGATAGTACGACAACCCCACCGAGGCGTAGAGCTGCACGCGGCTGCGCGACGACTTGACGCGCTGAATCCGCACCCAGCTGCCGGCCACCTCGCGCCCCGTGATGCGGGTCAGCGCGCTGCCGATTTGCCGGCGCGTCGCGGCGCCGATTTCGGCCGCCCGGGCCGGGGCGGCCGAGGCCGCTCCCGTCAGGAGCGCCAGCGCCAGCAGCGCCATGCACATATAATGTCTGTATGCGTGTCGTTTCATGACTGTATCCGTTTTTTGCGCCCCAGGAGCCACATGCCGCCCATCGTGAGCAGGGCGTTGTAGAGCAGCAGCTCGAATCCGATGCGATAGCCGAAGAGCTCCCCGGCGGCATACTGCAGCAGGGCGCTCAGCAGCGGTGCGGCGACGGCCACCAGCGGCAGCCAACGGCCGTCGATGCGGCGGCGGGTGCAGATGCCGAAGAGGAACATCCCCAGAATCGGGCCGTAGGTATAGCCCGCCACCTTGAAGAAGAGGTTGATGACGCTGTCGTTGCCGAAGCGGCCGAACAGCAGCACGAGCAGCGTCAGGCCGAGGGCCATGAGCGCATGCACGCGTCGGCGCGTCCGCGTCAGCTGCGCCTCGTCGCAGCGGCGCGTGGCGTCGAGCAGGTCGACCGTGAAGGAGGTGGTGAGCGCCGTGAGGGAGGAACCGGCCGACGAGTAGGTGCTCGCCATCATCCCCAGCACGAAGAGCAGCCCGACGTAGAGGGGCAGGCCGCCGTTGACGGCCACCTGCGAGAAGACCTGGTCGCTCTTCGGGGGGAGCGGCATGCCGACCCGCGCCATGTAGAGGTAGAGCAGCGCGCCGAGCGTCAGGAAGAGGAGGATGACGGCAATCTGGCAGAGGGCCGTCAGCACGATGTTCTTCTGCGCGTCGCGCGGCGTGCGGCAGCTCAGGTTGCGCTGCATCATCTCCTGGTCGAGCCCCGTCATGGCGACCAGCAGCACGATGCCCGCCACGAACATCTTCCAGAAGTAGCGCTCCGACGAGGGGTCGTCGAAGAAGAAGATGCGCGCGTAGTCCGACGCGGCCACCTCGCGCAGCGCCTCGCCCGTCGTGAGCCCCAGTCCGCGCACCAGCGCCAGAATCGTCAGCACGAGGCTCGCCACCAGGCAGAGCGTCTTGAAGGCGTCGGTCCAGATGAGCGACTTCACGCCGCCGCGCCGCGTGTAGAGCCAGACGAAGAGCACCGTCACCACGGCATTCGCCGCAAAGGGGAGCCCCACGCGGTCGAAGACCAGCAGCTGCATCACGGCGCAGACGATGTAGAGGCGCAGCGCCGCGCCGAGCATCTTCGAGAGGAAGAAGAACCACGCCCCGGTCCGCTGCGCGGTGACGCCGAAGCGATGGTCGAGGTACTGGTAGAGCGAGATGACCCGCATGCGGTAGAAGAGCGGGACAAGGAGGAAGGCGACGACGAGCTGCCCCACCGTGAAGCCCAGCACCATCTGCATGTAGGAGAAGGAGTCGGCCGCCACCGACCCCGGCACCGAGAGGTAGGTCACGCCCGACATGGCGGCCGTAATCATCGAGAGGGCGGTTACGAACCACGACGAGCGGCGGTTGCCCGTGAAGAAGCCTGCGTTGTCGGCATGACGCCCCGAGAGCCATGCGATGAGAAAGAGCAGGGCGATGTAGGCGAGCACTACGGCTGTGACGGCTGCGGGCGACATGTTTCCGGGTTTTAGGCGGGCCGCCGAACCCCCTCTTCCGTGCGGATGGAACCCGCCGGACGGAGCTTCGCGACACGCGACGCCGGCAAAGATACGAAAATCTCACGGGAAGGAGGAAGAATATTTTTCGATTTTCCGGCCAAAATTGTTGTAAATTAAAATTCTTTTCTATCTTTGTTATTCGAATAACAATAGCAAACGACACCAAAGAACCTAATTATTAATAGCATCATGGCAAGAAATCTTAAAATCAGAGACCTCACGTTGCGCGACGGGCAGCAGTCCTCGTTCGCCACGCGAATGAACCAGGCCCAAATCGACCGCTGTCTTCCCTACTACAAGGATGCAAACTTCTATGCGATGGAGGTTTGGGGCGGCGCCGTACCCGACTCGGTGATGCGCTATCTGAACGAGAACCCCTGGACCCGTCTCGAAACCATCCACAAGGCCGTAGGCAACGTCTCGAAGCTGACGGCTCTCTCGCGCGGCCGCAACCTCTTCGGCTACTCGCCCTACACGGATGAAATCATCGACGGTTTCTGCCGCAACGCCATCGAGAGCGGACTGGGTATCATGCGTATCTTCGACGCGCTGAACGACGTAGACAACGTCAAGTCGACGGTCAAGTACGTGAAACAGTACGGCGGCATCGCCGACTGCGCCGTCTGCTACACGGTCGACCCGAAATATCCCGAGCTGGGTTTCTTCGCCAAGCTGATGGGCAAGAAGAACCCGAAGCCCGTCTTCACGGATGAATACTTCCTGGACAAGGCCAAGCAGATGGCCGCTCTGGGTGCCGACATGATTACCATCAAGGACATGTCGGGCCTCATCCCGCCGCGCCGCGTGGCCACGCTGGTGCGCCTCTTCAAGCAGCATCTGTCGATTCCCGTCGACTTCCACACCCACTGCACCCCGGGCTACGGTCTGGCATCGGTTCTGGCAGCCATCGTTGCCGGCGTCGACATCGTCGACACCAACTGCTGGTACTTCGCCGGCGGTACGGGCGCTCCGGCCATCGAGCTGGTCTACGTCTTCTGCAAGAAGCTGGGCATCGACCTGGGCGTGAACATGGAGGCCGTGGCCAAAATCAACACCCAGCTGCGTGAAATCCGCAAGGAGCTCAACATGTCGGTATTCGGTGTCGAGAAGCCCGAGCCCAAGGCGTTCAACCCGCTGACGGATACGATTCCCGCCGAAATCGACGCCCTGTTCGACCGCGCCATCAAGGCCGCCCAGGCCGACGACGAGGAGGGCACCATCGACGCCTGCCGCAAGATTGAGGCCTACTACGGCTTCCCCGCACCCAACGAACTGGTCCAGAAGGCCGAGATTCCGGGTGGCATGTACTCCAACATGGTGGCCCAGCTCAAGCAGCTCAAGGCCGAGGAGATTCTGCCGCGCGCCATGGAGCTCATCCCGTCGGTGCGTCTGGCCGCAGGTCTGCCGCCTCTGGTAACCCCCACCTCGCAGATTGTCGGTGCACAGGCCGTGAACTGCGCCCTCGACGAGAAGGCCGGCCGTCCGATGTACACCAACAAGTCGTCGCAGTTCGTCGGTCTGGTCAAGGGCGAATACGGCAAGACGCCCGTCAAGATTGACCCCGAGTTCCGCTTCAAGATTTGCGGCGTACGCGAGGAGACTCCCTACGATACGTCGAAGTATCAGATGCAGCCCAACCCCGTACTGCCCGAGGCAGGCGGCGTGAAGCTGGCGGCCAACGAGAAGGAGGTGCTGCTGCTCGAGCTCTTCCCGCTGGTGGCCAAGAACTTCCTCACCGAGCAGAAGAAGAAGGCCTACGCCGCTTCGAAACCCGCCGAGCCGAAGGTCGAGGAGAAGAAGGCCGAGGAGAAGAAGGCTGCCGCCATCACGGGTCACACGGTCAACGCTCCGCTGCCGGGCCGCGTCATCGACTTCAAGGTGAAGGTCGGCGACGAGGTGAAGGCCGGACAGGAGGTTGTCGTGCTCGAGGCGATGAAGATGGAGAACTCCATCACGTCGGATGTCAGCGGCAAGGTCAAGCAGGTGCTGGCCCAGGTCGGCGAGAATGTTCCGACCGACGCTCCGCTGCTCGAAATCGAGTAATCACGCATCACTCCCCACGGCGGAGGAGCCCGCTCCCCCACCGCTGAAAGGAAAAACCCCTGCAGCCGAACATCGACTGCAGGGGTTTTCATGTTCGGTGCTCCGAGGGGGGGGGAGGCGGGCAAGAGGGAGGGAGCAGGCATCGGCACTTCCGGGAAGGTTGATGCAAGCATCTCCGGGCCGGGCGGAGCAAGAGTGCACCTCGGGCCGGCGGAAGAAGGCAAGAACGGCAGAGCAAAAGCGCGCTCCGGACCGGACGAGGCAGGACCGGCGGAGCAAAAGCGTGCCCCGGGCCGACAGATTCGGACTGCGCCGCGCCCCTCCGGGCTGTTCCATGCGGCGGACCAACCTCAGGGCGTCAGCGCGGCAGAGTCTCCTCGTCGCAGACGCCGCACTCGCAGAAGTGGAACTCCTCGCGGGCCCGCTCCTTCGGGAAGAGGAAGTAGACGCAGGTGGCCTCGGTGCAGAGTTCGCCCCGCTGGTCGAAGATTCGGACGCCGATTTCGACCAGATTGCGCCGCTGCTGCCGCACGACGGCCCGCAGCGTGATGTGCTCGTCGGTGGTGTGGATGGGACGGTGGTAGCGCACCTCCATCTTCGTCGTCACGCCGCTGGTCTGGTACTTGCGGAAGACGACCCAGCTGCTGATTTCATCGGCCAGCGTCGCCTGGATGCCGCCGTGCAGCGTATCGACCCACCCCTGAAATTCGGGGCGCGGATGCCATACGCTCACAATTTCGTCACCGTCCTCGTAAAACTCCATCCGCAGACCGCGTTCGCTGTGGGGGTCGCAGCCGAAGCAGCGATACCCCTCCATCCCGCTCCAGGGATTGGTAATCTTCTTCATATCGAATCTCTTTTTTGCTGTCCGTTTTCACACTCGGGCAAAACTTTTGCACCCGCAGCCTCCGGCCGCGAAGGTTGTCCCGAAGGTCGGGGGTGCACCCCGCCCATCCGACAAAATTACGCAAATAGCCGGAGAAAACCAACCCCGGGGCGGGCGGCCGTTCTGCCGTCCGGCGCCAAAACAGGTCGGAAGGTTGGATATGCGCCCGATTTTTCGTACCTTCATACGGCCGTAAAGCGGACACAACACAAAAACGCACAAGAGCATGAAATTTTTACAGGAATTCAAGGAGTTCGCCCTCAAGGGCAACATGGTGGACATGGCCGTCGGCGTCATCATCGGCGGCGCATTCGGCAAAATCGTCTCGTCGCTGGTCAACGACATCATCATGCCGCCGATTGGCATGCTGCTCGGCAAGACCGACTTTTCGAACCTGCGCGTCAATCTGAGCGGCCTGCGCGACAGCGTGTCGGGCGCAGCCGCCGGAGCCGAACCCGTCTACTGGAACTACGGCGCCTTCATCCAGCAGTGCATCGACTTCGCCATTCTGGCCTTCTGCGTCTTTCTGATGGTCAAGCTGATGAACCGTCTGATGCGACGCAAGGCTGCGGCTCCCGCCCCGGCGACGCCTCCCGCACCGACGAAGGAGGAGTTGCTGCTCACCGAAATCCGCGACCTGCTGCGCGAGCAGCAGAAGCAGGGCCGCTAACCGCCACCCCGGGAAGACGGAACCGCCGGGAAGAACGGCGTCGTACAAGGGCCGCGGCAGAGAGGCTGGACCGACAAACGCACACACCGCACCACCCCGTTACGGGATGTCATGCCGTGTGTGCGTTTTATCTTGCCGCACAGGCCCGGCCACAAAAGGCAGCGCAGTCGGACCGCAGAGCCACTCTGCACCTGCTCCGCACCCACCCTGCGCCCGCTCCGCCACCGCGGCCGCTCGCCGAGCGTCAGGAGTCGGACTCCCGCTTGCGGGGGGCGTACTCCTGCAGGATGTAGCTCGTAAATATCGGGAACATCATCATTCCGAGCGACGGCAGCAGCACGGTGACCACCTTGCCGACGGCCGTCACGGCGAAAATCTCGGCCCCGACGGTCGTCACATTCATCCAGGCCCACCACAACGCGTCGCCGAAGCCGTCCAGCTTTGGATTGACGCCGATTTCATAGTCGTAGAAGACCAGCGCCGAGAGGTAGGTGAAGACCAGCACGGTGAAGAGGTAGGAGACGAAGAGCTGGCGGATGCGCCCCGTCACGAGCCAGTGCGCCACGATGCCCAGCACGCCGAAGGCCCGGATGAGGGGCATCAGCCCGAGCAGCATCTCCCAGTAGCGCGGCAGCTGCGCGTGGCTCCAGACGGCGATGTTCAGATAGGGAATCGAGATGAGCAGAAAGAACAGGTTGCGCAGCAGGAAGAGCCCCTTGCGGCCGGCCAGACGCCAGCGGATGAAGAAGTCGCAGAGGAAGAGCAGGCAGACAACCAGCTGCACGGCCAGATAACCGCGCGAGAAGGCCTGATGGTGCCCGGCGAGGATTTCCCACGAGATGGCCACCAGCAGGACCTGCCCGGCCAGCACCTTGAGCTCGGAGAGGCGCCGCATGAGTCTGTTTTCCGAAAGTTCAGAACGTTCCATCGATTGAAAAGTGTTTGGGGTGGAGCGTGCAAATCCGCTGCCAGAGGGGTCCGGACGGAGGTTCGGACTCTTTTTTTGCACTTTTTTTTGGTAGTTCGGAAAATTGTACTACCTTTGCACTCGCTTTGAAACCCCAACCGACAGCGGTTCACCGCCCGAGGATTGAGACGAAGCCATGGCGGGATAGCTCAGCTGGTTAGAGCGCATGATTCATAATCATGAGGTCGAGAGTTCAAGTCTCTCTCCCGCTACCAGAAAATCAAGGAGTTACGATGATTCGTAGCTCCTTTTTTCTTTTCCCGGCAGACAATTTGCACACCGGACCGGCGATTTCCGCCACCTCCCCGCATCGGCGGAGCCACGGGCTACCCCACCCCGAAGCCGACCCTACACGCACGCATCCCCGCGCATCCACTCAGCCATACCCGCGAAAACATCCGGGAAAACCCGACCTGACACTGCCCGTCCCCGCACGGCATGCCCTTTTGCCCGCTCCGGCCTGATACGCTCCCGCTCCAGCCAGAGCCTCCCGACCAACACAATCCGCCCCACTCAACCCGCCCCACCTGCGCTGCCCTGTTTCGTCCTCCCGGAATAAAGATACCGACCATTAGAACAGAAGAGCTGAATCAGGCGCCTCTTTTCCCCGCTCCATGAGGACAAAATGGAGAAAATACGAACACATTGCACGAAATCCCGGAAACAGGATTTCCCGACAAATGATGAATTTTGTCCATGGAATCCGGATGGAACGGGACGGTTCGGGAACGACGCAAAACGGCGCGAAGAAAACGACGCAAAACGGCGCGAAGAAAACGACGCAAAACGGCGCGAAGGAAACATCGCCCAAAGGTGCGGAGGAAACATCGCCCAAAGGTGCGGAGGAAATGGTGCGAAGGAAGCGATGCAACGGTGCGGAACGGTGCGACTGCCCGATTACCGTCCCCTTCCGGCGGATTCTGGAACGAACACCCAATGAAAAGGCCCATGACAACCACTCCTCTCTGCGGAACGGACTCCGGACGTCGCTCGCCCGGCGGCTCCGCCTCGCCGTGCGCGCCGTCGGCTGCCGCGGGATGCCCCATCCGCCGGCGCAGCCACCCGGCACCCAAGGGGTGGACCCGCAAAGGAGCCTCCGCATGTCTTGCCCTCACCCGCCTTCTCCTCGCAGGCCTTGCCCTCACGGCGGCATCGTGCCAGGTTAACTACCACCCCTACGACACCCGCGTCGAGGGCGAATGCGGCATCAACGCGAAGAACATCGCCCGCATCGAGGCCGCAACGGCCGGCCGGGATGCCATCCGCTTCGCCGTCATCTCCGACACGCAGCGCTGGTACGACGAGACGGAAGACGCCGTGCAGGCGCTCAACAACCGCGACGACATCGACTTCGTGCTCCACGCGGGAGACATGTCGGATTTCGGGATGAAGGTCGAGTTCGAACGTCAGCGCGACATACTCAACCGCCTCCGGGTGCCGTACGTCGTTCTGCTCGGCAACCACGACTGTCTGGCCACGGGCGAAGAGATTTTCCAAAAGGTCTTCGGAGCCTTCAACTTTGCCTTCACGGCCGGTGACGTACGATTCATCTGTCTCAATACCAACGCTCTGGAGTTCGACCTGAGGGAACCGGTCCCCAACTTCGAATTTCTCGAATCGGAGCTGGCGGATTTTCCGGCCGAAGCCACGCGGACCATCGTCACCATGCATGCGCGCCCCTATACGGAGCAGTTCGACAACAACGTGGCCCGGGTCTTCCAGTTCGTCATCAGGGAGTTTCCCCGACTGCTCTGCTGCATCAACGGCCACGGACACAGCTACAACGTCACGGAGCTCTTCGACGACGGGGTGCTCTACTACGAATGCGACAACATACACAAACGGAGCTACCTGCTCTTTACGGTAAACAGCGAGGGATATGAGTGCACGCGCGTCGAGTTTTAGGAGGCTGCTTCTGCTGCTTGCCGGGATGCTGTGGGTCTCGGCCGTATCGGCGCAGACACAGATGCAGACGCAGATGCAGACGCAGGCGGAGCCGTCGCCGGAGGGACGCACTCCGCTCCGGCTCGACTTCAGGGAGCATCGTGGCTACCGCTCCTGGAAGCGGCTGCTGCCGACCCACGTCAAGGTCCAGTATGCCGGCGGCATGGGGGTCGTCTGCGCAGGCTACGGCTGGGACTACGGCCGCAAATGCCGCTGGGAGACCGACCTGATGATTGGCCTGCTGCCGGGAGCCTATGCCGACAAGACGCACACCACCTTTACACTCCGTCAGAACTACATCCCGTGGAGCATCCGCTGCTGCGAACGGCTCGCCATCGAACCCTTCACCTGCGGACTCTACATGACGCTCATCTCGGGCGAAAAGTTCTGGATTCACGAACCGGACCGCTATCCGGGCGACCAGTACTACAGCTTCACCTCGCGGCTGCGGCTGCATCTCTACGCCGGGCAGCGCGTCACCTGGTATCTGAAGGGGGACTCCCTGCTGCGCAACATCACGCTCTACTACGAACTCTCGGCCAACGACCTGGATATCATCGCGAAATGCGGCAACCGGACGCTGCATCTCTCCGACATCGTATACTTTTCCTTCGGAATCAAGTTCCAGCTGTTGGGCGACCTCTGACACCGAAGCCGGCTTCAGCAGAGGGAGCCGCCCCGCACAAACAGACAAAAAAGGGGGTCGGACCTCCCCCTCATTTGGTCCGACCCCTCTCAACGACAGAATCTGCTCTGCCGCTTCTCATTTGGAATTAGAATGCCAGGATGGCACGCGTACGATAGATGGGATACGACTCGTACTTGTAGCAACGGGGCATCTGCCCGTTGGTGGTGGTCATCGAGATGGCCATCGAAGGGAAGTCATCCGCAGCAATGACCTCGGTGCTGGTCCAGTAGAGCATGAAGCCTACCGGGATGGCCGTGCCGATGGTCTGGGCACCCGGAATCAGCGCGATGCTCTCGTTCACCGTCTTGAGGTTCCGGACCGAAGCGCCCGAATCGCGGATATCCCAGATGTTGCCGTTGTATTCACCCGTGGCGAGCAGCGACATCTCCTTGGCCGAGCCGAGGTACCAGTCGCTCGATGCCTCGGGAGCGGCGACCGTCTCGCGGTAGTTGTCCACAAACTCGACTACACCGACGGGCCATTCACTGTTCTCGGCCGCAGCGTTGAAGGCCTCGATGGCCTTGGTGTTGTTGTAACCCATCGGGATATTGAGGTTATCCTCCAGGCCGAAGTCCGTTATGGGCGTTTCGTAGTCGGTCACATTGGCATCGACCCATTCGCCAATCGTCTTGCCGTAGGCCTCCGACTGGCTCTGCCATGCGAGCTCCTCGGTCGACTCTTGAAGTGCGACGACCAGTCCGTGCGTGCAGTCGGGGTGTTCGCGGGCCAGAGCCGGGTCGCTCTGGGTCACGTCGCCCACATAGAATACGACGCCGATTGCCGTCTTGCCCGAGTCGTAGGTTGCCGACCATGAGCCGTCCGAATAGTAGAAGTGACCCACGGCCAGCGGCAGCGCCTGGACCGTCACACGGCACTCGGCCATGCAGTTGCCGGCACGTGCGGTGATGACCGCCTCACCCGGACGCTTGCCGTAGACGGCACCCGTGCCGCTGACGGTGGCAATCCGCTCGTCGGACGACGACCAGGTGATGCTCTTGTTGTCGGCCGATGCCGGCAGTACCGTAGCCGACAGCGTATGCGTCTCGCCCTCGTCAATCTCGATGCTGGTCTCGTTGAGTGTCACCGACTCGACGGGCGTACCTACGACCGAAATCATGGCAGTACCCGTAACACCACCGGCCTCGGCCATGACAATCACCGTACCCGTTGCGACGCCCGTTACCACGCCGTCATCGCTCACCGTGGCGATGTCCTCGTTGGTCGACAGCCACGTCACCGGAGCGTCGATTTCGGCGGGCGTCACCTCGGCCTCGAGGCTGAGCGTCTGGCCGATGAGCACCTCACCCGTCGACGGGGTCACGGTCACCTTGTCGACGGCCTCCGTCACCGTCACCCGACATTCGTCCCTCTTGCCCTGGCACGACACCGACACGACGGTCTGACCGGGAGCTACCGCGAGAACGACACCGTTTTCGCTCACACTTGCGATTTCGGGATTGGCGGATGCCCACTCGAACATCAGCCCTTCACTCGTTCCGGGAGAGACGACAGCCGTCAGGGTCTGCTCTTTACCGACCGAAAGGTTGAGTTCATGCGTATTGAGGGTTACGGACTGGAGCGAGGAGTCCGAGTCGGACTCCTGGCATCCGCACATCACCAAACCGCTCAAAGCGGCAAGGAACAAAGCAGTAAATCTTTTCATGGTACTTTTGGTTTTTTGGGGTTCGCAACTGTATGAATCGTTCAAATCAGAAGGCAAGGATGGGACGCAGCTTGAGCGCCTCGGTCTTCGGGCTGGCCGAAGCCTGTGCCGTGGAGGTCAGCACCTGGTAGAAGTTGTCGGCATCGACCTCGGACGAAGTCTGGTAGACGCCCGGGATGATGGAGAAGATGCCCTGAATCAGCGTGCCGCCGACGGTCTCCAGCACCGTGTTCACCGCCCTGCGGTTGTCGTCCGAGGAGGCCTCCTCGAAGTTGCCGTCGACCTTGCCCGAGATGAGCAGCGACATTTCGCGTACCGACGGGATGTACCATCCGCTGGTGGAGGAGGGTGCGGCATTCGAGGCGCTGAAGGCCTCCAGTCCGTCGACCGACTCTACGGGCCATGCGCTGTTCTCGGCCGCTGCGTTGAAGGCCTTGAGGGCCATCGTGTTATTGTATCCCATCAGGTTGCCGGCATTGGCTGCGGTGCCGCTGGTGAAAATGGGCTCGTAGTCGGGTGCGTTGGCCTCAATCCACGACGAGACGGTCTTGCCGTACTGGGCGGCCTGCGACTGCCAAGTGATGGTCACCTCGCTCAGCGAGACGGCCAGGCCGTGCGTGCAGTCACCGTGGTCGCGGGCCAGAGCCGCGTCGGTGGCCGTTGCATCGCCGGCATGGAATACGATGCCGACAACGGTCTTGCCCTCCTGGAGCTCCGTCGACCAAGTGCCGTCGGAGTAGAAGTAGTCACCCACGTTGACCGACGAGGTCGAAGGGGGCGTCTCGGGAGCCGTCACGACGACCTTGCACTCGGCCGTGCAGTCACCGGCCGTTGCGCGGACGGTGGTATTGCCCGCCTTGAGGGCCTTCACCATACCGGTCTGGTCGACCGTAGCCACCGTCTCGTCGAGGCTCGTCCAGGTGACACCCTTGTCGGTGGCATCGTCGGGCTTGACCGTTGCGATGAGCACCGAGTAGCCGCCCTCCTCGAGTTCGAGCTCCGTCTGGTTGAGCGTGATGCTCTCGACGGCCACTTCGGTCACCACGACGACGCACTCGTCGGAGTATTCGCCCGCCGTGACAGTCACGGTCGCCTCACCGGCGGCCAGCGCCTCGATTGAACCCGTGTCGCTGACCTTGACAATCTGGTCGTCGGAGGACTCCCACGTCAATTCGTATACGGCATCCTCAGGCTCGACGATGGCCTCCAGCTTGTAGGTCTCGCCCACTTTCAAATCGAGGTTGTGGGTATTGAGCGTGACCGACTCGACATCGACGATGCCGTCATCGACCGTTACCCGGCAGCTTGCCGAGACATTGCCCGAGCTGACCGTGACGACAGCCTCGCCGTAAGCCAGCGCCGTGATGGTGCCCTCCTCGACCGAGACCGTCTCGGGGTCACTCGAGCTCCAGGTCAGCACGACGTTTTCAATACCCTCGGGAAGCAGCGTGACTTCGAACGTATACCGGTCGCCGACATCGAGCGTTACAGCCTCCTTGTCGAGGATTATCTCTTCCAGTGTAGGTTTCGGTGTGACCTTGTCGGTGTTTTCGTCATCGGAACACCCGGCGAACAGGGCAACCGCAGCAGTCCAGAATACCAACATTCGAACTGCGAATGATGCGTGTTTCATAGTAGTGACCGTGCTTCTAAAGGGTTAATAACAATTTTGTACGAGGTCGCCGCCCGGGAGCGGGAACCTCGTATTACAAAATTAGAAAGAACGGTCTTAGAATGAAAAATTAACTGTTGATAGTTCTTCAATTTTACATATTATCGGATTATTTGGCCTATCTGGAGCCTCTGACCTCTTTCCGATAGATGCTTGGAGAACACCCGGTTTCACGTTGGAAGGCCTTCGAGAAGACCGTGACCGAGTTGTAGCCGATGTCGTCGGCCAGTTGTTTGAAGAGCATGTCGCTGCCCCGGTCGGCGATGAGGCGCGTCGCCTCGGCGATGCGGAAGGTGTCGAGGTAGCGGTTGAACGACATGCCGGCAAAGGTATTGATGGCGCGCGAGCAGTAGGTCCGGTTGGATTCGGTCATGTCGGCCAGCACCTCCAGCGTGAGGTTCTTCATGCGGTAAATCCGGTCGACGCGCATGAGGTGTTCAATCTTGCCGAAGAGCTCGCGGTCCGTATCGCTGTGTTCGTCGCCGCCGGCGCTGGTGTTGCAGTTCGACTTGAGCTCCAGCAGCGAGAGGTACTCCTGATGCTTCTTGACCAGTTTGCCGTACATCTTGCGCTGGCGGTAGTAGAGCAGCCCGAGCAGGAACGAGAAGCCCGTCACGCCGATGGAGAGCGAGAGCAGCAGCAACAGACGCTGCCGGTTCTTGCGCTGCTCCAGCTCGCGGGCCAGCATCATGCGCTCGACCTCCGAGGCCTCGCGCTGCTCGATGAGCTCGCGGAACTCCCGCTCGCGCAGATTCGACGTGGTGTCGGAGTAGGTCTTGTACATGCGCGAATAGCGGGCGGCATCCATGTAGTTCCCCATCTCGTAGGAGAGGTCGGCCATCTGGCCGAGCAGGCTCTTGCGGTACTCCATGTTGCCGGTCGAGTCCGAAATCTCGAGCCCCCGCCGGTACATGCCGGCCGCCGCCGTGCGCTCGCCGCGTCCGAGCAGGTAGTCGCCGTAGGTGAGGTAGACCTGCGAGGCGGTGCCGGGGTCGGTGTAGCGGATGAAGTCGAGGGCCCGGTCGTAGAACTTCGAGGCGTCGGCCCCGTCGCCGCGCGACTGGCTTATCCAGGCGAACATGGCATAGATGAACGGCATCTGCGAATGGGCCCCTCCTTGCTGCGCATAGCGGTCGGCTTGGGTCAGGTAACGCTCCGCGGCGTCGTAATCGTGCTTCACGTAGTACATCTGCGCCATGACGATGCAGGCCGCGCACTTGGCATAGAGGCTGACCCCCTCCTGCGTGGTGGCCAGGGAGTAGGCCTCGCGGGCATACTCATAGCCCTTGTCGCTGTTCTGCACGTAGAAGATGTTGACGATGTTCGAAAGCAGCGCGATGCGGTCGCTTGTATTCTCGCGGCCGTCGGCCCACTCCAGCCCCTCGATGTAGTTGTTGAGCGCCTTCGAGTAGTCGAGGCTCGAACGGAGGAGGTAGCTGCCGAGCACGTTGCTGCGCATGATGTGCAGCCCCGACGAGAGGGGGAAATCCTTCAGCGGCTCGATGAGGTCGACGTAGCGGCGCACCGAGTCCATGTCGCCCATGAAGAGGTACGACTGCGCCATGTTGAGCCCCGTGTAGACCATCATCAGCGTATCGTGCCGCCGGGCGGCGTCACCGTAGGCCGGGCGGGCGACGAGAATCACCGAGTCGTGCTGTCCGGCGAAGCTGTAGCGCTGCAGCGTGCGGGCCAGCGTTTCGCGGGCCAGCTTCGTGGCGGCATCGACCTCATCGGTCGTGCCGGGCTTCGCATGCGAGCAGGCCGCAAGCGAGCAGAGTAGCAGCAACAGGACCACTGCATGGTGCGCATATGTGACGACAGACCGTTTCATGAGGCGTCAAGGGGGAGGGGGAAGGGAGGGTGCAATGGAACCGGGCACGGGAGCGTTCGAAGGGTTCACGGTGCATCCAATGGCGTAAAGATAGGAAAAAATATGGTTGCGGCAATGCATTTTCGTCTCCGATGCGGCATCTTCACCATCCGCACCCGGCACTCCGACCGGTGTCGGCACGGATTTGCCGCACGCCCGACGGTCGTATCGGGGCGCCTCGCGACACTTAGTATTAAGTATTAAAAGACGCCCCGCTTCACCGCACCCGCCCTCATCCTCCCCGTACGGGAGCATCCGCCGACTCCCGGCACGGGCACACCCGAGGAATATTTTCACCCGCCGGAGGGGAATTGCACCCCAAAGGGGTCAAATAAGGACAAATCGAACACTTCGTCAAACCTTCGGGAATAAGAACTTCGCCGGCAAATGATGAATTTTGCCGATGAAAAGCAGACTGTGCAAACAGCGACGCGCTACCCCCGACCAAGCGTCCTGCCCAAGACTCGCCCCCAAGTCCGAGCCTTCCGCAACAACCGCATAGCCAGAGAGGAAGCAGCCATCCGAACGATGTCTGTCCGAGGCCTCTTTCCATACGCCGCACCGATGGTCCGAAACGACATCGGCTGCGGAGTGTTGTGACACGTCCGCCGTGGATGGAGGTGCCGCGCCGTGATGCGGCCGCCGGGGAGTGGAGAGCGCCAAGCACCGCAGGCAACCGGAAGAAGATTGCGAGAAGACCGGGCAACCGAAAGGGGCCCGCGGAGCGACCGGGTGAAGAACGCGGGAAGGCCGCAAAAGCTGCGGGGAAGCAGCGGAAAGCCGCAGCAGCCGGGGCAAAACCGGGCTACGGCGAACAACCGGGCGAAGCCCGCAAACGGGTGCGCGAGCCGCGGAAAAGCAGGAAAGCAACGCCGGTCTGCCGGATGTTCCACGACATAACCTTATCGCACGAGATGAAGATACTGATTACGGGAGCCGCCGGATTCATCGGCTACCACCTCTGCCGCCGGCTGCTCGACGAAGGTCACCAAATCACGGGCATCGACTCGCTCAACGACTACTACGACGTCCGCCTGAAGCTGGCCCGGCTGGCCGAACTGGGCATCGACGCCCCGACGGACGACACCCCGCAGCTCCGGTCGTCGCGTACCGCCCCGATGCGCTTCGCACAGATGCACATCGAGGATGTCGCGGTACTCGAGGGGCTCTTCGCCGCCGAACGCTTCGACCGGGTCATCCATCTGGCGGCGCAGGCCGGCGTCCGCTACTCGCTCGAGAACCCGATTGCCTACGCCAGCAGCAACGTGCTCGGATTCGTCAACCTGCTCGAGTGCTGCCGCAAGCAGGGCGTCGGCCACGTCCTCTACGCCTCGTCGAGCTCCGTCTACGGAGGCAACACGAAGGTCCCCTTCGCCGAGAGCGACCCCGTGAACCACCCCGTATCGCTCTACGCCGCCACCAAGCGCAGCGACGAACTCATCGCCGAGGTCTACGCGCGGCTCTACGCGCTGCCGCTCACGGGACTCCGCTTCTTCACGGTCTACGGCCCGTGGGGACGCCCCGACATGGCCCCGATGCTCTTCACGCGGAGCATCCTCGCGGGGAAGCCGATTCGGGTCTTCAACCACGGCGACATGCGGCGCGACTTCACCTACATCGACGACATCGTCGAGGGGGTGGTGCGCCTGCTCGACCAGGTGCCCTCGGGCGCCATCCCCACCGAGCTCTTCAACATCGGCCACGGCAGCCCGATGGAGCTCATGGAGTTCATCCATACGCTCGAGCGGGCGCTCGGCCGCACGGCGCAGCTCGACCTGCAGCCCATGCAGCCGGGCGACGTCCCCTGCACGTGGGCCGACACGACCCATCTGCAGGAGCGGATTCACTTCCAGCCCCGCGTGACGCTCGCCGAGGGCATCGGCCGCTTCGCCGCGTGGTACCTCTCCGACAAGAACCCCCTGAAGAACTGAATACGGACATGAACCATACATCGGAATACGAATTTACGATTATTGTCCCCGTCTACAACGAGCGGGACAACATCGACCGGCTCGAGGAGGCCTTCGCACACTACCTCCCCGCGGCATCGCGACGCAGCTGCGTGCTCTTCATCAACGACGGCTCGACGGACGGAAGCCTCGAGCTGCTGCAGCGCATCTGCGCCCGCAACCCCCACTTCTACTACCTCTCCTTCGTGCGCAACGCCGGGCTGAGCGCCGCGCTCAAGGCCGGAATCGACCACGCCGAGTCGCCGCTGGTGGGCTACATCGACGCCGACCTGCAGACCCATCCCGAGGATTTCGAGCGGCTCCTGCCGCTGGCCGTCGAGCATCAGCTCGCCACGGGCATCCGCGCCGGACGCAAGGACTCGCTCTTCAAGCGCTTCCAGTCGAAGTTCGCCAACTCGTTCCGCCGGATGATGACCCACGACGGCGCCACCGACACGGGCTGCCCGCTCAAGGTGATGCAGACGCCGGCGGCCAAACGCCTGCCCCTCTTCAAGGGGATGCACCGCTTCCTGCCGGCGCTCATTCTGCTGCAGGAGGGTGCCACCTATGCCGAAACCCCCGTGCCGCACTACCCGCGCACGGCCGGCGCCTCGAAGTTCCACCTCTGGAACCGGCTCATCTCCCCGCTGATGGACTGCTTCGCCTACCGCTGGATGCGCAAGCGGGCCATCAACTACCGGGTCGGACCCACCAACCTGTAGGCCATGGGGTGGATTTACGCCATCGGCTTTCTGGCGCAGCTCTTCTTCTCGGCGCGCATCCTCATCCAGTGGGTCCTCTCGGAGCGGGCGCACCGCATCGTCTCGCCCTCGGCCTACTGGATATGTTCGCTGGCCGGGTCGTGGCTGCTCTTCCTCTACGGATGGCTGCGCGACGACTTCTCCATCATCCTCGGGCAGCTGATTTCCTACTACATCTACCTCTGGAACCTCAATCTGAAGGGACTCTACCGCCGCATTCCGCTGCTGCTGAGGGTTGTGCTGCTCCTCACGCCCGTGGCGGCGCTCGTGGCCATCGCCGGCCATGCCGAGGCCTTCGTGCGGAACTTCCTCCAGAACGACCAGGTGCCCCTCTGGCTGCTGCTCTTCGGCTCCGTAGGGCAGGCGATTTTCTCGCTGCGCTTCGTCTACCAGTGGCTCTACTCGACGCACCACGGCGAGTCGAGCCTGCCGGTCGGATTCTGGGCCATGAGCCTCGTGGGCTCGGCCATGATTGTCTGCTACGGTCTGATTCGCCTCGACCCGGTGCTCATTCTGGGTCAGTCGGTCGGATTCATAGCCTATGCCCGCAACCTCCTTATCGGACGCAAACACGACCATGAAGCATAGATTCCCGCTGCTGCTGGCCGGCTGCCTGCTGGCCCTGCTTCCGGTGATGCTCCTCCGGGACTTCACCCCCTCGAACGAACTGCGCTACCTGAGCATCGCCGACGAGGCGCTGCGCGAGGGGCACCTCTTCACCTTCACCTTCCAGGGCGAGCCCTACGCCGACAAACCGCCCCTCTACCTGTGGCTCGTCATGCTGGGCCGGCTCCTCTTCGGACAGCACCAGATGCTCTACCTCGCGCTGCTGGCGCTGCTGCCGGCGATGGTCATCCTCGCCACCATGGAGCGCTGGCTGCGCACCGTCGTCGAAAGGCGCAACCGCATGACGGCCGCCCTGATGCTGATGACCAGCGGGCTCTTCCTCGGACTGGCGGTCTGCGTGCGGATGGACATGCTCATGTGCATGTTCATCACGCTGGCGCTCTACTCCTTCTGGCAACTCTACACCGGCACGGGCAGCGAGCGGCTCCACCGCACGCTCTTCGCGCTCTTCACCTGGCTGGCGCTCTTCACCAAGGGGCCGGTCGGGCTGCTCGTCCCGCTGCTCTCGGCG
>ENA-ORSJ01000369-ORSJ01000369.1-human-gut-metagenome-genome-assembly--contig:-NODE-369-length-49997-cov-6.365844_pt1 | contig 49997 bp, 38 predicted proteins | sample MGYA00242191_ERZ509158 | MGnify/ENA primary metagenome ERZ509158 (study PRJEB26280, sample SAMEA2338623) | human gut metagenome | biome: human gut; feature: human-associated habitat; material: faeces...
CAGTCGATTATCGCTTGCTGAACTGCGGTGCGCGACGAGCTGCTTTGAGACCGTACTTCTTACGCTCCTTCATACGAGGATCGCGGGTCAGGAAGCCAGCCTTCTTCAGGGTGGAGCGCAGCTCAGGGTTGAACTGCAGCAGGGCACGGGACAGGCCGTGGCGGATAGCGCCAGCCTGGCCTGCGCAGCCGCCGCCAACCACGTTGACGACGACATCGAACTTGCCCTCGTTCTCGGTCAGGACCAGGGGGCTGTTAGCGAGCAGCTTCAGGGTCTCCAGACCGAAGTAATCGTTGATATCACGACCGTTGATGGTCATCTTGCCGGTGCCGTTGTAAACGCGAACGCGGGCAACGGAATGCTTACGACGGCCGGTGCCGTAGAAATAAGGTTTGGTTTCGTACATCTTCTATTGCCTCCTCACTCAAATCTCAACAGCTTCGGGCTTCTGAGCAGCATGGGCATGGTCAGCAGCCTTGTAGCAGTGCAGGCGGGTCATAGCCTTGGCGCCGATGGTGTTAGAGGGGATCATGCCCTTGACAGCGTAGGTCATGGCCTTGTCGCTGTTCTCAGCCATCAGGGTCTTGTACTGGGTCTCCTTCAGGCCGCCGATCCAGCAGGAATGAGTGCGATGGAACTTCTTCTCCAGCTTCTTGCCGGTCAGGACAGCCTCATCGCAGTTGATGATGATGACATTGTCACCGCAGTCAACATTGGGGGTGAAAGTGGTCTTGTTCTTGCCGCGCAGGATGACAGCAGCCTTGGCAGCAACGCGGCCGAGGGGCTTGCCGGCGGCGTCGATCACATACCACTTGCGGTCAGCCATTTCAGCGGGCTTAGCGAGAGTCGTGCTCATAGTAGGGACCTCCATTGATAAATTAACACGTCCGTCTTGTAACGGTATTTAACAGCGCCCGGCGGGGCGCTTTTTCGCGCAAGTGTGATTATAGCAGAAAAGGGCAGCAGAGTCAACGGTTTTTGGCAAGAATTTTAATTTGTACTGTGCTTGCTCACGAATTCTCTCAAATGCTCTTGTTTTCTCTCGTTTTCAAAGTTCCTATTTTCAGAAAATTTTACGCAGCGGCGTGATGCGCTCCTTGCCTTCCCCCCGCGGGGGAAGCCTTTTTGCACCAACAAAAAACCGCCCTGCGGCGTATTGCTGCAGGGCGGTTGGTTTGTTTTTACTGCTTGATCGCATTGACGATGCGATTCAGGTCATGCTCGTCCTCGCAGACGATCTTGACGGGGTGGCTGTAATCCAGGCTCATCATGCCCAGAATGCTCTTGGCATCGGCGATGCTGCCCTTCATGTCATGCACGCCGACATCGTTATAGCACTTGGCGGCAGCAGACACGATTCCCTTGACCTCAGTAAAATTGGAAACCTTGACTTGTTTCACCATAATAAATGACCTCCGAAATAATCCCACGCAATCTGCCGCATCTTCAGCACCGGTGTCCGGGGCGGAACCGGGCGTGCAGCCCTGCGGTAAGGAGGTGAGCCACCATGCTCTATCCGCTCCTTACATTGTGCATTATAGCACAATTATGTGCGTCTGCTTTGTTCATAATGCACAAAGCTAATTTTTTCCATTTCCTGCACAAAAGAGAAAATCCTTCATTTTTGGCTTTTGGTCAGAATGCCCGAGTTTTGCCCGCCGCGGCCTTTCGCTTTCACATATATTATGTATTTTCCAACAAATATTTTCGTTTTCTGAATGTTTTTGTCGTGTTTTGGTGTAAATGTACGACTTATATCGTTAAAGTCTTAACACCGTCTCTTTTTATATGCAACATTTATATATGTTCGTGCCGGTTTAGTATCAGTTTTGCTGCGGCACACCCTTCATGGTCAGGGCAATGCGCTTTTTGCCGGTATCCACGCTCAGCACCTTGACGCGCACGATGTCGCCCACCTTGAGCAGCTCGCGCGGGTGCTTGATGAATTTATCGCTGATCTGGGACACATGGACGAGGCCGTCCTGATGCACGCCGAGATCGACAAAGGCACCGAAGTCGATGACATTGCGCACGGTGCCGGTCAGCTCCATGCCGGGCTTGAGGTCGTCCAGCCCCATGACATCGCTGCGCAGCAGGGGCTTGGGCAGGCTGTCGCGGACATCGCGGCCCGGCTTGCAGAGCTCGGCCACAATGTCGTTCAGGGTCGGCTCGCCCACGCCCAGCAGCGCACAGAGAGTCCCGGCGCCCTTGGCCTTGACGGCGCCGGGCAGCCCCGCCAGCCGGTCAGTGCCGATCTCAGCGGCCGTGTAGCCGCAGGCGTCCAGCAGTGCCTTGGCGGCCGCGTAGCTTTCAGGGTGGACGGCGGTCGCATCCAAACGGTTCTTGGCCTCAGGCAGCCGCAGGAAGCCCGCGCACTGCTCATACGCCTTGGGGCCGAGGCCCTTGACCTTTTTCAGCTGGGCGCGGGAGGTGAACGCCCCCTCCTCCTCACGCCATGCCACGATGTTTTTGGCCGTGGCCGCGCTGACGCCCGCCACGCGGCGCAGCAGCGGCGCAGAGGCGGTGTTCAGGTCCACGCCGACCGAGTTCACGCAGTCCTCGACCACGCCGTCCAGCGTCTCGTTCAGCCGTTTCTGGGGCATGTCGTGCTGGTATTGGCCGACACCGACCGCCTTGGGGTCGATCTTGACCAACTCGGCCAGCGGGTCCTGCAGGCGGCGGGCAATCGACACGGCGCTGCGCAGGTTGACATCATACTGCGGGAACTCCTCAGCGGCCAGCTTGGACGCCGAATAGACCGAGGCACCGGCCTCGCTGACGACCATATACTGCAGGTGCAGGTTCTTTTCCTCGGCCAGCTCGCGGATGACCTCGGCGGCAAATTCTTCCGTCTCGTGGCCGGCCGTGCCGTTGCCGATGGCCATGACCTCGACACCGTTCTTCAAAACCATCGCCTTGATGGTCTTTTTGGCCTGATCCACCCGCTTGAACTCGGGCACCGGGTAGACGACATTCGTGTCCAGCACCTTGCCGGTGGGGTCCACGACTGCCACCTTGCAGCCCATGCGGTAGCCGGGGTCCAGCCCCATGACCGTTTTGCCGCGGATGGGCGGCTGCAGCAGCAGCTGGCGCAGGTTGTCGCCAAAGACCTTGATCGCACCCTCAGCAGCGGCGTCCGACAGCTCGCTGCGCAGCTCGTTTTCAAGGCTGGGGTGGATCAGGCGGCTGTAGGCATCGCGGGCGGCAGCGTCCACAACCGCTGCGCTGGCACCGCCGGTCTTTTTGCGGGCAAACATCCAGCTGACGATGCCCGCTGCGCGCTCAGCATCGACCTGAATGCCGACCTTCAAAAAGCCCTCGCGCTCGCCGCGGTCCAGCGCCAGCACACGGTGGCCGGGGATCTTGTTCAGCGGCTCGGCAAAGTCGTAATACTGGGCGTAGACGCTGTCCTCGTCCTTGGCCTTGGCGCTGGCGATGCGGCCAAACGCGCGGTAGTAGCGGCGCAGCTCGGCGCGGCAGGCGGCATCGTCGGAGACAGCCTCGGCAATGATGTCCTGCGCCCCTGCCAGCGCGGCGGCGGCATCGGGCACCTCATCATTGAGGTACGCGGCGGCGGCTTTTTCAGGGTCGAACGCGGCGTCCTGCTGCAAAATCGCATCGGCCAGCGGCTGCAGGCCGCGCGCCTTGGCGATGCTGGCGCGGGTCTTGCGCTTGGGCTTATAGGGGCGGTAAAGATCCTCGACCTCGGCCAGCGTTTTGGCTTTGGTCAGGGCAGCGGTCAATTCGGGCGTCATGGCGCCCTGCTCGGTGATGGAGGAGGTGACTTTGCTTGAGCGCACAGCTTGTTCGTTTGGCGGCCGCCGTTCTGACCAGCGAAAAAGGCCGCAAAACAGTCGGGTGGGTGCTGGCGGCGATTTTGTCGCCGGTGATTTTATTGGTGGCGTTCTTGTGCTGTGTAGGTTCCGGCACAGCCGAGCACAACGGCGCTGTCGTATCGGCGGCGTTCTATGGGACGGAGCTGTCTGAAAGTGTCCCGACAGAATACCGGGCACAGCTCACGCAGATGCGGGGTTCTTTCGCCCATTTGGATGCGGCGGTGGCCGAGGTCAATCAAAAAGCCGAGGGAAACAGTCTTGATTCAATACAGGTCAAGGCTGTTTTCTTTGTCCTCTGCTTTGGAGAGGATGCACTGTCACAGGCAAATGCAGAGACGTTTGTGGCTTGCTTCTATGAAACGGAGACAAGGGTGCGGGAGGAGACGGATGAGACCTATGAGGTGGCCGTGCCGCTTCCTATGGAGAAAGTCTATGCGCAGTTATCCGTGTGGCTGGGCCGTGCGGTCACGGCAGAGGAACGCTCCAATGCCGTGAAGATCTATTCCATGGTCATGGGCAGCGCGGGCAGCGGTACCTTCAACGGGGCCTATGAGCCGGGCGGCAATGCGCCGATGGAACTGGAGACATCCATGTTTACGGATCCTGCTACAAAGAACAGCGCAGATCTGGCCATCTATGCCGCCAATGCATGGAACTCCGGCTGGGGATATGTGTGGGGTACCTTTGGGCAGGTGCTGACGCCGGAGCTGCTGCAATATAAGATCTCGCAATACCCGGAGGGTGTAGGGGATGAAGCCGACTTCATCCGTTCCCATTGGCTGAACAGGCGCACCACCGACTGCGTGGGGCTCATCAAAGGATACGGCTGGCTGAACACCGTGACTATGGAGATCCAGTACGGAAGCAACGATATGCCCGATGTGGGTGCGGACGGTATGTACTATAACGCTGGGTGCAAAGGCAGCATTGAGACCATGCCCGACACGCCGGGACTGGCCGTGTGGAAGTCCGGGCACATCGGTGTATATATTGGAAACGGTGAGGTCATAGAGGCCATGGACACCCGGTACGGCGTGGTAAAAACGAAGCTCCAGGGCCGGGGCTGGACCCACTGGCTGGAGGTGCCGGGGATCAAGTATGACTAAGGAGGAACTGAAATTGGAAAGTAAGAATATCACCATTGGATTTGACGCAGCCAAATTGGATGCGCTGGAGTTTGTACTCCGCAAGCAGCGGTCTTCCGTGCAGCGGCGCATGGAGGAAGTGCTGCAGCAGCTCTATGAATCGGAAGTCCCGGAAGCGGTGCGGGAGTATGTGGACAGTAAGTCTGCTCCTGCGGCCAGACCCAGGCGGCCTGCAAAAGCATCCGTAACGAAGCAGAAAGAGGGCGATGAGCATGGCACAGCATGAAGAAATCGTCCTGTGGCTGGACCGGAGGTGGAAGAACGCCATTGAAAAGCACCTCAAGGGTGAGACGCTGCAGGAGCATTTGGAAACTGTGCTGGATGCACTGTGCAACCAGCTTCCGCAGCGTGAGTATGAGCGCATCAGCCGTGAGATCTATGCCGAGGATGCCGCAAACCGTGAGGCGGAAGAAGCCGCCCGGACTTATGCGGCCTACCATGTGATGGAAAACGGGAAGGAGTGGTATTATAAAACTACCCCCGGCGAGGAACTGTTGGGTGCCGCAAGGATGCTCCGCAAATATCTAAAAGACACGGAGCGCAGCACCGGCAAATTCATCTCTCTGTATTCGCAGGCCCAGCCGATCACGCCGGAGGAGTATCAGCACCTGATACATCTGCGCATGGAGAATACGGGAAAAGTCACCGGCGTGTTTGATTTGAATTTTGACAAGCGGGAGTTCTCCGCTGTTCACATTATAGATGGTTGGCAGACCTGGGCAATGCGTGATGTATCGGTGGCGGTCTATCACGCCACCCGGTCGCAATTCGCATCTGGCGATGATAAGTGGTGCAAACTGTTGGATCATCTGAATGGCAAAGAGATCACCTCGGCGGGACATCTCTCTGCACGGAATTTTTCTTTCGGTGAGGAGATCATCGAATCGGATGGCAAGCTCAACTTTTATCTGCAGGCGGACTTCGATGTGGATGCCGCCTTCGGTACATTCGTCTGCACCGATCAGAACGATGACTGGCTCAACATCTATGCCAACTACGACATCGAGAAGGGCCGCCCCTGTGATACACTGGAGCTGAATCTCTGCAAAGGAGATGGCACAGAAGAAAACTGGAGCTATCACCTCAACGCCGCTGAGCAGGAGGTGTTGGCACGCAAGATGGAGGCGTTCTGCCAGCAGCAGACCGGCATGAACCTGCACGAGTACGCCCGGCAGCTTCGGGAGAGTGGATCACAGACTCCCGAAATGCAGATGTAAGCATGGCAGACAGAGGTTTACAAGGTTTTCTCTTGACTGATTATCGGCACACCGATATAATAAGAGCGGTGATGTATATGACGATCCAACAGCTACTGCGGGAAAAGAACCTCTCCCGCTACCAGCTCTCCAAGAAAAGCGGTGTGCCTTGGGCAACGCTGGCGGACATTTGCTCCGGCAAGACAACGCTTTCCCGATGCAGTGCCGGTACACTCATGAAGCTGTCCTCCACACTGGATATCCCGATGGAGCAGCTCATTACGCTGACCGTGGAGAAACCACAAATGCATGGCGGCAAGCCGACTGACCGAACCTATTTGGAAAAGAATCTGCCCGCCAGTCTGGATAAAGCGCTTCGTGAGTATATTCAGGGCGAAAAGGACAAGGTGTCTTATATGGACTGTCTGTGGGGAGAATTGTATAGTGCGATCAACTCCAATCAGTGGAGCAATGCCATCACGCAGGAGCAGGCTGATTATCTTCGCGCAAAATATCTATTTTGAAAATGTCCGGAAACTACTGCCGATCCAGCGTGAATTCTATCTGACCATACTGACCGAGCGCAAGGAGAAGATTTTGGATTACAGCTTGGAACTTCTGATGGAGCAGGAGCAGCACACTTCGCCAGTGCTGGAGATGTGAAACCGAATATTCTATTTGGAGAGTCGTGCCAATTGGTGCGGCTCTCTTTTTTCGCCTCCGATATATGTCGGCTGAGATGCCGAGCAGGAGATGCCCCGTGTCCGCCCCTGTGGGCCGCTGTGTGGCCTCGTGGGAGCGCGGGAGGGTAAGGATAGCGCCCTGGCAGTTTGAGAGCGGTTTCGGGCCGATTTTCGGTGCGCCGAAATCGGGGCAGGAGAAAGCCTTTGGCGCTTTATTGCGCCATTGGCCCTTACGGCAGCCCGCAGTGCGGACTGCCACGGAGGTTTGCAGCACTTTGAAATTGACGCTGATCATGCGGAGACGAATATGCTTTGGCGCTATTTCTTGTAATAATGCCTGTTTGCCCCGTGTTTGCAGGGCTTTTGGGAGGCTCTGACACTCAATAGAAGGAGGTGCAGTTCAATGGATAAAAACGGAAAAAGCCGACACTCTGTCTGGCTGTCAGACGAGGTGTGGCAAGAGGTGGACGCATTCTATAAGCTGGATAATTGTCCCACCCGCAACGAGTTTGTGGAGAAGGCGCTGCGGCAGTATTGCGGTCGTCTGCACGCCGAGCGGACAAGTGCGTATCTGCCCCACGCACTACAGGAGATGCTGGAGGGCACACTGGGTGTGTTCGGCGACAGGCTGGGCAAGCTGCTGTTCAAGCTGGTGGTGGAGCACAACATGACCAATCATCTGCTGGGCGGAGACATAGACATGACCCGGGACGAGTACAACAAAATGCGCGGCAGCAGTGTCCGGGAGGTGGCGGGTACGCATGGCAACATCTCCTTTAGGGATGTGTTGCTATTTCACCGGGAGGAGTAACCGATGGCACGGCTGATACAGAAAAGCGGGTACATCCAAGGAGGCCGTGCGGCAAGATACATGGAGTATGTTGCCAAGCGAGACGGCGTGGAGGTCCTTCAAAGCACCGAGCCGGTGACTAAAAAACAGATGCAGTTCCTCACAAAGCTGCTGAAGGACTTCCCGGATGCAAAGGAATTGTTCGAATACAGCGACTACCTACAGACGCCCAACCGGGGTACGGCGTCTGCGTTTATTGTTGCTGCGCTGGACACACATCTGCATGAATTGGAATCCGAGAGCGGATACATGGCCTACATCGCCAACCGGCCCCGGGTGGAAAAGCACGGCGGTCACGGGCTATTCAGTACGGCGGATGTCACGGATCTCAAGGCGGCAAAGAATGAACTGGAGACTCACGCCGGAAAAGTGTGGACCTTCATTTTCTCCCTGCGGCGGGAGGATGCGGAGCGCCTGGGATACAGCAAAGCAGCCGCATGGCAGAACCTATTGAAGCAGGAGAGCCACTCCATTGCGGAGGCCATGCGTATTCCACCGGAGAAGTTTCGTTGGTATGCGGCATATCACGACGAGGGACACCATCCGCATATACACATGATGGCGTGGTCGGACGATCCCAAGGTGGGGTTTCTAACGCAAAAGGGGATCGCATCGATTCGGTCCAAGATGACGAACGAAATTTTTCGGGATGAGATGACGGAGCTTTACATTCGGAAGGATGCCGCCTACAAGGAGAGTATACAAACCGCCAAGGCATTGTTACTGGAGCGCATTCGGGCGTTGGAAACCGGTGCCGCCGATGACCCCGGGCTTGTGAAAGAGCTGCAAGAACTCTCCCGGGCACTGGCGCAGGTTGGCGGCAAACATGTCTATTCCTATCTGCCGAAATCAGTCAAAGCGCAAGTGGATGCCATTGTGGAGCGGCTGGCGCAGCTCCCGGAGGTGGCGGCTTGCTACGACCAATGGTGGCAGCTGAAGGACGAGATCGCGGGCTACTATGGGCGGAACACACCACCTCGCCAGCCGCTAACGCAGCGAAAGGAGTTTCGCTCTCTTAAAAACTGGATCATCCGAGAGGCAGAGGATATCTCATTTTCCCCGTCTGCTGACAGTACGGAGCCGGAGGAAAAGCAATCGACAGAGAAAACGCCACCCATCCGTGGCTCTGTTGATGTGCAGCTAGTGGGAGAAACTGTGTCTGCAAGGCATATTCCGGCAAATGCGGTCATGCGGCTGCTGCATCATATGGGGCAGATATTTAGGACGAGTACGCCGGTCATCCCACCTGCGCTGCGTATTGACTCCAAGCGCCGCAGGCGGTTACAGGAGAAGCGCATGGCCATGGGCCACAAGCGGGATGACCATGAGGACGAGCAGCTCCACCATGTCAACGACAACACCATGTAACGGGAGGTATAATGCATGGGAAAATTTGTATATTTCACACCCGCAGAAAAACGGCAGGCCAACGAGGTTGACCTGCCATCTTTTTTGCGTGACCGGGGCGAAAAGCTCCTCCAGGCTGGACGGGAGTACCGGCTGGCCAGCGACCACAGCATCACTGTACGCGCCAACAGGTGGTATGATCATGCTGCGCGGAGGGGCGGACACGCCATCAGCTTCGTGCGGCAGTTCTATGACAAGACTTTCCCGGAAGCTGTGTCCATGCTGCTGGGCCGAGACGGACAGGGCATCATTCCCATCGCAAAGCAGGAACCGGAGCCGCAGGAGCCAAAGCCCTTTGCGCTGCCGAAGCCTTACTTGACTATGCGCAGGATGTATGCCTATCTCACCAAACACAGGTGCATCGACCGGGATGTGGTCACGGCGTTTGTGCAGGAGAAGCTGCTCTATGAGGACGACCCACACCACAACTGCGTGTTTGTCGGGCTGGATGAAAACGGAGAAGCCCGGCACGCACATCTGCGCAGCACCGGCTCTCAAGGCAAAGTGTTTCGCATCAATGTAGCGGGCAGCAACATAAAACACAGCTTCCACAAGGACGGCACGGACGCTTCTCTCTATGTTTTCGAGGCGCCCATTGATCTGCTGTCTCACATTACTCTCTATCCGGCGGGCTGGCTGGAGCACAGCTATGTGGCCTGCTGTGGTACCTCCATCCAGCCCGTGCTGGAGCGTCTGCGGCAGAACCCAAAGCTGGACACGGTGTACCTGTGCTTGGACAACGACGAGGCTGGTGAGGATGCCTGCGACGGCATGATGGACACCTTGGAGGATATGGGCTACGATGTGGAGCGTCTGCGCCCGGAGGGAAAGGACTGGAACGATGACCTGCGGGCGAAGCGAGGTGGCCATGGGTAATTTATGGCTCCTCCTTGCAGCGGGCGGCGTCATGGCAGCGGTCATAGGCTGCCTGACGCTGCTGAACAATCGCTACACTCTCAACAACATCAAATCCAAAACCGTAGGTGACGGTCAGCACGGCACGGCCCGCTGGGCCACCGATGCGGAGATCCGCAAGGCCTATGCCCTCGTGCCGTTCCAAGCGGCAAGTTGGCGCAAAGGGCTGCACCGCCCGGAAGTGCAGGGGCTGGTGCTGGGCAGCATCAGCCATAAGCGTGGTATCACCGCGCTGGTGGATAAGGACGATGTGCATTGCCTTATGATCGGCGCATCCGGCGTGGGCAAAACGGCCTATTTTCTATATCCCAATTTGGAATACGCCTGTGCCAGCGGCATGAGCTTTCTGGCATTGGATACCAAGGGTGACTTGGCTCGCAACTACGGCGCCATTGCGGAGAAATACTACGGCTACCATGTATCCGTGGTGGATCTGCGAAACCCTACCCGCTCAGATGGCTACAACCTCATGACGCTCATCAACCACTACATGGATGCGGCGCAGGCCACCGGCAGCCTTGCCGCCCGTGCCAAGGCGGAGAAGTACGCCAAGATCCTGGCCAAGACCATCGTGTCTCCGAATGGCGATACGGACTACGGACAGAATGCCTACTTCTACGATGCCGCCGAGGGCTTATTGACTTCCGTGGTACTCCTGCTGGCGGAGTTTCTGCCGCCGGATAGGAAACAGGAGCGGCGGCACATTGTGTCTGTGTTCAAGCTGGTGCAGGAACTGCTGGCTCCATCGGGGGTGCGGGGCAAAAACTGGTTTACCATCCTCATGGAAAAGCTGCCCCCGGAGCACAAGGCACGGTGGTTTGCCGGGGCGGCGCTGAACACATCCGACCAGGCCATGGCCTCGGTCATGAGCACGGTACTGTCTCGCCTCAACGCCTTTCTGGACTCCGAGCTGGAGCAGGTGCTGTGTTTTGACAGCACCATGAACGCCGAGCGGTTTGCGTCGGAGAAGTCCGCTATCTTCCTGATCTTGCCGGAGGAGGATCAGACCAAAAATTTCATGGCAGGCTTGATGATCCAGACGCTGGCACGGGAGCTGTTTGCCGTGGCGGATGAAAACGGCGGACGGCTGCCGGGTCGTGTTGTGTTCTTCTGCGACGAGCTGGGGACCATGCCCGCCTTTGACATCCTGCCGCTGTTCAGCGCAGGACGCTCCCGTGGGCTGACCATGGTGCCTATCATCCAGGCGCTGGCACAGTTAGAGAAAAACTATGGCCGAGAAGGAGCTGAAATCTTGACCGATAACTGTCAGGATACCATCTTCGGCGGCTTCGCTCCCAACAGCCAGACGGCGGAACAGCTTTCCAAGGCACTGGGCAGCCGCACGGTATTGTCCGGCTCGGTCAGCAGAAGCAAGAATGATCCCAGTCAAAGCTTGCAGATGATGGAGCGACCCTTGATGACACCGGACGAACTGAAATCCATCCCCAAAGGCAGCTTCGTGGTCATGAAAACAGGGACGCATCCCATGCAGACAAAGCTGCGCCTGTTTCTGGACTGGGGTATTTCTTTCGGTGAGCCGTACATTACCCCGGAGCATGCGGCACGACCTGTGGTCTACGCCAGCCGACAGGAACTGTTCCTCCGCATCGACCGGGCCTACGGAAAGAAGAATAGTCAGCCTACACAGGTACCTGTTGCCGAGAAGAGAAGCCCCTATTCGGCAATGGGACTTTACAATGAGGACGCAAAGACATGAGTTACTTTGGAAGCATCTATGCGGATCAGGAACTATCCCATCGGGCCAAGACGGTCTATATGTACCTCAAGGACCGCTCTAACGCCGACAGCACCTGCTGGCCCAGCGTCCGCAGGATCGCTGAGGACTTGAAGCTGTCCCGCCGCACCGTGCAGCGGGCCTTGGCGGACTTGGAGCGACACGGGTTCCTGGAGCGCACCCATCGCCAGCGTCCCAACGGCAGCTTGACCAGCAATTTTTATCGGCTCAAATAGGCAGGAAAAAGCGCACTTCCCGCCAAGGGGGAAGTGCGCTTTCAGGCTGTCATAAGGGTAGCGTCATCATGGCACATCCAGAAGAACTCACTCTATCGGAGGTACTAAGACAGAGAAAGAACGAACAATAGCTCCTATGATCAGAATCTTCCGCCCTGGAGAAGCATGATGAGCACCCCGAAAAGCACAAATGCAAGTATCGGGAAAAGAGCTCGGAGGGTATTGCCTATCCTCACTTTTCTCTCGTATGCCGCATCCTCGGCGGACATGCCGTCTTTCGCTTCCTTCTCGTCGGAACGATCCTTTAGCCTTTATTAGCTACTGTAATTTGTAACTGTCATCCAGTACCAGTTACTGACTCCTGAGCAATGTGTCAATCTCAGCAATGCGATTCTTCGCCTTGCTCAGCTCCCGGTGCCTGTCAGCAAGCTGCTTAACCTTGTATTCTACATCGTGTGATGATATAATTAACGACATATAATGACATCATTATTGTAGGAGGGAATTTCGTTGATTATCTACTTACAGATGATAGAAAGCGACGAAGATAAATCCAAGTTTGAACAGCTTTACATAATGTACAAGGGCTTGATGTTCCATGTTGCCATGAAAATCCTGAAGAATGAATTTGATGCTGAGGATGCAGTACATCAGGCGTTTCTATCCCTTATTGAGAATCTGAAAAAAATATCGGATGTCAAATGTCCAAAAACCAGAGCTTATATCGTTATTATTACAGAACGGAAAGCAATAGATATCATTCGCAGCCGATCAAAACTGGTAGATATGGAATTTTGGGAGAGTACCTATGGCATCGAAATCCCATTGCCTGGTGATCATGGTTTGGCCGATGCTATGGCACGATTACCGGCTGCCTATCGTGATATCCTATTGCTGCGCTATTATAATGGATACTCTGTACGAGAAATATCATCTATGCTGCATATAAAAAAGGATACCGCACAAAAGCAGCTTTGGAGAGCCAAGGCCGCTTTGCAAAAACATTTGAAAGGAGATGCGTAAAATGTCAAACATGGCATGGTCAGAACAGGAACTGGCCAACGCGGCAAAGCGTGTAGCAGAGTCCATGCTTACTTCATTCCCGTCTCCCAGTGAATGCGAACATGTATTTTCCGATGATTTTGAACATAGCATGGAGATATTACGAAAAAAAAGCAAGCGTAGGGTTGTTGCGCATAAAATATGGCATCGGGTTGCGGTAATATTAATTGTGACGATTCTGTCTGTCAGTACATGGCTGACAGTTGATATACAGGCAAGAGAGCGCGCCTTCCAATGGATAAAAGAAATCTACGAGAGCATAACGATCTATCTTTTCAATAGCGAAGATAATGAAATAGATCACATCTGTTATGAGCCGTCGTGGATACCGGACGGATTTTCGCTGGTAGATAACTATCAAGATAGCGATTATTGTCTTCGCGTATATGCCAACGATACCGGAGAAAAAATGTTTTCTGTTGAATATACCTTGATGCAGCATACCAGCATGAGCACAACAGCACAGGAGTATAGCGAAGTAGTCAAAGTCGATATCAACGGAATTCCAGCAGATTTATACATTGGCAATGAAACTTCACCAGAAAAAGCTTTAATATGGGTGGACGAAGCGAATCAGGTTGTGTTTAATATACAGGGAAATATCAGCAACGAGGACATAGTGCACATAGCGCAATCCCTTATTTTGTCGATTCCCACAAAATAATAAAATCATGTAATTATGGTGTCCAAAAAGCACCCCCTTTCTCCGTTCTAATGCTTAGAAGAATAGAGAAAGGGGGTGTATTTATGAAAAAAAGACGATTTCTCTCATCCTTGCATTGATCCTGTTGTTATCCTGCTCCGCGACAGCGCAAGCTACATCCGTACAAGCAGCTACGCCGTCGGCTTCAATCACCATCAATGGAACAACAGCTACATGCAGAGTGTCTATCGCCAAGCCTGGAAAAACCATCCATGCAACACTTCAATTATGGCAAGGCCGTACGATGATCGACTCCTGGAGCGGTAGCGGGACATCGTATCTGCTTGTCACAGGCTCTCATGAGGTAACAAAAGGGAAAACATATACAGTAAAAGTAGTATGCACAGTTGATGGGCAAAGCTTTTATGTGAATCCCGCTACTGCAACAGCATAGTAGGTAACTTGTAATATAGATGAATACTCTATATTGCAGTCCATGTATATAGCGGTTGACAGAATGAGGGTAATTCCAATGATTTAATCATATTAATCACATAAGAAACCAAAACATGTACAAAGAAAGGGATCAAAAATGAAGAAGATTTTTACCTTGCTCATGGCGTTTCTCGTATGCGCAGCAATGGCTGTTCCTGCGTTTGCATCTACAGCCGACACAAGAATCACTGGTTTTAGTGTAAATGTGTATTCCTACCATCGTCTTACACCCAGAACAAAAGATGATTCATCAGCTGTGTATTTTTATTATCGTGACGGAAAGCGCGATCACATCAGAGCAAGAGCCCTTGGTGGATCCGCACAAAACGGATCGATGAATAACTGTACTGTATCTGGCGGAACTCGCGTGAATTATGTGACATGTCACAACGGGAATAAGTACAGTATCCATTCCTTCATTAATGAGGACGGCTATCGCTGGGCAACGCTCTCCTTCTCGTGCCCCAATCTTTTTGGTGAAACCATGTCCGGTGAATGGAGCCCTGATAGCGCAAACTCGTATAAGGATGCAACGCCCTGACAGTAAATCAAATACAAAGCATTCAAAACAAGCCGAGATGGAGCAGTAAACATTAGCGGAGGAATAACATAATGGGGAACTGTATTAGAACCGAAATGTGGAAAGCATTTCACAACAAAATGATGCGCAGTGCATTGCTGATCGGTTTTATTCTTGTCATAGCTGATTTGGTTCAAACTGCAATTACCGTCAGTGACTTAGGCGCATCCTATGCACATTCCCCGGGCGGATATGATGGGTGCAGCTTATTTGTCAATTGGATCGGCGTCAACGGAGTCACCGTCGGGGCTGTAGTCTTCTATGCCGTTTGGCCATTTTTGGCTGCTATGCCTTATGGGTGGTCATTGTATGAGGACAACAGGTCTCACATGACAAATAATATTCTTACCAGAGTTCCGTATTCTCAATACCTAACAGCCAAAATGGCGGCTGTATTTGTTAGTGGCGGCATTGCTATTGCATTGCCGGTAACTACGGATCTGTTTGCATCCGCGATGGTATGTCCCGCCTGTATTCCTCGGGTTGCACTGCCTATTACAGGATTCTGTTCAGGCACAGCCTTTTTGGCGAAGCTATACTATACCCACCCTTGGCTGCATGCAATCATCTGGTGCGTTATTGAGTTTTTCTGGGGCGGCGTTGCTGCCAGTTTGTGCATTATCGTCGGACATAAGGTAAAACACCGATTCTTTGTGACAGCAACTCCACTTCTGCTGTTCCTATTACTTGATTTCATTACCCCCATGCTTGCCGACGCAATGAACTGGTATATAGAGCTCTCGCCTTTAAGGCTGTGCAATTTGGCAAGTACAAATCCCAGTCCCACATGGATCATACTTGCGGAACTTATTCTTTTGACATTCGTATCTGTTCTTACGGGGATATATAGGAAATACAGACATGAGGTTTTATAGGCTGTTGCGCTATGATCTGCGGCAGGGATTGCAAAGGAGAAACTATCTGATTGCCACTCTCCTCTTTTCCATGCGCTTATTCGCAGTATATCGCTCTGTGCAATTCTATTGCAATGTGGAATCCATTTCAAGCCGGGGTTCAATTGGCGACTATATGCTGTGTCTATTTCGTGGCATGGCAATCATACAACACGGCTCTATGGAAGAAAAGGTGTCGATCCCCATCGAATGGCTGATTGTGTGCGGCTTTTGCCTGTATATAACAGCAGCATATCCTGCGCAAGGTATCAGTGTACAAGGTCAGCAAGTTTTCCTACGCACATCGCGTGGGAAATGGTGGCTGTCTAAGTGTATATGGTGCATAGCAAGCTGTACTTTATACTTTGCCTGTGAAATGATTGCCATAATAGGCACAGCGATTCTAACACCCGTTACCTTCGGCCTGAACAACACGCCCGAAATCACCGCATTCTTGTTTTCGGAGGTCTTGTGTGGAGAGACAATTTCACTCACGCCGGCAAGTGTTATCCTATACGCTTTGCTCCTTCCGTTTGTGACGCTTACGGCCGTATGTATGCTGCAAACACTCTTAAACCTTGTCGTCCGTCCGGCCATTAGCTTTCTAATATGCTTTGTCACATATATTGCTGCCGCATATTTCCCTATTGAATGGTTGGTCGGCAACGGAGCGATGGTGATGCGATACCAGCTTTTTGATGCAAATGGATTGAGTTATCGTAAAGAACTGGTGTTTACACTGCTACTGTTGCTCTTATCAATAGGCGCAGGATATTTACTGATACAAAGAAAAGACCTCATATCTCTTGAAAAATAGGACGGTGATACGATGAATATTGTGGTGGATCATGTCACAAAAACCATTCACAGAGCGGTCGTGCTGCAAGACATCAGTTTGAATTTTGAAAGCGGAAAAGTCTACGGATTGCAAGGGGAAAATGGATCGGGTAAAACGATGCTTTTACGTCTGATGTGTGGGTTGATCTATGCGACAGAGGGCAGTGTTTCAGTAAATGATCGTCGCCTGGGGAAGGATCTGGATTTCCCTGAATCTGTGGGCGTGATGATCGAGAGTCCCGCATTTATTGACGAGTATACCGGGCAAAAAAACCTGGAGTTGCTTGCCGGTCTAAAACAGCTGATCTCGGTCTCCGACATCCATAACACCCTGCAAGCGGTTGGCCTGGACCCGAATGATAAACGGACTTTCAAAAAATATTCATTAGGCATGAAACAACGTCTGGGTATTGCTGCGGCCTTGATGGAAAAGCCCGATCTGCTGATTTTGGATGAACCCACAAATGCACTGGATGAGCAGGGCGTTGCTATGATCGCACAGTTGATCCGTAAAGAATGTCAGCGCAGTGCATTAGTAGTCGTTGCGTGCCATGATGCTGACTTTGTGCAGAGCGTATCGGATGTTGTTATTCAAATGCAAGCGGGAAGGGTAACATCGGTGATAGGCAAATGAAAGACAAAAAGAAATTCTGGCTGATTTTCTCCGTTGCGGCAGTAGTGCTCTTTGTTTGGATAATCCGCTATAAAGCAATTAATCAGGATTATCGTCAACGATGGTCTGCCAATACAGAGAAGACATACTCCGTTGGAGAAATCGTTCCTATTGCGCCGGATTTTGTAGGGTATAATTTGGCGGCTGAAGGCTATATGCTTCAGGTCAACCGTTTTGAAATTGTAGATTATCGTGCCTATACTTCCGCCTTGCAGTATGACGGAACCGATCGAAGTCGAATTCCCGATAAGATTGCGTTGGTTAGCGTTACTGTTTCTCAGCAGAATAGTTCCGCAGAAGGATTCCCTTTAACGGAACTATCATTATACACCACGGATATGCTCATGAATATGGATTGGGATCTCTTGGGCGTGGTTAATCCTATATTGGACGGTGCTACCGGAATTCGGTTACAGGATGGCGCCTCATGTGATATTTTGCTGCCATTTGATCTGTATAGATATCGATTCACATCCTCTGAATGGAATGGTTTAGAGCAAAGCAGTATCTGGCTGCAAGTGACAAATTATCCTACCAGAAAAATCGTTCGAGTGAATATAGGTGAGGAGTAACTGTAGTTCCGGATTTTCGTATTACTAAATAGATGTTGCCATCCCTTATCTGTGCATTAGTAGAACATACACCATCCCGCAAGGGTAGTGTATGTTCTACTTTTAGAATATTGACAACTTGGGCTGCTGTTTTACAGGCTGAGTCATAAAGCATTCTTCCAGGACTCTCGTGAAAAGCCGCTTTTCAGCCCTTGCTTCATCAGTTCCACTCAGAACCAGTACTTCTTGTAGAACTCGCAGCAAATACCGCGGTATTGGTTCACAATAATTATTCTTTGATTTGTCCTATCAATTCAATCATTCCGACGGATTCTAAAAGTCGAAAGACTTGCTACTTTCTCATGCGGTCTCCCTTCCGTTGTCCTGTTTTCTTATTTAGAGGTATCCAAAATGAGGAAAAAGAAGTTATGTCTAAGCCGTTTGCTGCCTGTTATAGCGGCGCTGCTTGTACTCGTTATGTTTCGCACGGTTTTTATCCTGGGCTATGTGCCTACTAACTCTATGAAACCGACGCTCGAAGCTGGTAGCTTGATCCTCGGTGTACGAATCAAAGGCAGCTTTGAAGCCGGAGACGTTGTTATCTTTTGCCATGGCGGGAATCTTTTTGTCAAGCGTATTGCAGCGGTTGGTGGGAATGTGGTCATGCATAACGGAATCAACATGTCTGTACCCGAAGGCTCCTACTACATGCTGGGAGACAATGCGGATGACTCCTATGATTCCCGTTACTGGGACGAACCATTTGTACCAGTAACAACAGTTGTTGCTAAAGTATGGCTCCCGATAGGAAGTCGATAATAGAGGGGCAATCGCGCGATTAGGTTGGCCGTGTGATGATGGATGCCAGTTTTTCCAAACCGTGCCGTTCAACAAAACGATAGGCATCAAAAAGATCGGAGAATTCCAGTGCTTCACTATAATATTCAGTGTAGCCCTGCGCTGACCTCATCAATGGATGTTGGCCGTTTACATTGATGGAAATATAGTATCTCAGCTCTGCCTGTTTCATTTTGTTTCGATTATCCTTTCTCACAGCATAACTCTCATTATACGCCAGGGAATAGCCTTAATAAAGTTTTTTTGATAATTCCGCATCTTTTTCGACAAAAAAAGCCCGTCACTCAGAGGTAAACTCTCAGTGATGGGTCTTTATGAGTTTGTATGAGGAATAACAAGCCGAACTCGGCACAGCTGCCCTTGGCAAAAAAACAAGGCGGAGCTTTCGTAAATCTATACAATTTGCGAAAGGTTCGGAAAAACCCGTTGTCGCAGCGCCGTTTCCGGCCCGTGTGACGGAAATGCTGACGGCGCAAAGTCCGCCGCCGGGGCAAGAGAAAGGAAGCATATGCTTTGAACCACCCGCATCTTGTGCTCCAGGGAGGAATGGACATAGACCTGGAGCGTAGTCCGGACATCGGCATGGCCCAGCATCTCGCTCAAGCTCTTGATGTCCACACCCTGCTCCACGCAGCGCGACGCATAGGTGTGCCGCAGCACATGGAAATTTCGATAAGGGATCCCCGCCGCCTTCAGCAATGCGCGGTACTGGTATTGCAGTGTCCGCGGTTCCAGCGGAGCAGACTTACCGGTCAGAAAATAGTTCTCCTCATTCCTGGCCGGGCAAACCGTTTGCCTTAAAAGGGCCAGCATATCCTCTGGCAGCGGGATCGTGCGCCGGGCGTTGTCGGTTTTCGGCGGTTGCACCACCAGGTGGGTGTGCATGCCCTTTTTCATTCGCTGGGCCGTCTTGGTGACATGGATCACCCCATTACATAAATCAATATCCTTATACTGGAGCGCACATAGCTCCCCCAAGCGCAGACCGGCATTCAGCGCAAGCAGGACCCCAACGCCCGCCATGCTGGGCGCTTCCAGGACCTTTTTTGCCAACCGCCCAATCTCGTCTGCGAAAAATACCTCGATCTTTTTTCGGTGATAGACGGGCAGTTCGGCATTCACACCGGGACAGCTGCAGTCCAGCTTTTTGGCTGTATACTTCAGAATTGACTTTAGTAATACGCCGATGTCCCTGGCGCTTTTGCCGGATAGTCCGCTTCGCTGCAAGCGGCGCAGGAAATCAGAAATCTGATCCGCCGTCAGCTGACAGATAGGGGCCGTTCCCAAAGCAGGCAAGATATAATGCTGCGTCAGATAGGAATACCGATTCCAGGATGATGCTTTCAGAACATGGCTTTTCTCGCTTAAAAACAGTTCTGCGGCCTGGGCCAAGGTCGCAGCAGATGCTTGCACGGCAGGCTTCTCTGGCAGCGTCTCAATGCATTGCTGCCGCTTGGCCCGGCACGCCTTATAGCTGTCGGCGTAAACATACCCATACTCAGCCTGCCCGGAAGCTGTGCGGCCGCGAATATATCGCCCCTCCCAGCGCCCGTCTTTCCGCTTGTAAATATTTTCTCCTCTTTTAGGCATGACCAACGCTCCTCCTTGACGATGTTTTTGACGGCGTAAACGATTTTGTGATTGGGAATATTTGTAAAATAGGCCCTTGAGTAGCAAGTGATTCTATGCGGCATTTATAATTTGTACCTACTTTTCGCTAAATTTCCGCAATTTAGGTATTGACTTCCCTCAAAAAAGACGATACAATGTGGATACATAGGTGGATTCTACTTTCGCAAATTGTATAGATTTACGAAAGAAAACTTCACCTCTACACCAACCAAAATCATTATCCCCCTAAAAGGATAAATAATACCGTAAAATTTCATAAGAAGTCCGAGGATGCTGCACGGCTGTTGCCCGAGCTGTAAAAGGCCAGGCGACCGCCTAAAAGGAAAGGGGTGCGATTCCCCATGCGGTCGGCACTGTAAGCGCAAGGATATGATCGAGGCGGGAAACCGCTGGGACGAAAGTCCGTCATTGCGAGAAAATCGTGAGAAGACAGACCATAAACGCAGAGAGTATCTCATGGCGCAAGTCAGTAGAATTGTGTAGTTAGGACTCAAAGGCAGCGGGCGCTCTCTCCGTGGTGCTGATATGGCAGAAGTGTACGCTGATGACCCGGTATGGGTTTATCAGCGCTTTTTTTGTCATGAATCATTAAGGAGGTGTGCCCATGGGTAAAGTAGCAGGTGCGCAAAATTTTGACGGAGCGAATTGGTACGAGCAGCACATTGCCAAAAGAACACGGGATGCATTGGCTGAGCAGGATCGCGCTTTTGCGGAAAAACACGCAGGCGACAGCCTGGATCAGCTGGCGGCCTATCTCCGGCGCTGCGCCGGACATTGGGGAAAGTCCCCTGCCCCCATCGAGATCGTCGGCGGCAGTTACATCGCAGAGCGCTTTGGCGATTGGAAAGATGCGCTGAGAGCCGCCCATTTGAATCCTATATACAAAAACCCCCGCAATAGAGATTGCGGGCGCTATCAAAACGAAAAGAATATCCAAATTCAGCTGCATCGGAGCGAGCGTGACGCTAAACGGGCAGCACGGGCCGAGCGGGCCAAGCAACGCCAAAGTAAATGCGCTGTTCACGAAGCCACGGAGGAAACCTCCGTTGCAACAGATGTAATGCTTGCCTAAAGTCTGTCAAGTCGAGGGCGGAAATCCGCCAGCTTTTCCATATGGGCAGGAGGGGCTTAGCCAGCCCCTTCCGCCCAATCCTCTTAACGAAAGCACCTTTCGCCTTGGACAGATCGGAGCGCAGCACCAATTATAATAGGGTGTCGCGCCTCTATATAACCTTGTTATTTTCTTATTGGATGCGAAAATGTGCTCGCAGCTAAGGTAATAATGCCGGCAGGCCTTATTATAAAAATTTTTCTGAGAGGAGATTGGAAATGCAAAAGACAGCGAAAAAGTTCCTTTCAATGCTGCTTGCGCTCATGATGGTTCTGTCCATCCTTCCCACGGCAGTCTTTGCAACGGAACAAGGCACAGTAGCTGCGCCGCTGGATAGTATTGTTCCCTATGGTGCGAATGACCAGACCACAGGAACGGCAACTATCAGTGTGCAAAACTCTGTGACCTTTACCGGCTACTCTGCTTTCGAGAATGTGCCCTATTATTTGGTCACCGTTCCCGCAGGCACGACCTATGTAAAGGCCACATACAAAGACGCTGCCATACTGACCAATGCCACAAACGGTGTAGCATCCGGCTACTACGCCGATGTGCCGCAGTGGACTGGCGGCGGTGTAGAAATGGCCTATACGGAGAGCAATGGGGATATCACAATCACAATTCCCTTGAACTACTCCCGTACCGCCGAGGATGGGACCACGGTCCAAAAGAGCTTTGTGCTGGGTGCAGATGGTAGCGGAACTGCCTATGCGCCGGAGTATGACAGCAGCGCCAGCTATGCGCCTGTCCACTTCCTCGCCTTCACCTATGAAGGCAAGTCGGCCCCCACGGTCGCTCCCGGTGCGATCACCACAGCCAATGTGACCCTGGGCAATGCCTGGACGCTGGATGTGGCTGAGATGTTCACGGATGTCGATGGCGATGCGCTGACCTATACAGCAACCGTCAACGGCGTTGCACAAACGCTGAACGGCTCTACCTTGAGCTACACTCCCACTGCGGCTGGTGAGTATACGGTCGTGCTTACCGCTACCGACGACAGCGGCACGGCTACCCACACCATTGTTTTGACCGCTGCGGAGGGCACACAGGTCCCGCGGCTGAAGAGCGGTGTTCCGGTCACCGCAAGCGCGACCGTGTCGGTAGGATACGCCTATAACCTGTCCGATCTGCAGGCTGGCAACATCTTTGAGAATCCGGACGGTTCTTCCTTGAGCTACACCGACTACTATTACTATAGAACGGTCGGAACTGGCGAAAAGAAAGGTCCTTACTACTTCTCCACGGCTCTGTTCGGTGCTACCACGATCCAAATCACGGAGAACACCGCCGGTACATATGTCTATGAGTTCCATGCCATGAACTCTGCCGGTCTGTCCACGGACACCTGGACGCTGACACTGACCGTAGACGACTCGATCGAGCAGCACTATACCTTCCATGTCGGTCGGGATATGAACTATTCCACCAATAGCAGCAGGTACCCGCTGATCAAGCTCTACAAGACGGCTGGTCTTGACGATAAGGGTGCTGACTACCTTGCTTCCTATGAAATTGGTGGCAAGACCCAGTACATCTATGAGGACACTGGCCTGTCCATCGCCAAGGTTGATGGCAAATATCAGCTTACCATTGGTAATGATACCTACGATTTGGAAGGTTACAGCCCTCTGACCTTTAAGGCCAGTGATTTTACCACGGCTGCGCCCGATTCTACCGGCACGCTGGCAGATAACTACAACAATTTCTATGCCAGCCTGGCTGCCGGCAGATATTCCTTCCGCGCCTATGGCTACAAAGCTTCGGAAACCAGCGCAAATGTTTACCTGGGCGGCCACAGCTTGACCCTGCCCACTGAGACCAATGTGGACGGCGGCACCGGCGGCGGCACGGATATTTATCTGCGCCTGCACTCCATCTATACCACGAGCAAAAAGAACAGCACCGACTACTTTACCGCTGAGGACTATACGGCTCGTGTGGCCATGCCCATTATGGGCGGTGATGTGCAGCACGGAACACCCTATCCTTCCGGCAACTACACCTACTATCCCTTCATGATGTACGCTGCCGGCAACGCGGCTCTTTGGAACGCCTATGTGGAGCCTACCGCAACAACCGCTGACAGCTTCATCTTCACGCAGTCTATCAATAATACGACTGCTGCGGGGTACTCGGTAGTTACCAAGAATCTGTCGCTCTCCCAGGCGATAACGATGACTGCGACGGTTCCCGACTACGCAGATTTTACGCTCTACTTCCAGTATAATAACTTCAACACGAAGCCCATCAATCCGACTGGAGAGGCTGAAACTGACGCTGCTGCCGGCACAAAGACTCTGACCTACAAAATCAGCAAGAGCAATTCCAACTACACCTGGCGTTTGGAGGACAATCGCTCTGGTGTGACGAACTATGTCACCAAGGCCGGTTGGCTCAAGAGCAATTCTGCCGACTTCTCCAAGACCTTCACCTTCAACAGTGGAGATTGCACGAATCAGTACTATCACGAGTTCGACAACCTTGGCACCATTACCAAGACCCGTGACGAGGCCGAGATCCAGGCGTATTTGGATCCCACCGGCTATAAGTACACGGAAAAGACTTCGGAGCGTGTCCGCGCCTACCGTCTGTGGCAGATCATTGACAGCGATGCCATGAACATCATGATCGAGCCCGAGTTCAAGGTCAAAGTGCTGAGCGAGAAGGGCTCTGTCGATGTATCGAACGGCGGCAATGCCAAGGGCAACTGGCTGGATGTCACACCCAATGGCACAACTATCGTTGCCGTGAACTATAAGGCGCTGGATGTCTATACGACCGCTGACGAGCACGGCACCCACGGCGGCCTCTACCCGGCCACCAATCCCGAGCGCACCAGTGTGTTCGTGCTTACCAATGATGCCAGCGAAAACGGCAATGCAAAAGCCAATATCGCCTATAATTCCAATGGCTTGACATCTTCCCGCCCGTCTGCTTGGGATTACAACTACGATAACTGGTTCTATCTGAGCTCCGATACCGCTCCCACCCTGGACTTCTCGGTGTCCAGCAGCGGCGATACGACGGTCCAGTACGCCATCGTCACCACCGATGCAAATGACCTGGATACCCATCTTTCCGGCTGGACCACCTTGACCGCGGACTCCAGCGGCAAGTATCACGCAAGCCTCCTGGGCTTCCGTGAGGCTGAGCAGGCCGGCGGTACTGTGATCATCAAGATGCATGATAGCACCGGCACCTCCTACTGCCTGGCTCGCGTGGCCGAAGTGACCGCCACGGTCACCAACGCCTCCAATCCCCAGGAGACGGAGATCATGCCCGGCGATAAGGTGACGCTTTCCTTCGATGGCAGCTACCGGGGCATTTACAAATACAGTGGCATTTTCAACCCCACTACCTACAACCTGTTCTATTCCATCGGCGATACGGCCTATAAGACCAATGTCGCCCAGTATCAGCAGATGGATCAGGCCAAGCTGGAGCTGACAATCCCGACGAATGTGGACTTTGGCTCCGGCAGCACCGCCAATGTTCAGCTCACCAACGGTTATACCTACGGCTCCATGTACTCGGCGGCGAACCCGTTTGCCACCCTGTATAACATGTCGAATACCGGCGTGGGCACGAACTTCAATGCGGTCACGGTGAACTTCTGCTTGAACCGTTTCCCCAATGTGAATGTGGAGGTCACTCCGCGCTATAACTTCAAGCTGAAGCTGAATATTACCAATCCCACCACCGCCACGCCCACTGTGACGCTGACGGATGCCGCAGGCAATGTCCATACCGCCAACAGCAACGGCGAGTATGAGAACCTGCCCTACGGCACTTACACCTATGCGGTGCTCTGCGCCGGCTGCGACTATGTCTACGGCAGCTTCTACCTGGGCAGCGCAGACAAGGCTAATGTGTCCGGCGGTGTGCTGACCAAGACCATTCCGCTGACGGCCTCTGCTGCCGGCGCATGGGACGGCACCACCAAGACGCAGCCCACTCTGACCGACGGTGTGTATCAGATCGGTACCGCAGCGGAGCTGGCTTGGTTTGCGGCGCAAGTCAACGGCGGGAGCTATGCCATCAACGGTGCGCTGACGGGTGATATTGACCTGGCCGGCTATAACTGGACGCCCATCGGCGGCACTACCGCCAGCACAGCCTTTAAGGGCAGCTTTGACGGCAAAAATCATACCGTGAAGAACATGGGCATCTACTATAGTGCCACCACTACCTCGGCCCCGTATAAGGGACTGTTCGGCTATGTGAACGGCACCAGCAGCAGCTACGCCACCATTCAGAATCTGAAGGTGACCGGCAAGATGTTCCTGACCTCCACGGGCAGCGTTGCCAACGCCTATTCCGGCGGCGTGGTGGCCTACGCCAACTATACCAACATCTCCGGCGTTGTCTCCGATGTTGACATCACCGTTACCCGTGTGAATGGCAACTGGAGCAGCGTGGGCGGCGTTGCAGGCCGTTTGGTGAACTCCAATGCCACCAACTGCGGCAATGAAGGCACTATCCGTGGCTACCAGTATGTGGGCGGTATCACCAGCTACGCTACCGGTACTATTACCGGCTGCTACAACGGCGGTGCGATCACCGGCAACGGCTATGTGGCCGGCATCGTGGGTCAGACCACCAAGGGCGTCACCGCTTGCTACAACACCGGCAGCATCACCGGTGCCGGCAACTATGTGGCGGGTATCGTGGCCTTTGCCTCCGGCGCGTCCGCTTCTGTCAAGAACTGCTACAACCGGGCCTATGTGGAGAGCACCGGCAGCAATGTGGGCGCAGTGGTCGGCATGACCAACAACGCCTCCGCTGCGATGTCCAACCTGTATTATCTGGACTTCACCTGCAGCCAGGGCATCGGCAGCGCCAAGAGCACTGCGCAGACGGCCACTGCTGTGAGCAAGGATACGATGGCTTCCGCAGACTTCGTGACCAGCATGAACACGGGTCTGACCACCGCAGCCTTCGGTTCCAGCCGGTACAGCCCCGCTCTGACCTGGCAGACCAGCTTGATTGGCCTGAAAACGCCGGTCGTAGGTAACGTTAATCTTGACCCCTTCGGGTATGTAGACGAGGATGATTTGACATTGCTTACCCAGTGGGTGGCTGATAAAAAGACTTCGGCTACACTTACCGCTGAACAGTGGGCACAGGCTGACCTCAATGATGATGGTAAGTTGAACGACGAGGATGTGGAGATTCTCGCTGCATATTTGGAAGATCCTCGTCTCAATGACTTGTCTTAAATTGAAGGACCAGTAAGGATTATAGCACGTCTGCGATGCAATCTAACGGATATACTGTATCAAGTAATATGGTGAGCCTGATGGCATTGCACTTGTAAACCGCAGGTCGGGGGAATCCGCTTGCGGATTCCCCGGACCTCATACTTTTATTTGGAGAATAGTATGAAAAAACGAATTCTTTCCCTGATACTGACCTGCGTTATGCTTTTAAGCATTACCCCTGTTGTGTATGCTGCGTCGCAAATTGATGATGTTTTTAGTGTCACTTTTGATAATACAGCCCCTAATCCCGGCGAGACAATAACCGCTGTCATGTCATTGGATAGAAGTACAGCGGATGTATATAGACTATGGAGTTCAATATATTATAACAAAGATGTCCTCTCCTGTGAAAAAGTTGAATTTTACGGGACTGAGATTGCATACGAAATTACAGAAGACACCGCTGGCGAATATGCTGGCGAAGTCCGTTTTGACGAGAATGGTCGAAGTGATGATTCCGTTGCCCAAAAGATTCAGGCATTGCCGCAGGGACCCTTTGCAAAGATCACCTTCAAAGTGTCCTCGACTTGCGATATAGGGCAAGCAATTAACTACCGTGTGAAAGGTGGTGTATACGCCAAAACCGGAAGACTTCCAACTACAAAATGGGAAAATGATTTTACAATGACAGTCGGTACGGGTTCTAATCCGAGAACCGAGACCGGCTACTCTGTTTCGATGGGTGCTGACCAGCAGATCTCTGCGGATCAGCAGGTGCGTATTCCGGTGACGGTCGCCTCCTCCGAGAAAAACATCACCGGCTTCAATGCCTACGACATGACCTTCACCTACGACCCGGAGGCTTTGACCCTGAACACCACCTCCGATTCCGCCGCCAACCTGACGGTGGAGGACAACAACGGCACTGTTCGGGTTCGCCGCTATGGCGACACCGTGACTTTGGGCGAGGCTCTGGCCCTGGAATTCACCGCCAACAAGGCCACCTCCAGCACCGTGACCCTGACCGCCGCCAAGTTTGATCTGGATGCCAACTCCATCAACTTTGACGCTCCGGAGACCACCATCACCGACGCCGACACCGTGGTGGATGCCAACAACTTCACCGTGACCCTGCCGGACGAGTTCACCTCTGACGCGGAGACCCGCCTGGTGCCCAGCGGCGGCAGCTTCACCTTCAAGCCCGTGGACAGCCACTATACCTACACCTTCACCGTGAAGATGGGCGATACCGTCACCGAGAGCCTGACCTTCGGCGCAGATGACACCTACACTATCGAGAATATCTCCGGCAATGTGGAGGTCACCTACACCGGCAAGACCCCCAAGCAGTACGATGTGAAATATATCATTTACAACGACACAGAGTTGGAGAAGGATGTGACCAAGGGTCCGGAGACAGTCACCTATCTGAATGACTACTCCTTCGGCATCACCCCGAGGGCCGGCTACTCCTACCATGTAGTTTACGAAGTAGACAACGGGGATAAGTTTGTCCATACAGTCATAGCGGTCCCCACTGCCAATGACGATGGCACCCTCACCTACACGGTCCCCGGCAGAGAAATCGTTGGAGATGTGAAAATATGGATCTCCGCCAACACAGAATCTGGTATTCCGGTCGTGTTCACCGGCAACGGCGCTGAGGACACAGCCTCCGGGAATGCAGGCTCTATGGGCAAGAATATGCCCTACTACTTCACGCTGAACGAGCGCGAGAGCTGCGACTACACCGTCACGGCTTACTATCAGCCCCTCAACACTCCCACAGCTTCTAAGAGGCTCGCCACCGTGCGCAGCCTTGGCAATGGGAAATATGTGGTCGAGGCCGTGAATTATAACGACTATCTGTATAGATACTCCAATTGGTGGAACCTGGTCGTGAAGGTGGAAAAGGTCTCTCACAGCGCGGAGGAAGTAAGTGTATCCACCTACCTGGAGCTGAATGACAAGACCATGATGCTCATAACGGTCAAGGGCACCCCCGAGGGAGGCAAAGCCTTCACCTATGACGGCAACACCATGTATAAGGTCAATGCCTACGGCACGGATCAGTACGCATGGCTGGTGATCGTGGACAAGGGTCAGACCCCGACCCAGGAGGAGGCCGCTGCCAAGGTCGCCATCTCCGCCGCAGACAATGTGGTCACCATCACCCCGAGCTTCGATGTGAACATGACCGGGAAGGCGGATGTCAACGATGCGCAGCTGGTCTACGATATGTATAACGGCACATACAGTGACTTCACCCAGGTTTCCGTGGAGAAGTTCCTGCGGGCCGATGTAAACGCCACTAAGGCGGTGGATCACACCGACGCCGTGGCCATCGTGAATCAGTTTAAGTAAGACCCTGCCAGCTTCCCCTCCCCCAGCGGGAGGGGAGGCTATCCCCCGTTGGGGACTTCGCACCGGTCAAGCCGGGCAAAAAACGGCCCAACCGGGCGGAGAGAGAAGGAGATCAGCATGAGAAAACGCATTTTTACACTATTGGCAGCCCTGTGTCTGCTGCTGTGTCTGCTGCCCACCGCAGCTTTTGCCTCGCAGACAGGCAGCAAAACAGACGAGAGCCGCAGCTACAATTTTGACCTGTCCGCAGGCGGTGCATACGAGGTGCGGGCCACCACTGGCGAGACCATCACCGTGACCCTGGTGCTCAAGCGCACCGACGCCCAGGAAAGCGCCGATATGTACGGTATGCAGACGGAAATCGAGTACGACGACACCTTCCTCCAGCTGGTGGACGGCAGCGTCATGACCGCCCCCGGCATCCGCTGGAGCGATTTAGGCCGCCGCACCGGCGGGCGGGCCTTCTATCTGAACTTCGTGTCCTTTAAGGGCGGCGAGGCTTGGGAGCCGGAGGTGGTAGTCGGCAGCTTTCAGATGAAGGTCATCGGCACGAAGGGTGTGTCGCAGCTTATCCCCACCAACACCCTGGTTTCCACCCAGGACGGCATGGCCGGATACACCGTGAAGGATAATAGCGTGTCCGTCATCGTCACCACGGACTGCACCGTTACCTTTGAAAGCAACGGCGGCACGGAGGTCCCCTCCCAGACCGTCCAGTACGGTGAAAAGGTGAAAAAGCCCGAGGACCCCATCCGGGAGGGCTACCACCTGGAGGGGTGGTACAGAGACCTGGACCGCACTCAAAAGTGGGACTTCCACAAGGACACCGTTAAGGGCAACATGACCCTCTACGCCAACTGGGCCGAGGGGGTCGCCGCGGGAAGCGCCACCTGGTGGATCATCGGTGGCGTGGGCCTGCTGGCCCTGCTGCTGATTCTGCTGGCCTTGCTGGGAAAGAAGAAGGTTCGCTTTGAGACCAGCGGCGGCACAGAGCTGGAGGCCGTGTCCGTGAAGCGGGGCAGCGTCATTGGCGAAGTCATGACGCCCACGAAGCCCGGCGCAGTGTTCGGCGGCTGGTATGCAGATCAGGCGTTCACCAAGCCCTGGGATACACAGAAAGACCCGGTGCGCAGCAACATGACGCTCTACGCGCGCTGGATGTAACCTACGCATAAATGAGGTAAACAAATATGAGAAAACGCATACTATCTCTGCTGCTGGCACTGACTTTGGCTCTGTCGGCAGGCGTATTCGGCGTCATACCGGCGCTGGCTGCGGATTCCTGCGTTTCCGTGAAGGCGGATGCCGTCACCACCGGTGAGGTTGTGGCTGGCAGCTTGCTGGAGATCAAGCTTTCAGATGTCTTTGAAGATACGGACGGCCATACGCTGACCTACACGCTGACCAACGCAGCGCAGTTCAGCGTCCAAACCAAGGTCAAGGACGGCTCACTCTATGTATCAGAGAAAGACCCCGGCACCTATGAGCCAAAGGTCAAGGCGACCTGCTCGGACGGCAAAGAGCTTACAGCGACCTTTACCATCACGGTCAAGGAAGCTCCCCACGGATTGGACGCACAGTATAACTACGATGAGACCCCCGCCAAGAAAGTCACGGTGTATGTGACCATCTCCAACGACGGCGTGCCCATCCGAGGCCGCGACGGCACGGTGCTGTGCCACAAGGCCATCACCGTCCCCTACTTTGACTTGGGCCGGTACAACTTGAGCGAATACTACCGCTATCACACGGAAAACGGAGAAGGCAAATACATCGACGAGAACATCGTGGAGCGGCCCACCGGCCTGCACCTGTATCTCTATCTGCTGGAGCGCTACTTCATCGGCCTGCCGGAGGAGCAATGCTGCAAGGGTGCCTATCCTCGTGACGCGCTGGCGAGCTTTAAGCTGGGTGAAGATGTTTGTTACATGGATGAAACACCGGCCTATACGGCAGACAGCTTTGCCGCTCTGACTATCACCGGCTCCCCCCCAGCCTGTATATGGCCAACTTCTGGGGTCATGATGAGAATTTAATGTATTACAGGAATCACTGCTATCCCTACATGAGTCCCGGCTGGGGTTCCACCTCCGACTACATCGTGCTGTCGGACGGCGATACCTGGGATGTGGCCATGTTCACCAACTGGAGCTTCTGGTCCAGCGGCGGTGCATTTACCTGCTTTGACAAGGACGCGTACAATGCCCGCCCCGGCATGGAGATGACGATCTCCTCTCAGGCTTACGGCACGACCTTTGAGGGCAGCGACTTCTATCCCTTCTCGAACCTGGATGTGTTCCTGTATAACGACAAGTGGGAGCAAATCGAGCAGTACAAGGAAGCGGCTGACGGAAAGAGCACCTTCTCCTTCACCGCCCCCACAGAGGAGGGCACCTACTACCTCGTGGGCATGGACCCCAACCGGACGATCCCCAAGGACGACAGCGGCGGCACGAACTATGCCAAGATCGCACCGGCCACAGCCATCCTGAACGTGGCGGCGGACGCCGAGCTGGAGCGCCCCTTCCAGGACGCTGCCGTGAATGGTGAAAAGCTGGCAGCAAAGAATACCAGCTACGAGGGCATCACCACGCTGACCAGCGCGGACGGCCAGACGACCTATAAGGAAGTGCCCAAGTACCATGTGACCGTGCCCGAAGGCGCGGAAACGGTGACCGTGACCTACAACAAGGACGTGGACATCCGTCACGACGGCACCACGGTCTACGCCTATGAGGTGGAGTTCGCGGCGACTGCCGTGAACCGTGCGGCGGCGCAGGCAAGCGGCTATACCCTCAAGCCCATCACGCTGGAGAACAGCTATACCCTCAATGCGGACGGCACGCAGACCGTGATCATGCCGGTGACAGGGTATGTCCGCAACGAGGACGGCAGCGGCAAGGCGATCACGCTGAGTGCCCCCGCTGACAAGAACTCCGCGCCCATCGCGCTGTTCACCTTCGAGTATGCCAAGACGGAGCCGGATGTGACATATGGGGATGTGAACGGAGATGGCATCATAAATTCCACGGATGCAGCAATCGTCTATCGCTCGGTTAATGGAAGATACACACTGACAGATTCTCAGAAGTTGTCGGCAGATGTTAACGGCGATGGTGCTGTAAACTCCACAGATGCTGCGTTGATCTATCGTTATACAAACGGGAAAATGAGTAAATTCCCCGCAGAATCCTAAATACCATAAGGAGGTTAAACACAAAATGAAAAGAACTCTTTCCATTCTGTTGACAATCGCCATGATTATCAGCCTTATCCCTGCTGTATTTGCTGCTGATGTTCCGACGATGTCAACAACAGTTGATAAGACAGAGGTTCAGCCGGGTGATACGATTACGCTTACACTGTCGATCGACAAGACCATTACGAACCTGAATAACTGGGAGTGGGCAATTTATTTTGACAAGGATGCTTATGTCAAGACCAGCGGCGAGCTTGAACCCGGATGCACGACGTCCATAGGCTCTACTGCTGGAATGGTGGGAGATAATGTTGATATCCTCGGCAAAAATGCTGTCCGGGTATCCGCATTAAGCCCTTCCGGTGACCCCGTCACCCTTAACGCTGGCAAGATCGCCACTGTTACCTTTACGGCAACGGAGAACATCACGGCAGAAAACGCTCGCATTGAGGTCAAAACCGAAGCGCTGCCTGACTATGATACGCTTAAAGACAACGATGTCAAATTAACCGGCAACATCATTGATGTCACAGTGAAGTCCAGTGAAGCCAAGGGCTACACCGTGTCCATGGGTGCGGACAAGCAGGTAGCCTCCGGTCAAATCGTGGAGATCCCTGTGACCATCGGCAACAACGACGGCAAGCCCACCTACAGCGCCTACGACATGACCTTCTCTTTTGACCCCGCCATTCTGACGCTGACCATGGAAGCCACCAGCATCGAGGGTTATCGCGTGATCCCCGGCAACGGCACCGTGCGAATCGTGCGTTACGGCAAAGCCGCCGAGCTGGGCGATGCACTGACTCTGAGCTTTGAGGCAGCCGGCCAGGGTAAATCTGATGTGAAAGTAACGAAAGCGTGTGTAGATACCAATGCCAACGCCATCGGGTTTGATGCACCGGATGCCATCGTGCTGAACGGTACGACCTCCATCACCGTCAGCGGCTACACCGTGTCTCTGTCGGATGACTTCACCCGTACCGACGCGGAGGGCTCCGTGATCGCAGCAGGCGGCACTCTGACCTTCGTTCCCAAGGACCCCAACTATGACTACACCGTGACCGTCACCGTGGGCGGCGTGGAAGTCCCCCCTGTCATTGGCGAGGATGGCACCTACACGGTTTCCAATGTCAACGGCAATGTGGTGGTCACCAGCACTAAGACCCCCAAGACTTTCACTGTCGCCCAGGGCGAAAATACCACCGGTGCTGCGACTGCTACCTACATGGAGGACTACACCTTCAAGCTGACCCCTGTGGAGGGCTACACCTATAACATGACCGTGACCATCGGCGGCAAGGACTACACCGGCTTTAAAGCCCAGGGGAATGACGATGGCACTACCACCTACACCATCCCCGGTGCGGATGTGACCGGCGACATCGTTATCAACAGCAACAAGCAGGTCAAGCAGCCGGAGACCTTCACTGTCACCTTTGACGGCACCGGCGCAGGCGAGGCCAACGGCGAAAGCTCCGTCAAGGAAAACACCAACTACACCTTCACCGTGGCCAAGCAGGAGAACTTTGAGTACACCATCACTGCCACTATGGGCGGCAAGGCCGTGACTGTCACCGAGGGTGCTAACAACACCTACACCATCGCCAATGTCACCGGCAATCTGGTCATCACCATCGAGAAGAAATCCACCCTGACCATGGAGGTCACTGTTTCCAAGTATGTAGAGATGGATAACAAGACCGTGTTCCTAGTAACCGTGACCGGCACCCCCGAAGAGGGCAAGGCGTTTGCCTACGGCGATAATGTCATGTATAAGACTACCGCTTACGGCCAGAATGTTTACAGCTGGTTGGTGATCGTGGACAAGAATGAGACATTCGACCAGGCTACGGCTGAGGCCAAGATCACGCAGGCCAGTGCTACTGCCGAGGAAGTGACCCAGAGCTATGATGTCAACGAGACGGGCCTTGTGGACATCAACGATGCTCAACTTACTTATGACATCTACAGCGGCAAGTACACCGACTTCGAAAAAGTCTCTGTGCGGAAGTTTCTGCGCGCGGATGTGACCAAAGATAAGGTCGTCAACTCCACTGACGCCGTTGCGATCATCGCAAACAGCAAATAAAACCAGGCGGGGCCATAGCTTCCCCTCCCAAAGGGGAGGGGAAGCTATCCGCCGCATTTTGGGCGTTTACCATTGTCCCCTGTTTTAGGAGACGATGGTAAGAATCCAAAACAAGTATTTGGGGGATACCCGTATGAAAAAACACAGCGGCCTATATAGCGCCGTCAGTATTTTGCTGGTCATTGTGCTGATGGCAGGGATCAGCCTCTCACTTCTCTCCTCCGGGCGGACAAGGCCGGACAATCCCATCAGCACTCAGCCGGATCGGCTCCAGGCGGAGTCGCTGCAAGGATCCGGCAGCACCGGCGGGCAAAGCTCCGGCAAGGATAATACAGAGAATACGGATACTGCCCAGGATCCATCAGAGCCGCAGAAGCCCGATGAGCCGCAGAAGCCCGACGAGCCGCAGAAGCCCGACGAGCCGCAGAAGCCCGATGAGCCACAGAAGCCCGATGAGCCACAGAAACCTGATGACACCAAGCCGGATCCATCGGGCCCCACAGACCCCACGGATAACCCCGGCAAGGACGACCAGGGCGGCTCCAAGTCAGACGATAACAAAGGCGGCTCCGAGGATTCCGGTGACCATGGTGATGGCACCGGTGGAGACGACGGGGACCACGGCGGCAGCGGAGGTGACCACGGCAGCGGCGGTGAGGAGGATGATACCCCCCGCATTTATACGACACTGAAAACCCAGCAGCTTACCAAGGCAGAGCTGCCCGACAGCAAGCTGACCTTTGTGGCCTATCCCCTGGGTAAGGGCGATCTGCATATCCGTGTCCGGCTGAAAAATGAGACCAATTCCGGAAACGGATTGCTGCTTACTTCTCAGAATAACCAGGACTACGAGGCACAGCTGGATTTCAACGCAGATAACCTCTTTGTGCTGTCTCTTTATGATGGGGAGACCTTTCTGGGACTTGTTCAGTACCGGGTGGGCTATTACGCGAATCTTGCGGACGATACCCACCCGACGGTGGGGGACTATCCACCCTCCATCGTTACCAATCTGGACGGGGCCAGCCTGGACATGAGCTCCCAAACCTTCCCCTTGACGGTGATTGCCCGTGCCAACGCAGAGCTGGGAGCCGGTGTGATCTATTCCAATCAAATTCGGGTCACGCTGGACGGCAAAACCGTGGAAAAGAGCTACGGCGATTCTCAACCCACCTACGAGTTGTATTTCGATCCCCCTCAGTTGGGCGATGAAGAAACCCACATCGTCCGGGTGCTGGCCTGGGATGGTAACGGAAACTCCACCATGAAGGTCTACACCGTCACCTATCACCAGATCAGTGAGGGCGACCCGGCAGGCTCGGTGGATGTGGTGCTGGATGCGACCACCATCGGCCTGGGCATTCTGGATACCGGTACGCTGGACATCGTGGAGGGCGAAACGGCGGCATCCGTGCTGCTACGCTTCCTGCAGGAGCGCGGTTATGAGCCGGATTACCAGGGGTCTGCTGCCATGAACTTCTATCTGCGCCGGATTAGCCGGGGCGACATTGCCTACCGAGCCAATGTCCCGGAGCATCTTTGGGAGCTGATCCTGCGGGACGGCATCACCACCAATGACAACTATGACCGGGACAGCATCGGGGAGTTTGACTATACCCAAGGCTCCGGCTGGATGTACTCCATCAACGGCACCCTGTATGAGGGTACCGGCATGAGTGGCTACAAGGTCCGCAACGGCATTACCATTTATGTGCGCTTCACCCTGTCCTACGGCAAGGACATCGGCGGCTACGATTCCACCGGAGGCGGCTACGGTTCACTGAGCAGCTACTGCGGCCTGTGGATCAACGGCGGCTACCAAGCCCTGGGCCACGACTTCGTGGAGACGGACCGTTTGGAACCCACCGAAACAGAGGATGGTTACATCCACTATCGCTGCTCCAAGTGCCATGAGGAGAAAACAGATATTCTCCCGGCCACCGGCGGCGGTACGGAGCCATCCCCCACCGCCGCACAGGCGGCCCCCGCCCTGCTCCTGCGGCGGGGATCGGGCCTTACCCCTTATCAAAACAAATTCCATAGAACCTGGGAGGCAGCAGCATGAAAAGAGCAACACGAATATTAGCGGCACTTCTTTGCGTGCTGCTTCTGCTTCCGACTTTGGCCCTTGCGGAAAGCGCTCCCTCGCTGAAAAAACAGATCGCACAGAGTGCGGAGGGAATGTCCGCTCTGGGCGGCAAGAAGGGTGAATTGCTGAAAGACCGGGAACTGTTTCCTGCAGGCGATTCCGTCTGCGATTGGCTGGCCATAGCTATGGCACTGTCCGGCACAAGGGAGAGCTATTCCGACTATTTGGCGGAACTGAAGGCCCATGTGGAGGACGCATACGCCAAAAACGGATGCCTGGACCGCAACAAGGCCACGGAATACCACCGGATTTCTTTAACTGTGCTGGCACTGGGGGGCAACCCCACCAACTTCGGCACGAAGCCCGATGGCTCGGCCATTGACCTGATCGCAGAGGGTACTTACAACTATGCCCGTGATCCGGGCGCTCAGGGCTTAAATGGCTGGATATGGGCGCTGCTGACCTTGGATGCCGGGGACACAGAGGTCCCGGCAGACGCCCTGTATTCCCGGGAGGACATGGTAAATGCCATTTCCGTTGCTCAGGAGCCGGACGGCGGCTTCGGCCTGATCCCCGGAAAATCGGATGTGGACATCACCGCTATGGCGGTGCAGGCCCTAGCTCCCTATCGGGACCAGATGGAGACCGAGATCGACGCAGCACTTTCCTATCTTTCCGGCCAGCTGACGGACACCTGCGGGTATATCGCCTACGGCGATGAAAACGCGGAAAGCACCGCCCAGGTCATCCTGGCCCTGTGTGCGCTGGGCATTGACCCGGAGACGGATAGCCGTTTTGTCAAGGGCGAGCACACCCTGCTGACGGAGCTTTCCCAGTTCCGGGAAGCGGACGGCACCTACCGCCATGTGCTGGAGGGGGCCGGCGACGGCCTGGCAACGGCCCAATCCGTCCTGGCCTTAGTGGCTGTGCAGCGTGTGCGGTCCGGGCAGCCGTGGGTGCTGCATTTTGACGGCACTCAAGCGCCCCGTGAGGCATTCGGCACAAATGGAATCATCATCTGCGCCGTGATCGGTGCGGTAGTCGTAATCGCCGCCGGTGCGATCTACATCATCGGCAGAAAGAGGAAAAAAGCATGAACAAGCTGACAGATCAAATTCAGGCAGAGGTCAACAAGGTCGTTTTGGGCAAGGAGGACATCGTCCGCAAGGTGCTGCTGGCCATCCTGGCACAGGGCCATGTGCTGCTGGAGGATGTCCCCGGCGTAGGCAAGACGACGCTGGCCAAGGCATTTTCCAAAACGCTAGGTCTGGACTCCAAGCGTGTCCAGTTCACCTCCGACACCCTGCCATCGGATATTATCGGGTTTTCCGTATTCGATAAGGCAGACGGCAAGCTGAAATATCAGTCCGGAGCCATTATGACCAATCTGCTGCTGGCGGACGAGATCAACCGCACCTCCAGCAAGACCCAATCCGCTCTGCTGGAGGCTATGGAGGAGTTGCAGGTCACCGTGGACGGCGTGACCCGGCCCCTGCCGAAGCCCTTTATCGTGCTGGCAACGGAAAACCCGGTGGGTTCTGCGGGTACGCAGATGCTGCCCGCATCCCAGCTGGACCGTTTCATGCTCCAACTGAGCATGGGCTATCCCAATCGGGCCAGCACGGCGGCACTGCTGAAGGATCGCCATCATGTGGACCCGCTCTCTGCCTGCCAGACAGTGACTTCCCCTGCCGAGCTGGAAAAGCTCATTGCAGAGGTCAGCAATATCCATGTGGCAGACCGAATTTATGACTATATTGCAGAGCTGGTGGATCTGACCCGCTCCAACGCCTATGTGACCCTGGGTGTCAGTCCCCGTGGCGCTTTGGCTGTGACCCGTGCGGCCAAGGCCAACGCCTACTTAGAGGGCCGGGACTATGTGATCCCTGACGATGTGTGCGCCGTGTTCCCGGATGTGTGTGTCCACCGTCTGATCCTCAACTCCAAGGCGCGGCTCCAGGACTATACAGCGGCACTGATCCTGCAAAATGTACTTACCTCCGTCCAGAAGCCGGATGTCCGGGAATTTTCCAGCAAATGAGAAAAACAATCTTAGGCAGCGCCCTGTGTTATCTGATCCTGCTGCTGGCGTTGGCGGCGCTGCTTCTTACAAGCGGCTCCTTCTGGGCGCTGGCCGGACTCTGCTTGCTGCTCCTGCTGCCCCTGGCCTCCTGGGCGGTCAATTTCTATGTCCGCAGGCATCTGCAGGCGGACATTCTGACCCCGGCCACAGCGGCAAAACGCACGGCAGTCAGCTGTCGGGTGCGTATCCGCAACGGAGCGTTTCTGCCCGTAATGCGCTATGGCTGTCAGGTCTCTATCCGCAATGATCTCACTGAGGAAGATCAGACAGTGACGCTGACCGGCAGCATCGGAGCCAAGGGCGAAAGCAGCCAAACCATCCTGCTGCAAAGCAGCTTCTGCGGCAGAGTGTATGTGCAGATCAGCCGGTTTACCCTGCTGGACTATCTGGGCCTGCTTCCCATGAAGGCCCTCGTGAAAGCGGATGCCCGTCTGACCATCCTCCCGGACCTGTATCCAATGGAGGCGGACATGACCGCCCGACCGGCCTATGCCGACGACGGCGCTTCCAATCGACGGGGTGAGGACCGCAGCGAGGTGTACCAGCTCCGGGAGTATCGCCCCGGCGATGACATCCGGCAAATTCACTGGAAGCTGTCCTCCAAGTTAGATGAGCTGATTCTGAAAGAGGCCAGCCAGCCGGAGAGCCGTTCCCTTTTGGTATTCTGGGATAAGCGCACCGGCGGTAACCCCCAGCAGATGGACGCACTGGCGGAGGTCGTGTCCTCCGCAGGCATGGCACTGCTGCAAAGTGGTGTACCCTATACCCTGTGCTGGACGGACCGGGACGATCTGCAGGTCCAGGACATTTCAGAGGAAAACCAGCTTTTGCAGGCTATCCCGGCTCTGGTAAAGACCAGGGGCAGCGCTGAGTGCCGCCTGCCCAAAACTGACGGTTACAGCCGAATTCTCTGTTTCGGCACAGCGCCGGAAGAACAGCTGCTCACGGACGGGCGGGTGCATTTCATCCTCTGTACCGAAGAACAGTACCCCGGTGCGACCACCTTTGCCCCGCAGAATTATTCCGAGGCCATGCAGCGACTGGAGGTTTAACCCATCATGCGAAAAAATGAAAACGGACTCCAGTGGATTGTCACCGAAACGGCACAGAAAAAGCTGCACTTTCCCTGGGGCGCTTGGGTGGTCTGTGCCGTTCTGACGGTGGGCTTCTGCTTGCTTTTAACCGCTGCATTTCCCTCTGTTCCCTACCCATGGTGGGCCATGACAGCAGCTGCGATTTTGGCGCAGGCGGCGTTGCTGATAGTATACCAAACCAGAATCGGGAACTGGCTCGTTCCAGCGGGCATCGGCGTGTTGCTTCTTCTGAGCTTGGCACTGAGCAAGTTTGTCCTACCCGGTTTTGGAACACTGGCAAATGATTTCCTGACCCTGCTGACGAAAAAGACCGGGAAGATCTACCTGGACCTTGCGGCAGCGGATGCCCAATTTCTGCCTCTGGCGGTAACGGTTCTGCTACTGGCGGTGTCGCTGCTTCTCAGCCGCAGCGCATGGAGCGGACGGATGCTGCTGGCCTTGCCGATTCTGCTGCCCTGTTATGCAGCCCTGTTGCTGGGCTTGTTTCCCATAGGCATCGGCGGTGGGCTGCTGATTATTGGCACGGTGCTGCTGATGGTGCAGCACACGGCAGAGGGAGAAGCCCTTGCAGTCGTTCCGGCGCAGCTGATTTTGCCGGTCCTGTGTGCAGCGCTGTGTCTGCTGATTGGCCTGTCCTGCCAAGACAAGCTGAATACAGACATGGTCGAGACGATGCAAACCCAGCTTCACCAGCGGCACTACGACAGCGATACCAATTCCATGCCGGAAGGAAACCTCAAGAACTTACCCGTCTGGAATAAAAGCGACACCCCGGCGCTGGAAGTCACAATGGAGCAGCCGGAAAAGGTGTATCTGCGTGGGCAGGTCTACGACACCTACACCGGCACCGGCTGGAAAGCAGCCGATACCGAAGAAACCGCCCAATATGAGGACCTTTTCTATTGGCTCCATGAGGCGGGTTTCTACGGCCAGAGTCAAATTGCACTGGCGGATGGCTATACGGAGACGGCCACACCGCTGTCCATGACTATACGAAATCTCTCCGCCTGTTCCGCCCACGGCTACTACCCCTACGCCGTCTACGGCAGCGAAACGCTGGCAGCGGACCGCATCGGGGACACGAATCTGCCCCCGGCAGAGAGCCTGTATTATCTGAAAGGCAGCGTCCCGGACTGGTATCAGATCCAGCGGAACCTCTCCACAGCCCAGAGCCGGGAAAACATCGAGACCTATCTATCCAAGGAGCAGGCCTATGCCGACTATCTCCGGGCCGTGGACCTGCAAATGACCCAGGACAGCTGGGCCGTCCTCCAGCGGCAATTGAAGCTGGACACCCAGACCCGGACCATCAGCGACATCCGCACCATCATCTTTGACTATCTACGGGAAGCCATGACCTACGATGAGACTGTCCGGACCATGAACGGCAGCGGCGACTTCCTGCAATATACGCTGGAGCGCAGCGGACACGGCTACAGCGTCCATTACGCCACGGCAGCGGTGCTGATGCTGCGCTACATGGGCGTTCCGGCCCGCTATGTGGAGGGGTATTACCTCTCGGCAGAGGATGCCGCCCGCTACAAGGCCGGTGAGACCATTACCCTGACGGAAGAAAACGCCCACGCCTGGGCGGAATACTATGTCAGCGGTGTCGGCTTTGTGCCGTTCGAGGTGACTCCCGGCTACATAGACGACGAGGAACTGTCCCTGGGCGGCGACAGCCCGGATGAGAATACCTATGAGAACAACACCCAGCAATTTGTAGAGGTGGAGCAGCCAGAGGAGATCAACAAGCACAAGCAGGACCGATTTACCTTCTCACTGAATGCCCACTACCTACTGCTTCTTCCCTTGCTGCTGATCTTGCTGCTGGCCGGGTGCATTTTCCATCGCCGCAGGGTGTTTCGGAAGAAGATGGCCGCTATCGACGCCGCAAACGACCGGGAGGCCATTGCCATGCGCTATGGCTATGCCGTTTGCCTGCTGCGCCACAGTACGGTGCAGTTCCCGGAGGATGCTGCGGAGGCCGCAGAACTGAATCAAAAGGCGCTGTTCAGCACCCAGGAGATGACCCCGGAGCAGCGCAAGCAGGTTGACTCATTTGCCGTGCGTGTACTGGATGCCTGCAAGGGCGGATGGACAACCTGGGAGAAAATACGGTACCGGCTATGGAACTGCCTGTATTGAAAACAAGGAGGAAGGAAAATGCACAAAAGAGTAATGGCTCTGCTGCTGAGTCTGGTGCTTCTGCTCTCTGCCGCCATGCCGGTCACGGCGATGGCCGCAGAGAAAGAGTACGCCGGCAGCTTCGTGTTTGTGGCTATGAACGCCAACAGCACCATCGTGGAGCCGACCCGTATCCAGTATAAATCTGGACAAACCATTCAACAGGCGCTGGCGGATTCAGATATTGACTTTGTCGGCCTGGAAAACGGATTCGTCTATGAGATCAACGGCGTTTCCGCCAATTACCTGCTCTATTATGACAAGGGTGGCTATAAGCTGGACGCTCCGGCTTCTTCCGTCAAGGCCCTTTGCTTCCATGTATCTTCGACTTATTCGGACGCAGCTATCCAGCTGATTATCCAAATGGCGGATTACCTGGACATGACCAACCATGTGCAGAATTATCCGGCAGCGGCCAATGCCTACGCAACGGCGCTGAAGGGCCTGCGGACGGCAACTGCCGACTCGGCAGGACCATTGCTGAAAAACCTGAAAGACGCCATTGCTGAATATGCGGCCCTTCTGGACGGGACCAAATACACCGTCTCCGCCACAGCAACCCAAAACGGCAATGCGGTGGAGGCACCGATCCTCTCCCTTACGGATGTCTATGGCAATGTTACCACCGGCACCGGCAGCGTCCAAGTCATCGCCGGCGACTATAAGTTCTGTGTGTCCGACGGCGGATATAACCGCACAGAGGGAACGCTGACGGTCTCCGCCGACGCCCAGGTCTCTGCGACCCTGCCCTACGGCGAGTGGTTCGGCAATATCCGGCTGCTGGATGTCGATCAAGAACCCTACCGCGCTGCACAAAACCGCGCGAACCACACGGCGCAGTATTGGATCGAGGATACAGCCAATGCTCTGAGCAGCGTGTACCTGAATGTTGTGATGGGCAATGTCCCGAATACCAAGACCACCAAGCTCCGCACCATCTATATCGGCACCAACGGCAAGGATATGTCGGGCATATCCCGCAGCTGGAACAGCACAGCCACATCCCTTACTTATCTGCTGACCGCCGGCATGGAGGGCAAGACCTTCGCGCTGGAAGCACAGTATACAGGCTCGGACGGCTACACGCAGATTCAGTCCTACGATGTGACCGTGACCCGTGTGCCCACGCTGAAGGCTCTGGCAGCCACGGCGGAGGGAACCAAGCTGCCCCTGGAATTTGAGTCGAACACCCGAGAGTACAGCCTAAAAACCGTGTCCTCCACGGTGAATATTGACGCCGCACCATTTGGTGAGGATTATACCGTCACCGGAACCGGGGCGGTGCAGCTGACCGGAGACACGCAGGATCACACGATTCAGGTAGCAGCGCCCAACGGGGAGCAGAGCACCTATACCCTCCACCTTCAGAAGGTAGCTTCCGTACCGGTGACGCTGGCTGTGCCTTCCGGAACAATGGTGCAGGTGATCAATGGAGCAGGCTCCGAGATTGCCCCGGTGGACGGGATCTATCACCTGGTCCCCGGCGAGAGCTATACCTGCATCGCCACGAAGAACACCTGGTATCATACGCAGATCACCTTCACGGCCTCCAGCGGACTGAATGTGTCCGTCCCGGAGCCTGTCACCACCGACTGGCTGACCGATCTGGCATTCTACAACGGCACCTATGCTTCCAGCCGGATCGCCTACGCCGCCGACAAGACCTTCACGGCGGCAGACCACACCTACAACTATACGGTGTCCGACTGCAACAGCTCCGTTGCCATGCAGACCACGGCAACCGGAACCGTGACGGCGCTGTATCGGACCCAAAGCACCGTGCCGGAGATTCATAATCTCGCACGGATGGAGACGATCACAACGCCTGTCAGCAAAACGGGTCTTGCTCAGAGCCTGACCTACGCCGTGGCCAAGGCCGGTTACGGCCAGACGGTGACGATCCGCATTTCCAAGACAGAAAACGGCACTACCTACTATCAGGACTACGATATTCAGCTGCTGCGGCAGCTGCACCTGTCCAGCCTGACTGTTGCCACCAAGGATGAGACACTGCCCTTTGTAACTCCAAAGGGCGCAACGACCCGCTTTGATCGAGATACCACGGATTATTATGTTAAGGTAGACCGGGAGACCGCCGCTCTCTACCTCTCCGGCACCTATCCCAACAGCAGCGCAGACACCGCCTGCTGCGGCGGGTACTATGCCAAGGTCAACGGCGTACGCTATGATACGCTGGCCGGCGCGGAAGCGGTCCTGGACACAGACCTTTATAATGAGGATATTTCGGTACAGGTCTGCCACGCAGATACCGGCAGCATTGAGCTGACCTATACCGTCCATGTTCAGAAAAGTGACCCCATCCAACTGACCATCAAAACGACCCCGGCAGATGCCGCGGTGTTCCTGACCAACGACCTGAACGGCAAGCGCATCGTGGAGAAAAACGGCACCTACAGCCTGACACCCGGTGCCAGCTATTCCTACACTACCACCTGCGCCGGTTATATCGGCCAGAAGGTGGAGCATTACACCGCTCCCGACAAGGACGGCACGCTGACCATTACGCTAAAGAAGGCTCCAGCCAACGACAAGCTCATCAATTTCGATTCTGCGTGGCCCCACTTACGCCAAAACAATGAGAATAACGGTGTGGTGGACTACAAGACGCCGGTCTACGCCAAGGATGCCGAGCTGTACTGGGCTACCTCCATTGGATCCGGCTACGATGTGAACGCCTGCGGCTGCCCCATTTTGGTGGACGGTGCCATCTACACCTACTCCGGCTCCCGCATTTACAAGGTGGATGCTATCTCCGGCGAAATTCTCATTGATAAGCCCATGGATCACAACTCCAGCTTCGCCATCAACCCGCCCACCTACGCCAACGGCATGATTTTCGTGGGCCTGTCCGACGGCACCATTCAGGCGTTCGACGCCAATACCCTGGACTCCCTGTGGATCTATCGGGACTCCATCGGCGGTCAGCCCAACAGCTCTATTGTCTATCACGATGGCTACATCTACACCGGTTTTTGGGTGGGCGAGATCAACGAGGCCCACTATGTGTGCCTGAGCGCCACCGACGAGGACCCCACGCAGACGATGGAAGAAAAGCTCCCCACTTGGTACTACACCAGCAAGGGCGGCTTCTATTGGGCCGGTGCCTATGTGTGCGATGACTTCCTGCTGATCGGCACGGATGACGGCGCTTCCGGCTACACCACCGGCAAGCCCAGTCTGCTGTCCTTTAACCCCAAGACCGGCGAACTGCTGTCCTCCTACAAGATGAATGTGACCGGCGACATCCGCAGTTCCATTACCCATTACAACGGCAAGTATTACTTCACCAGCAAGGGTGGCTACTTCTTTGAAGCCAGTGTGGATGCGAAGGGCAACATCGAATCAGTCCGCACTCTGAAGCTCTACAACTATGCAGACGATCCCGCCAATCCCGCCATGTCCACCTGCACGCCCACCATTTACAATGGGCGGGCCTATATCGGCATCTCCGGCACGGCACAGTTCGGCGCATACAGTGGCCATAACCTTACGGTCATCGACATCCCCAACTGGGAGATTGCCTATACGGTACGCACCCACGGCTATCCCCAGACCAGCGGTGTTCTGACCACGGCCTATATGGAGGAGACAGGCTGCGTCTATGTGTACTTCTTCGATAACTTCACCCCCGGCAAGCTCCGGGTGCTGGAGGACAAGCCCGGCCAAACCGAGGTGTCTCTGAAGACCATGGAGACCTACACAGCCAGCGGTCAGACGGAGACCTATACGACGCCCTACAACATCTTCACGCCCAGCGGCGCACAGGCCCAGTATGCCATTTGCAGCCCCATCATGGATGAGTACGGCACGATCTACTTCAAAAACGACTCCGCCTACCTGATGGCCGTGGGCAGCGCCATTGAACGCATCGAGGTCACGAAGCTGCCGGATAAGACGACGTACAATGTGAAGGATACCTTTGACCCCACCGGTATGCAGGTAACGGCCTACTACGCCAACGGCAAGACCCGTGATGTGACGAAGTATGTGACCTGGTCCGAAAAGCCGCTGACGGCTGATGATACCGATTTCCAGATCACCTTCCCCTACGCCATGTACCAAAACCGGGAGAACAGCGAGACCCTGGAGATGGAATACGGCGTCCACTGCGATAAGCCCATGACCACCCTGACCCTGACCATTGCAGATCAGAGTGCAGTCAAATATGGTGATGTAAATGGGAATGGTAAAGTCGATTCCACGGATGCCGCCATTGTCTACCGTTATGCAAATGGAAAATATCAGTTGTCTGCGGATCAACTTTTGGCAGCTGATGTAAATGGTGATGGTGTCGTGAACACGACGGATGCTGCATTGATCTACCGTGTAGCAAACGGAAAGCTGTCAAAGTTCCCGGTGGAACAATAAATCATAGTGGTACACGGAAATAACCCAGATATGAAATGACCTCCCCAGCTTGACCCTGTCGCAAGCAGGGGAGGCCATTTCTATAATCACAGAAGAATTGATAAAATGGGGTGGATGTATGGCTGAGTCTAAGAGCAGACTCCTATATATTTTGCAATATCTTTGGCTAAAAACAGATGCCGAGCATTATGCCACGACCGGGGATATCCTTACATACTTGCGGGAGAATGATATTCGCTGCGACCGGAAGACTATACCCGGGGATATTCAGAAGCTCTGTGACATTGGCATTGACATTGAGGAGGAGCGTAGCCGGGAAAATCGCTATTCTTTGCGCAGTCACCTGCTTACGCTGCCGGAATTGAAGCTACTGATCGATGCCGTGGAATCCTCTAAGTTTATTACAGCCAAGAAAAGCGCAGAGCTTATCGAAAAGCTCTCCCGGATGAGCAGCATATACCAGGCTGCGGAGTTAAAAAGCAATCTGTATGTCTCCGAACGGGTCAAGTCGTTCAATGAGCAGATATACTATCTGGTAGATAACATCAATACGGCCATCAACCATGGAAAACAAATCTCATTTCGCTACTTCCATTTCAATCAGCATCGCAAGGAAGTCCCCAATAATGGCGGCAAACGCTCTGGGCAGCTAAAAGCTCAAACACCTGCACCTCTAAAACGATTTATATCCAGCGTGAAACATAAGAGCAGTCCCATATCCACTCAGGCAGAAGCATTGGCGCAGGAAAGGATATAATGGAAGCGCCCCGCATCCCTTTTAGGGAACGGAGCGCTTCCATTGCCGTTCTGGTATTTCACAGTTTGAATTTATCCACAGAAATATCGATAAACCCAATCGGTTCGTCTTGCAGGAACATGACCATGTAAATGGGAAGATAGGTCAGCTTTCCGTCAGTCTTTACATTATCATTCGTGAATACATAGGCTTCCTGAATCCCGTATTCCGGAACCGCCATCACATTGTCCAGTGCCGAGTGCTTTTCGTAGTCCTTTCCGCTCTTCACTTCAATGGGGAGTACCCGCCCTGCTTGCTCGACAACAAAATCAAGTTCCCCCTTTTTCTTGCTGTTATAATAATACAGGGAATATTTGTGGGCATAAAGTTCCTGAGCCACCACATTCTCATAGACGGCACCTTTGTTGATATCTTTCTCTTTGGTGACGATTTTCAGCTTACAGGCTTTTCCGTATAAGGTGGTGAGCAGTCCCACATCTGACAGGAACAGCTTGAACAGCGTGCTTTTTTCATTCAGCATGAGCGGCACCGTAGGTTCCGTTGTGTTGAACACACCCAAAGCAACACCAGCTTTCCAAAGCCAGGTGAAGCTGTCCTCGATCCGGTCAAAGCGCAGTCCTTTCTTGATGTCCGCAATCATAAACCGCTTGTTCTTCTCATTCAGTTCGGCCGGGATAAGTTCATAAATGTGCGTGAGGAGCAGTTTGCGGTTTTCCGCTTCATACTGCGTAAAATCCAGCTTGTACTGCTCGATGATCGCTCTGTGTTCATCCATCACATCATCAATGCTTCCGGTCGTCCGGTATTTTTCCACCGCAGCAGGCATCCCGCCGATAATCAGATAGAGATTGAACATCTCCATGATTTTGCCGTGAATGACTTCCTCTACGGGCGTTTTGGATGTAAACGCCTTCCGCAGCGTATCCAATACGGGCTGGCCGACATGGAAGATTTGCAGGAACTCTTCAAAATCCAGCGGGTACATATTAAGCGTCTGCAAATAGCCGACCGGTGCGGATTTCAGATTCACGATCTCCACACCCAACAGGGAGCCGGACAGAATGTACCGGAATCGTTTATCGTCCACGAGAAACTTGACCTTCGTGGCGATCTCCTTGTATTTCTGAATCTCATCAATGAAAAAGACGGTCTTACCGGGAACAATTTTTTGATCGCTGTACAGGGATAGCTTCAGAATCAGGTCATCAATGCTTGTTGCACCGGCCAGAATCTCGACAATTTCCGGCTGCCGTATGAGATTGAACTCGATATAGTCACACCCCGCCGCTTTCAGACACTCCCGAATAATAAATGTCTTTCCAGCCTGACGGACACCATAGATCAGCAAAGCCTTGTTGCTGCTCTCGATCCAATGCATAATCTCTTTTTCAATTTTCCTTTTTAGCATCATCAGCACCTCCACATCTATCCTGTGCGTTTTACAAGGCTATTATACCTACGGTGCGACACTTTTTCAAGGGAAATACGATTATAAATTGACACTTTTTCTTTTGACCGCATCAATAAGTGTAGCAGTCAAGAAAAGTAGACACGAAAAATATTTATTTTTAATTTACTTTTTCAAAAGTAGACATGAGGAACATTTTTGCAGAAGTTGTTTTTTCAAAAGTGGACATGGACAATAATTTTTGCCGAAATCCTTTTAAGGCTTACCCGCAGATTTTCCAGACAGCGTCTGGAAAATCTCTATGCAACATACCACTGTCTACGGACGGTTGATGATTTGCCAGTGCGGAAACAAATTCAACTTGCGGTTTCATTCCCGTGACGGACGGACAGACGGCGTTGATTACCAATGCTACACATTGGTAAACCGGGGGAGCGTCGCCAAACGCCTGAACAAAGGCATCTCCATCCATTTCAATCTATCAGTCTAACAGAAGCTTGAACCATGGGCGGCGGGACAGTAAACTGCCCCGCCGCTCTGATTTTCAGCGGGCATGGTCTTTCTCGTGCGCAATGGTTCTCCACGCCGAGGCTGTCTCTACCAATATTTTGCATGGCAAGGCGGTGCGTTTTTTCGGAATATGACAGAATGACGGTATAATTCCTCCGAAAATATCTTGACAAGATTTATCAAGATTGATAGAATGGGTATATAACAAAAAAGGAGATGTAGGGATATGCTCATCACAAGGGAAACGGACTATGCGCTGCGGATGCTGCGGGTGCTGCTGGACGGAGAGAAGCACTCCGCCGCCGAGATGGCGGAGACGGAGCTGATCCCCATGCAGTTTGCCTATCAGATCCTGCGAAAGCTCTCCGCTGGGGAGCTGGTGCAGGTGAGCCGGGGCGCAGCCGGCGGCTGCCGGCTGTCCTGTGACCTGCGTGGCGTTTCCCTCTACGACCTCATGGTCGTCATGGGAGAGCATGACGTCCTGTGTGCCTGCATGGAGCCGGGGTATGACTGCCGCTGGCAAAGCGAACATGGGAAATGCGCCATCCACTGCCAGCTAACGGAGCTGCAGCGAAAGCAGGACGAGGCGTTCCGCGCCGTGAGCCTGCACCGGCTGCTGACCGGCGAAGCAATTCAAAAAGAGGAAATGACCCAACAAACGTGACATAAGGAGGTACACCGTATGCTGTTTCAGACCACACCCGCGCACGAGGAGCTGCGCGCCAAGATCCGAGCCTTTGCGGAGGAGGAAATCAAGCCTCTTGCCTTCCTGCTGGATCAGAACAATGAGTTTCCCGACGAGGCTGTCAAAAAGATGGGACAGCTGGGCTGGCTGGGGCTGCCGTTCCCCAAGGAATACGGCGGCGCGGGCCTTGACATTCTCAGCTATGCCATGGCGGTGGAGGAGCTGGCCCGTGTGGACGGCGGCGCAGGCGTGATCCTCTCCGCCCACGTGTCGCTGGGCGCGTGGCCCATCTTCGCCTACGGCACGGAGGAGCAGAAGCAGAAGTATCTCGTGCCGCTGGCAAGAGGCGAGAAGTTGGGTGCCTTCGGCCTTACCGAGCCTAACGCAGGGTCGGACGCCGGCGGGACGGAGACCACGGCACTGGACAAGGGCGACCATTACCTGCTCAACGGCGGCAAGATCTTCATCACCAACGCGCCCAAGGCGGACACCTATGTGGTATTCGCCGTCACCACGCCGGACATCGGCACCCGGGGCATCTCCGCCTTCATCGTGGAGAAGGGCTGGAAGGGCTTTGAGTTCGGCGACCACTATGACAAGA
>ENA-ORSJ01000376-ORSJ01000376.1-human-gut-metagenome-genome-assembly--contig:-NODE-376-length-49727-cov-3.547733_pt1 | contig 49727 bp, 33 predicted proteins | sample MGYA00242191_ERZ509158 | MGnify/ENA primary metagenome ERZ509158 (study PRJEB26280, sample SAMEA2338623) | human gut metagenome | biome: human gut; feature: human-associated habitat; material: faeces...
ACTTGTCAGGGCAAATACCGACAGACCAGCCACCTTGAGAAAAGATCTTCTGTTCTTGTTCATAGACTATTTGCCCCCCTTGGGAAGGATGTGGCAGGTCCAGCAGTAGGGATCGACGTTGTTGGTCACGTGGCACTTGTCACAGAACTGTTCGTAATCGTTGTGGCACTTCATGCACGTATTTTGCAGGCTGATTTCCCACTTCTTGCCAGTGGAAGAAATGTAGACCCTGTTATCCTCGCGCAAAGCCTGGTCGCGCCACTCATTGAGCAGCTGCATGTGTTCCGCACGCATGAACTCGGCGCTTTCAACGCACTCGGGCTTCTTGGGCAGAACAACTTCAGGCTTCTTGTAATCCCCGGAACCAATGCCGGCCCAGAAAGGGGAAGTACAGATCACAAGAAAGGCGATGATGCCTGCTATGACAGCTTTAGAGTTGTACATCTGCTATTCCCCCTCGTTTCCTTCATCCCCGTCGTCATCATTGACATGGGGGAGGTCCTCCTGGCGGAGGTTGACGGTACGTTTGTGCTCGCCCTTGCAGACAAGAGCGTTGGCCAGAAGTTCCGTCAGACCACTGATGGTCACGCCCGGAGCCCAGTAGTCGGCAAGCGGAGGCAGAGTGGCACGGTCAATGGCACACACGCAGGCCATGCGATTCACGCCGTATTTCTGCTGGACATAGCGCAGGGCATTGCCGCGAGGCATGCCGGAACGCATGCGCAGCTCCATGATTTCTTCGGTATTGAGACCGGAGCCTGCGCCACAGCAGAAGGTTTGCTCGCGAATGGTGTTCTCGGGCATTTCGTAGAAGTTATTCACACAATGCTTGAGAACGTATCGGGGCTCGTCGAGAAGACCCATGCCGCGGGCGGGGTTGCACGAGTCGTGCCAGGTGCAGATAAGGTCGTCGTTGCGGCTCGGGTCAAGCTTGAGCTTGTTGTGGCGGATAAGGTCTGCCTCAAACTCGGCAATGTGAACCATCTTGGTGGCAGCTGCGTTTTTGAACACGGTACCGGTGTAGGGGTTCACGGGAGTGGTCATATGGGAAGGAGTGGGACCGTTGTAGGTAGCCATGTACTGGTTGATAACACGCCACATATGGCCGCACTCGCCACCAAGTATCCACTTGCAGCCAAGACGCTCAGCTTCCTCGTACATTTTGGCATTCAGTTTCTTGGCCATGTTGAAGGACACGAAGGAACCGAAGTTGCCGCCCTCGGAGGCATAGGTGGACAGGGTGTAGTCCAGATCCAGTTCATTGAACAGGATGAGGTAGCCCATGAAGGTGTAAATGCCGGGGTCGGCAAACACGTCACCGGAAGGACAGATGAAGAGGATTTCGTGTCCACGCTCGTTGAAGGGCGTTTTGGGACGCACGCCAACAATGTCCTCGCAGTCATCGGCCAGCATTTCCACGATTTCCACGTAGGAATGGGGCTTGATGCCAAGGTGGTTGCCAGTGAAGCTGCAGTTTTTCACAGGATCCATGATCCAGTGCAGTCCAAGGCCGACCTCGTGGAGGAGTTCACGCACTATGGCAGTGATTTCTGCAGTGTCGATGCCGTAGGGGCAGAAAAGCGAACAGCGACGGCATTCGGTGCACTGGTAGGCGTAGTAGAACAGTTCCTTGACTGTCTGGTAATCCCAGGAACGGGCACCAATTTTCTTGCCAAGGATCTTGCCGAGCATACCGTAGTCCCTACGATACAGAGAGCGAAGAAGCTCGGCACGCAGCACAGGCATGTTCTTGGGATCGTTTGTTCCGAGGAAGAACTGGCACTTGTCCGCACAGGCGCCGCAACGCACGCAGATATCCATGAAAACCTTGAGGGAACGATGTTTTTGCAGACGTTCCTCAAAGGCATCACACAAAATTTTTTCCCAGTTGTCAGGCAGATTCCAGTCTTCTGCTGCCGGATCCCACTCATGGGGATGCGGCATGTGCATCAGCTCCATGGTCGCCTTTTGAGCAGGGTAGCAATAGCTGCCGGGAACAAACTTGGGTTTGGTCTCCAGCCACCCTTCAGCAGGAAAAGCCGGCCTGTTGGCGACCAGTTCTTGTGGGGTAGGTAATTTTGCCATAGAAGGACTCCTTAATCGCCAGACTTTTGTTTTGCTTCGTCTTCCAGCGGCTTATCCAGAGGAAGACCTGCACCGGCCATAGCTTCGCGGTAAAGATCCTCGTATTCGGGATATGTCAGGAAGTCCTTGGGCGGATTCCAAGGATTGACGTGGCGAACACGCCGCGTGTTACACGGCAGGTTGCGGGTGGGACTGAAGAAGATGCCCGCCATGTGAGTCAATTTGGAGAAGGGGAAGTAGATGAGCAGCACGCTCACCAGACAGACGTGCACGAAGAAGATGGGATCTATCCCCTCGGCAGATATGGGCTGGAAGCTCACCAGTCCCATGACGAAAGCCTTCACCTGGGTGATGTCGGTCTTCAGGAAGTAGCGCATCAGGATACCTGTGCACACGATGCCGAGCAGCAGGAACAGCGGGAAATAGTCCTGCGAGAGGGAGATGTAACGCACCTTGGGGTTTACCAGTCTGCGGCCAATAAGGAAGAGAATGGCAACAAGGAGCAGGCCGCCGGTCAGGAAGAAGCGCGGTGCGCCAATCTGCAGGAAGCCGTCGATCATTTCCACAAAGCTGACGCAACCGGGAACGGGGTCAACGAAGAAGCGGAAATGACGGAAAAAGACAATGAAGAAACAGTAATGGAACAGAAGAGCGAAAACCCAGAGCCATTTCGAGGAGTAGTAGATGATTCTGGGCCCGCCGTTGACGGGATCGTCCTGCTTGATTTCCGCATTCACGTTGCGGAACAGGGAGCGGAAAAGAAAGACTTCCAGGAACATGCGCTTGACGACACCAAAAGTGGTGTCGGGGCAGTCGAATTTGGCCTGTTTGATGAAGTCCAGGGACTTTTCCTGACCACCAGTCGTGGGGATGGCAAAGGGCACAGGGGATTTGGCCCACCAGACCATCCTCCATACCACGCCAGCCAGGAAGACCACGATTGCCACATAGGGGAGAACGATTCCAAAGAACGCTCCCATACCTACTGCTGAACCGAGCCAGGCGATGATTGTGACAATAGCCACAACCAGTAAAGAGTTTAACATTCCCTACCTCTCTGTACGATAGTGTTAGCTTTGCCCTTCTTCAGGAAGAGGGGCTCCCCCCACTCGCTGCGCCCAGCGCACCAGCTGGGCGTGTTGGTTTTTAATCTCGTTGATTCTGTTTTGAGCAACAACTTCCCGAGATTTTGTATACAAGTCAAAACCCAGAAGAACAATTGTGTCCAAACGGGATTCTGCTTCAAGGTACTCCTTCATCTTGCCGGCTTTGGACATGGCAGGCATAATATGCTTTCGCATCAGTGGCTTGAGAAGGTAGAAGACAAGCATGGCCTGGCTCGGAAGAAATGTCTGCACAGCGCGCATGTGGACGAAACGATCAATGGCTGCCCGTACGTCTGCTGGTTTCTTGTCCCATCCGGAAACGGCCTCATAAACCGTGTTTGCGGCCTCACGCGTCATGTCAGCGACAGGATTGGCAAAAGGATCATCGTTTGTCCGCAAGAAACCTGTCGTCTGAAAGGGATATGTATCAAAAATGGCATTGATCCATTCTTCAAGAACCACATCCCTCACACTGAAAAAATATTCCGTGGACTGCATGAAACATCTTCCTCCGGCTGCCAACTTCCTGCAATAACATAGAAAAAATTGTTTGCAGGAGACAGGCAGACTGCTCGAAGTCTTGTTTTTGAACGTTATCCCGAAAGCATCGGCTTTCGAACGACAACATCCGAATCGAATTTCGTGAAGTGGAGAATTTTATAAAGAAACAAATGATGGGTCAATAGAGCAATCCGGCAAAAAAATCCTGCCTCACACTTGTCATTCCGTCTGGCAAAGCTGATTCAGGCAAGCGGTATCATGAGCATTTTTTGCGGCTTCAATTATCGCAAGCCTCAAGCCCTTCGCTAATACTGCCTGGCTGGCGTGAGAGCATCCCCCCCATCCTCACAGGGTTTGCTGCCAGTACAAAAGCCGGTTACCGAGGAATCAAGAGGCAACGTCGGATCCTTCCATCCCGATCTTTCCGTATACCTTGGGCGCTGGGGGGCGCTTTTTTGCAGGACATGTTTTGGAAGTCCCCTGTACTCCAGGAAGGGCACCTTGCCTCCCCCCTGCATGAAGACATGAGCCTTGTTGAAAAGCAGCTTCAGCTGCAAGAAAAGCATGGAGGGCGTGTAAAGCTCAAGACCGGATGGGGGCGTGGCGGAATTGGCTGAATGAAAGGCTTCGCGCACACTCATGCCTTGTTCAAGATACTTTTCCATTAAGGCTACACGCTTTACATCCCAACTGTTCTCCGCAACAGGAAAGAATGCTACATCTATATTTCCGGAAAGTCCTTCAATCCCCTGCTTGCAAACAGAACACGAAGGAGAAAAATACATGTAGACAGACGCGTCCTCAACATTGTCGCTAATATCCCACAAGGGTATGGATGTCTTTACTACTATTCCAACATTGCAAACAAAGAGCACTGACCATAGATATACAAGGGCAGGATATTTGCGTTCTGCATGATTCCATGATCTTTGCTGAACGCTATTTCGCAGAGTCAAATAGACACATAGCAGAATAAGGGCAAAGATCATGCAGAAAAAGCATGGAGCCGTGAGAACAAGGAGTGCCAATAAAAAGCAGTCGCAGATCACGCCAATCATGGCAAGCCAATACGCAATGTGGGCTTTGCCAAAAAGTGAAAGTGCGCCCATCACAACGAAGGCGACCATGCCCACTACCCACAGTGAAATACCCGCTACGCTGGTCTGCTGATACAAGGAACAGCCTGCGGTAAAACAGGCTTCCTCCACCTGCCCCACATGAACCCAGAGGCAGAAGAGAACACCTATTGCGCAAAGCAGTGCAGAGGGCTTGCTGACATAGAGCTTGGATTTCATGATCAATAGAGAGAAATACGGTGCAGCGAGACTTGCCCCTCACTCACCCTATTTTCCACAACCTCCGTGTCTGTGATATGGCGTTGCTCAACGAGTGTACAGGACTTGTGCTGGCAGGGCAAACGGTTGCAAGAGAGCGGCTGAAATTATCCCCTCCTGTCCGGTTTGCGCCTATCAGCTGGGATTTGTCACTACGTAGAATGTCTTGCCTTCGCATTCATTGGCTGCAAGCACGTTGTCTGTTACCAGTTTCTCCACAATGGGCCGTATTATATCCACTCCGACATCAAGACCTTCGGCAATGCCTTCGAGAGTACTGGGATGGCGTTCAACAAGATCGGCAATCTCGCCTGCAGACACACTCTTCTTGCCGTGGCCCCCTTCCTTGTCCCCAAAAAAGGAGGCAATGATTTCGACCTTGCCGGGCAGTTGTCTTCTTATGGCCTCGAGGCGCTCTCTGGAAACAGCGCCTACATGTTTTTCTGCAGGTGGGCGTACCACCGTATTGAGCTGTATGCATTCCAGATTCTCAAGCCCCCTTGCTGCACCTACCAGAGCGTTCACATCGGCGTCACTATCATTCATGCCTGCAGCCAGGAGAATTTCAAGCCAGATTCGTCCCCTGTATTCATGACAAAAGGACTTAATCCCCTGATAGAGTAGCTCGCAATTCAGTCCCTCGCATGGTCTGTTCACCTTCTGTAGTGTTTGTGGAACAACAGCATCCATGGACGGACTGATGATATCAGCCAGCGCAAGATTCTGCCGCACTTCCGGCTTCCACAAAAGTGAAGAGTTGGTGAAGACCACAACAGGCACATCGGTCATCTTCTTGATGCTAGCTATAATGTTACCAAGAGCACTGTTTAGGGTTGGCTCGCCCGACCCGGCAAAGCTGATGGCATCGGGCTTGTCTTCAGAAAGTTTTCTTTCGAGCTCTTCAAGCACCGCATCACAGGGCACATATTCAGCCAGTTTGCTTGTGTGCGTCTTCGTTCGTCCCAAAAGACAGTAGACACAGTCATAGCTGCAGGTTTTGAAAGGTATTATGTCTACTCCCAGAGATCTGCCAAGCCGTCTGGAGAGCACAGGTCCGTAGATATATTTGTAACGCTCCATCTTGGGCCTCCGAAACAAGTTCGCATGTCCGCTGTCGTTGTTGCGTCCTTGCACTTATCCGACAACGAAAGGCCTTTGCAAGCAGATTTGCGAACCGGACGCACATCTTTTCTGCATCCACAAAAAAACGAGGGGCAATGACCTTGCGATCATTGCCCCAAAAACTGTCTTTTAGTCAACGACTATTCGGCAGGACCAGAAGCAGCGTGCTGCATCTTGATCTCGACCTTCTCGGTCAGGCCGGAGTAGTACTCACGCAGAATGTCAAGGACTTCGTTACGGCCAAAGTGATCCGGAATGGGCTGGCCTTCGGAGAGGAACTTGCGCAGCTTGGTGCCGGACAGAATGACGCGGTCTTCCTTGCCATGGGGGCAGGTCCTCATGGAAGCCATGCCGTCACACTTGGTGCAGTAGAAGGTCCAGTCGATCTTCAGAGGTTCGCAGAGCAGGCGCTTGCCGGGATCTGCAGGCTGAGGAATCTTGTCGAAGATTTCCTGAGCTTCGAACATGCCGTAGAAGTCGCCAACGCCAGCATGGTCACGGCCGACGATCTGACGGTTGATGCCGTAGTTCTGACGGAAGGTTGCGTGCAGAAGAGCTTCGCGGGGACCGGCATAACGCATGTCGAGAGGATAGCCAGCCTGGATGACGTTTTCCTTCACGAAGTACTTGTCAACAAGGGTGTTGATGCACTTGATGCGCACTTCGGCCGGGATGTCGCCGGGCTTCAGGTTGCCGACCAGGGAGTGGATCACAACGCCATCGCACACTTCAATAGCCAGCTTGGCAAGATATTCGTGGGAGCGGTGCATGGGGTTGCGCAGCTGCAGGGCAGCAACGGTCTTCCAGCCGCGGGCGTCAAGCTGTTCACGCAGCTGAGCGGGAGTCATGTAGGTGCCAGCAAACTTTTCGGGGAATTCGCCCTGAGAAAGCACTTTCACCTTGCCAGCCACGTTGAAGGGCTTCTGGGCAAGGACCATCTTGACGCCGGGGTGGTCGGTGGGGGCAACGTCCCAGAACTTCTGGGAATCTTCGCCCTGACCCTTGAAGACCAGCTCGCACTCGAACTTCTTGTCTTCGTCGGTCATCTCGTAGATCTCGTCGACCTTCATGGTCGCAAGCAGCATGCCGTTGCGAACAAGGGCGATTTCCTGTCCGGCTTTGATCTCAGCCGCATCTTCGGCGGAGATGTCCAGGGTAACAGGCACAGGCCAGAAAGTGCCGTCGGTGAGCAGCATCTTTTCACAGACGCTCTTCCAGTTGGCCTTGTCCATGAATCCGTCCAGCGGAGAGAAGCCGCCGATCCCCATCATGATAAGGTCACCCTTGGCGCGGGAAGAAATTTCGACTTTCTTGAGGCCTTCTGCCTTTTTGATCTCGTCTTCCAGAGCTTTGCCCTCAAGAAGAGCGCACACAAGACCTTTACCGCCATGCGGGGGGACAAGTTTGGACATATCCATTCCTCCATGAGTTTTATAACACGGCCAATGAGCCGTATTTGTCGGGATTGCGAGCATCTTGTGAAATTATGTACGAAATGTCAATGCCTGTTCAGGTTCTTCGCGAGTTCTTTTTGGTAACAACTTGAAATTATTGTATAAATTTTATCAGACAGGGAAATTTATTTCTTCACAAGCTTGTGAAAGATCATAAAAAGGACGGCAAAGTCGCAAAAACTCTACCGTCCTCGAAAAAAACCGGAACTTTTCAGCTCTTCACTGCCCTGCTTGAGCGTGCACGCCTTGGCATGGTCTAGAAGGGCACTTCGTCAAGAGATGATTCCGAAGGAGTCGGGCTGCCAAGATCCTTGTCCCTGTTGGCTTCCATATCCTGGTTCATCTGGGCATCATCCCTGAACCGATTCTGCTGGGAAGTCTGAGAGGAGCCGTAACCTGTCTGCTGGTAACCTTCCTGGGCATACGACTGAGGAGCCTGCTGCTGGTAGGACTGGCCGTGATTGCCATTCCAGCCTCCACGCCCCTGCTGGTAATCGTCTCCGCCACGCTGCATCCCATCGACATTACCCTTGCGGTCGAGAAACTGCACACGCTGGGCACGAATCTCTGTGGTATACCTGTCCATTCCCTGCTGATCCTGCCATTTTCTGGTCTGCAGGGAACCTTCCACATAAACCAGGCTGCCCTTGGAAAGGTAGTTGGAACACAGCTCTGCCTGTTTCTGGAAGACTGCAACCCTATGCCATTCGGTCCTTTCCTGTCTGTTGCCATCACGGTCAGTGTAGGATTCATCCGTTGCAACATTCAGCGAAGTAACCGGTGTGCCATTTTGTGTATACCTGAGCTCCGGATCGCGTCCAAGTCTGCCGATAAGCATTACCTTGTTAAGCATATATATCTCCTGAGAACAATCGCTAATTTTCCTGCCATTCGGTCTGAACGCGCATGATTACTTCCTTGATATTGGGCAGTTCATCCTTGGGACAAACGCCGATCAAGGGGGAATCAGTGTCTACATTGTCATTGGGCTTGAAGTAGGTAGCGTAAATAACTCCTTCTGGGCCGGAATAGTAGAGGGGAAGCTCACGCTTCATTCGGCTCATGATAAAGAGCTCCTGTCCATCCCTGATAACAACACTGCCTGGACCGGAAGATCTCATTTTGGCATCTATCTCGGGGGTAAAATAGTACTTTGCCCTTTCCGGTGCCCTGAAGAGGTGAAGGGCACTTTTCAGGATAATGCCTTCCACTTCTTCCCTGGTCAGGTGGTGACGTATGGTGACAAGCGGTGTGCCGTTTTCCACAAAGGCATTTTCGTACTCGCTGTACACCTTGTCTACCACGCCTTTTTCTGGAGCAAAGATGGGCTTGGGATTGCGTTCGCGGGTAAGCGTCGCCAGCCTAGTTCCACTGCGCTCCTTCCATTGTCCCTCGGGACCGTGCACAGCATCGCCCTGCTTGATGTCGGCAAAGTTCACAACACCTGTGTGAGGAGTCCTGACGACAATTTCCCTGTATGGGTTCTGTTTAATCTGTTCAAGCAAATCGGAAATATTCAGCATAGAGAACCTTCAGTTCCGGCTTTTTGTGGCGCGGAAAAGCCTTAGCGATAGTACAGATTTCGGCCGCCGATAGTCTGCAGGGCCTGAATGAGGTTGTGACGCATCTGGCGACGATCCCAAATACCCTGGATGTGTCCCCTGTCCATGGCCTTGTAGCAGCTGTGGTAATGCGGGGGAACATCCATGCCTGTTGTAGACTTGATGACGCCAGGCCCGGCAAAACCGATATTGGAGGAACGAATGGCAAACTGGTAGGGCGAGCAGCCAAGGAAACTGGCCACCGGTCCTGCAAAGCTGTTGGTATCGTAGAGGACCATGTAGAGGCCACCGTTTTCTATGTACCTGTGCACGGCAATAGTACAGCGGGGCATCTGGATAACGCCGTTTGTTCCTTCCTGGATACGAATACCTGCCGTTCCGTGAACATAGGCAATAAAGGGGTAGCGGTTTTTGGTCGCTCTCTGGGCAGCTTCAACAAACTTGTACCCTTCGGCTGCACCAAAGGAGCCTCCGCGGAATGTGCCCATGAGCATGGCGACAACGACCTTGATATTGTCGATGCGAGCCTCGAAGGTCATGCAACCGCTCTTGCAGCCCGTTTTTTCCTGGGCGGCTCTGATGGACTTGTCAAAATTGGGGTACTCCAGAGGATTGCCAGCCTCTATTTCCTCATTGAACTCCATGACAGTGCCCACGTCAAAGACGTTGCGCACGTACCACTCCGGCTCCATGGGGAAATGGTGTCCGCAATTGCTGCAAACTCCTGCAAATTCGGCAAAGAGGTCCGGCCCCCACAGATCCGGACAACCGTATACCGATGCATTGGGGCAGGTAACGGCCTGATCGATCTTGTAACGGGGCGAGAGATAGTTCCATCTCTTGTGACGCTGCGCATCGGCCCATGTCGACAGCGAGGTCAGCTCGTTGTTGACAGCCTCCTTGGCCTTTTGCTCTTCCTGTTTGCCAAAGGGTTTTTTCAGCCAGCTCTTGAAAACATCCCATTCGTTCTCGGCTTCCTCAAGGAATGCATGAATCTTGCGCTGATGCTTGCGGTAGAACTCGTACTTGAGTTCATTGACCGGAGTCATCACAAGATCATCCAGAGTATGCAGAGCCTTTGTGAGGAAGGGACGCTTGTCCACAGCAGCTTCCCTGGAAAGTTTCAGGAACTTGTTCTGGCGCTTTTTGACAAGTCTTGTCTTGGCGCTCTTGCCCAGGCTCCAACGCATGTACATCTCGTCAAGATTGACGCCCGGCTTGTTGCGGTGTGAAACACCGATTTTCTTGAAGGGCGACAGCTTGGCAGAGAGCACAACCTCGTCTGTTGCAAGCAGAATTTCCTGACGAAGCTGACGAAAAAAGTCGAAGTGGTAGGAACGAGCCCCGAGCGGAGGTTCCTGAATTATCTTGTCAATATAACCGAAACGCAGATTGTCCTCTGCGGTAAGTTTCAGATTGTAGGCGCACTTTTCCACCAATTCCTGCGAAGGACGCTCTCCTCCACGACAATGGCCCTCGATGGCGGCAGCCCCTTCGGGAGAAATCACCGAATAGTAGCCATTCGAGAGCATGAGTCTCTTGTCGGCCAGACCAATGGCTTTTGCACCACCGCTGCCGCCTTCGGAGATAACCGCCACTACGGGAACACGCAGACCTGCCATGCAGTAGATATTGCGGGCAATCTGCTGGGCAGCCCCGGGATAGTCTTCGATGGGAAAGGAACCGGGGGTAAAAATATAGGTATGGACGGGAATTCCCTCTGTTTCGGCAACACGCATGAACTGGCGGGCCTTGGCATTGCCCCAGGGCTTGACGGAACCTCCGTTGCGAATTTCGGCACCGTGCCCCTTTTCCTGGCCAATGACCATGACAGATTGCGTGTAGCGCTTTTTGCCACGACGACGGGTAATGACTGCACGGGCTATGACCATGCTGGGGTCAATGCTGTGCTCGTCCTGTCCGCCCACTTCCGTGAAATTGTCGTACACATTTTCCAGAATATCCCGCAGACATATGCGCTGTGGGTGGCGCACAATTCGAACCTTGTCCAGCGGCGTTATGGAAGCGTCCAGTCTTGCTTCCACATACTTGAAGAGATCTTCAAGAGCCACCAGTTCCTCGTAGGGATTGACCAAGCTGTCGCTAGTGGCCTTTTCCGTAAATTCATCCAGCTTTTGCTGCAGTAACGACACGCTGTCTGCATGCTTGCCGGCAAATATATCCTGCATGTAGGAAAGTCTGTCTGTGAGACTTTGTATGCGCTTTAAAAAAAGGTTGTCCATGTTCCTCTGTGTCCTTGTCTGCACTGCTATGGCGGCCACTAGGCCCTTGTTTACCTAGAACTTCAATATCTGCGGTGTCTTTTCCATAAGGAAGGCGATATTGTTCTTCATGGCTTCACCTGCAGCATTATGGCCCTGCAGTTCAAGCTCATTCAGGAAAACAAGACCGCGCTCCTTCAATTCCTTGAGGTCTTTACCCCAGATAATGGCAAGCGCAAGGTTGGGATCGAATTCCGTAGGAATATTGTAGGCGGACTTGGGCACCTGGGTGTGTACAGAAAGCCAAGGATGTTCCTTCCATCTGAAACGATCAATGGTTCCGACCCAGGGAGTGAAGTTGTTTTCCGGAGACTCTGCTATGAGGCGATATTCAAGGGCAAAGCCGTCAAACTGAATATCGTGCTGCGTATAGCCCAGGGGTTCACCAAGGCCTGTGCGGATCTGCTCGGCTATAAGATCAACGCCCTCCTGCCCCTTGACCCGGGCAATGCGGGCTGAGACACCATTTTCCACCTGGATTCTGGTGTTCACCTCCATAAGGAAGGGGGCTCCCTGGCGCGTGACAATCCATTCCCACGTACCCACACTGTCGTAGCCGACTTCTCTGGCCATGGTCAGGGAGTACTGCGTGATGGCGTCAAGCACCCCGTGGGCATCAAAGTTGTATTCGTTCTCAGACGGGTCAAAACCCGGAGCCACTTCCAGGCGCTTTTGGCGGCCAGTAGACTGTATGGAACAGTTGCGAGTGCCAAAATGCACCTGATTCTTGCCGGATCTGTCACCTATTATCTGCACTTCAAGATGATTGAAATCTGTGACGCGCTGTTCAATGAGCACGCCTTCGTCCTTGAACTGGCGAGCAGCATAGTTGCGCACGCGGCGATAGACGGAACGGAACTGATCTATATCGTCCACTTCCTCGATGCCCATGCCACCGCCACCAGCAGAGGCCTTGATGAGCACCAGGGGATGGTCGATTCCCTGCTGCAACTGGAAATCGAATACATCCTCGGCGATGTTCTCGGCTTCCATCTCGTCATAGATGGGCCTGTCCGAGCCGGGCACTGTAGGCACCCCTAGGCTGCGGGCAAGACGTTTTGTATTGATTTTGTCACCAAGCTCGCGAATTATCTTCCAGGAGGGACCAAGGAAGATCATTTTTCTGTCACGCTTTGTCACCCTGCGGGCAAAGCGAAAGTCCTCGGCAAAAAAACCGTATCCCGGGTGCACTGCCGTGCAGCCCGACACATCGGCTACTGCCATGAGCTCGTTGGCATCATGATAGGAGGAAACCATGTACAGGCCATGTTCCCCGCCATGATCCCTGGCAAAGCTCACATGTGTGGATTCCTTGTCCTCGGGAGTATATATGGCTGTAAAGGCAACGCCCAGCTTCAGGCAGGCCTGCATGATGCGGATGGCGATTTCACCACGGTTGCCAACAAGGACTCTGTGGCCGCTCAGTTCGGTTCTAGGGTTCTCCAAGGTCAGTTCTCCATATAGTCAGAATTTCGCAGTAAGCTTGTTGCTGAACCTTTATTTTCCTCAAAAAAGGGGCTTCTGTCCAGTAGCGCGCACGCTTTTGACCGGACAGATTGGTGACAAGGGAACAAAAAAAAGGTAGAAGCCAGCCGACTTCACAAGGGCGTTGCCCTTCTTCCGGGCCAGGATTCCATCCCCTGTTGCATCGGCCTTGTGCATGCCAGGCACACTGTACCAGCTGCAGTCTGTCCTGTACCAAGAATATCGGCAAAAGTCTGCCTTTTGTCGCGCTCTCCCTTCCCAAAGCCATAAGGGACAAAGCATACGTCACTTCACAGCCTCGAAAAAACAGAAAACAGAACAAAAACCATGCAAAATGAACATCTGCGCAACGTCGCAATCATAGCTCACGTCGACCACGGCAAGACAACCCTTGTGGATGCCATGTTCAAGCAAAGTGGTGTGTTCAGGGCCGATCAGCAGGTCAACGAACGCATAATGGACAATATGGATCTCGAAAGGGAGCGCGGTATTACCATCGCAGCCAAGAACTGCGCAATTTCTTGGCAAAACGTCAAAATCAACATCATCGATACGCCCGGCCACGCCGACTTTGGCGGCGAGGTTGAACGCTCCCTGTCCATGGCAAGCGGTGCCATTCTGTTGGTGGACTCTTCCGAAGGCCCCCTGCCCCAGACTCGTTTCGTGCTGCGCAAGGCACTTGAAGCAGGCCTCCCCGTTGTGGTCGTGATCAACAAGATTGACCGCAAGGACGCCCGCATCGACGAGGTCCTCAACGAAATCTACGATCTTTTTATTGACCTTGGTGCCAATGACGAACAGCTCGAATTCCCCGTACTCTACGCTGTCGGCAGGGATGGCGTGGCCATGTACGGCAAGGACGACGAAAGAAAGGATCTCACCCCCCTGTTCGAAACCATTTTGAACAAGATCCCCGGTCCCGAATACGATCCCGATGAGCCATTTCAGATGCTGGTGGCCGATCTTGACTACTCCGACTATCTCGGACGTCTTGCAGTAGGTCGCATCATGCATGGATCGGTTTTCAACAACGAACCACTGGCCTGCATTGGTGCAGACAACAAGCCCCGCCCTCTTCGTGCCACCAAGCTGCAGGTGTACCAGGGGGTGACCCTGAAAGAAGTGGACAAGGTCGATCCAGGCGACATTGTTGTTCTTGCCGGTATCGAGGATGTCACCATCGGCGACACCATCTGCACCAGAGAAAATCCGGCAGCTCTTCCGCGCATCACCGTTGACGAACCTACAGTTGCGGTGCGCATCGGTATCAATACATCTCCCCTGGCCGGCCGCGAAGGCAAATTTGTGCAAAGTCGTGTCATCCAGGACAGACTCAAGAAGGAAACCCTTCGCAATGTGGCAATTCGCCTTGAAGTGTCCGATGATCACGACAGCTTCATCGTCAAGGGCAGAGGCGAATTCCAGATGGCCATCCTTGTCGAAACCATGCGCAGGGAAGGCTTCGAGCTTTCTGTCGGCCGCCCCGAAGTCATCCTCAAGCAGGATGAAAACGGCAAGACACTTGAGCCCATCGAACACCTGTATGTCGACTGTGACGAGTCCTTTATGGGTGTTGTCACGGAGAAGCTGAACCAGCGCAAAGGCAAGATGATCAATTGCCACAACGCAGGCACAGGGCGCGTGCGTCTGGAATTCTCCGTTCCCTCCCGCGGCCTCATTGGCTACCAGGACGAATTCCTCACGGATACCAAGGGCACTGGCATCATGAATGCCTATCTTGAGGGATATGATGAGTGGCGCGGAGAATTCCCGAGCCGCTTTACCGGCAGCATAGTGTCCGACCGTGCGGGCAGCGCCGTGGCATATGCCCTTTTCAATCTTGAACCAAGAGGTTCACTGTTCATTGAACCGGGCGATCCTGTCTACGAAGGAATGATCATTGGCGAACACAACCGTGACAATGATATCGACGTTAATCCGACCAAGGCCAAGAAACTTACTAACCTGCGTGCCGCGGGTAAGGACGAAAACGTCATTCTGACACCGGTCCGCAAGATGACCCTCGAAAGGGCCCTGCACTTTGTAAAGGGTGATGAACTTGTGGAAGTGACTCCCCAGTCCATCAGACTTCGCAAGGTCGTCCTTTCCGCCCAGAAGCGCTACCAGATGGCTGGCATCAAGGCCGGAAAGCGCATGGCCTAGAAAATCACGCACTCTGTTTATGCACGAAGGAGGCATGGGATGCGCATATCGCTCTCCCATGCCTCCTTTGTCTTGATAGATGTATACTCTGAACAGGCTAGGGCTTGATGTAGCTGTAGCCCTCGTTTTGCAGCCTGATAATCTCGGGAATCGCGCCGGGAATGGCAACACAGCCTTCCCACAGTTGATCGCTTGCTATTTCGAATTTGTTGAGGGCATTCTGACACAGGCGAATGGAAACGCCCTGTTCCATAAATTTTCTGCCCCTTTCCTGAAGTTCGGCGCGATCCCAGTTTTTGATAAAGAGATTGACCGCCGGGCCGTTTGCTACGAGAACAATTCTTGCCTCACTAGCCTCGGGATGTTCCGCAAGGTACTTCATATAGTTGGCAATATTGTCAAAAGCCAAGTTGAGTCTCTGAGGCTCGTTGAGGTCCACATGCAAAAGAAGATTGTAGTTCATATTAGTTCAGTGCTTTCAGAAGTGTACTTGCTGCATAGAAAGTTTGTTTTGCAGATCTTTTTCAAAGCGCATGAGAATATATGATTGGCAGTATCGACTAGTTTCGTCCATAACACCAAAATATTCCTCCATTTTGCAGAAAGAACAGCAACTTAAGGACTTGCAAGCATCAAGTTTCAGCACTGCCTCCGTACTTGATGGGTTAGGCTCCTGTCCAAACTGACAGGAACGGTTTGGGTTTCCGTTTCTATGCCACATCCAACGTACCGTATCAACTCTTAAAATTTCGTTTTTTGTGACTTTTTGGAAATCCGGCTATTATTGTCTTTTTTTGTATTCTCTTTTGGGCTATGTCCATTTCATCACAGCAAACAACTTTCAAACTCGACTTCGCGGACATGCCAGCAACAAGAAAGCTCCAGAAGACACACGGGCCTGCCACCGAATCCTGCCCCTTCCCAAGCTCTTTTTGGGCAAGGCTGTGCTTTTGCCTTGTTCCTATGCTGACAGTCATGCTTTTGTGCTGTGGCTGCGGGCTCATTTTCAAGGACAAGCCTGCTCCTCGTCCGCGCTCCAACATGAGTGCGGAAGTGGAAAGCTCTGCGCAGCCTCTTCCCTATGAAGTCAAATTTGTCCTTGTGACCGATGACGGCAGGGAAGTACTTGTACCCGAGAAGGACAAGAGCGCTGACAAAAAGCAGGGAGAAGACGAAAAAGACGGCAAGAACGAAAAGGAAGAATCCTCCAAAAACGGGAAGGATGCCCCTACGAATGACTCCCATGATGACCCGTCCACGCTGAGCGCAGCAGAGGATCTTGCCCGTCAGCAAAAGGAGGAAGAAGCGCCTGCTGTTGCAGCTCCCAATCCGGAAGTGGATGGTCCCAATCTTGTCAAGGGAATGCAGAAGCTGAGTCAGCTCGTGCGTCTGCACGAAACGCCACCGGATGGAGAACTCGGTCTGGAAATGCGTGCCAGGCAGGATGTGGATGCGGCACTCAAGTACATGGCCTCAGAGGGATATTATGACGGAGCTGCAGATTTCGGGATGAGCATTCCCCAAGACGGCAAGGCCAGCGTCACAATCTACATGCGTCCGGGACGCCGCTATGTAGTCGGCGATATTTCAATAATCTTCACCCCCTACCCCGAAATTCCAGCCCAGCTGGCAAAGAAAAAGAATTTTCTCTTTGCTCCGGACAGACTGCCGCGCATACGCAAGGGCAGACCGGTTACAGCAAGCGAGGTGTTGGAAAGTGTCCAGAAACTTCCTGTTCGCCTCCACAACAATGGCTTTCCGGACGCGAGGATAGTTGGCGAATACTACTATCTTGATCGCAGCAGGAAGACCCTGAACATTCTTGTGGAAATAGAGCCTGGCGCGCCGGCTACCTTCGGGAAGGTAGTCTTCTATGGGGAAAGTTCTGTTTCAGGGGAATACCTTGCCAAGCATGTTCCCTGGACTTTGCGGGAACCTGTATTGTGGGATGAACGCAAGGTTGACCGTTATGTTGCCCATTTGCGCAGAACAGGCCTCTTTTCCAATGTAACGCTTGTCAATGAGAAGGACAGGGGGCCTGCAGACAACAATGGCTCAATCTCGCAAAAGAATATAGGCATTGCCCTGGAAGATGCCAAGCACAGAACAGTTGGCGGCATGCTGCGCTACGAAACCGACACAGGCCTTGGCGCCGAAGCACACTGGGAACACAGAAACCTCTTTGGTAGCGGAGAAAAGCTTTCTCTTACAGCCCCCTACACATCTACAAACAGGGGGCTGGAAATGGAGTTCCGCAAGCCTGCCTTCATCACCAGAACCCAGCTGTTCCGCGTGAAAGCCTCTGCCATGGACGAGACCTCGGACGCCTACGAACGCACAGGTGTAAATGCCGAAGCAGGCCTTGTGCGCTTCTGGAACAGACACTGGATCACCTTTTCGGGACTGTTCACCGACACTGGCTGGCTCAAGAACAACGAACACGACCGTCAGGCCTACACTATCTATGGCGCGGATCTGCGCCTGCGCAGGGATACGAGAGACAATCGCATGAACCCTGTCTCGGGCAGCAAGGCGGATCTCAGAATCAAGCCCATGTCCGGTCAGTACAGCGGAGATTTTTCCGCAGTTGGCACGGAATTCAGCCTTACCGGCTACTGGGCTCCATTCAAACGCCGCAGCGGAAGGCCAAGCGACAAGCTGGTCTTTGCCGGCAAGGCTGGTTTTGGCGCCTTTAATGGAGCTCAATTGCGCAATATCCCCTCCACCCAGCGCTATTTTTTGGGAGGCATGGACACAGTTCGCGGCTACGGCTATCAGCAGATAGGCCCCATGGACAGCAATGGCGATCCTACAGGTGGCAGGTCATACCAGCTTATCAATCTCGAGGCCAGATACAAGCTCACGGACAGCCTTGGCCTGGTAGGTTTTCTGGACGGAGGCCAGCTCTACACCAGCGAATGGCCAGAGTTCAATCTGGACATGGACTGGGGCGCAGGTATAGGGGTGCGTTACTATACGCCCATTGGCCCAGTTCGTTTTGACGTGGCCATGCCACTCAAGGAAGAAGACCCTCCCGTACAGTTTTATATCAGCATAGGACAATCCTTCTGAGGAAGTACCTTGTATGGACGAGAACAGGAAGAACGAGCATGGGGCAGACGTCAACCAGATGCCCGCCCCCGAAACCACAAAGGTTCACCCCACTCTCTCCTGGGGCAAAATCTGCCGTCGCGCGGCCCTTGTGCTCTGCTCTCTGCTTTTGCTCGTGCTTGCAAGCGTGATCGCGGCTCTTGGCCTGTTGCAGACAGGCAACGGACAGGCCTTCCTTGAGAAGAAACTGAACGAACTTGTGGCCGCTTCGGGCGTCAGCATACATGGACTTCGTGGAAGCATCCCCCTAGACTTTTCGCTTGCTCTTTCCTTTGCCGACAGCAGGGGAACATGGCTTGAAATCAAAAATGCCAGCCTTGGTCTGGATTTTTCCGACTTTCCCGCCCTGTTGCATGTAGACCTAGGTGTGGAGGAGGGACTCTTGGCCCGTCTTCCCGACTCTTCTCCCGCATATGCACAACAGACAACGCCGCTTGATGTGCGCGACCTTTTAAAAACCATTTCGGGCGCAACTTCGGGCTTTCCATCCTGGATACCGGGAATCGAGATACGCTCCCTAGCCATTGACCATCTGAGAGTACAAAGAAGCCTCTACGATCAGGCCTATGCACGGGAATCGGAATCGCTCCAGGCTCAAAAAGAAGCGGCTATCCGCCCCCCAGACCCAACAGCCAACGAGCATCCCGAAACGGGGACACAGGTTGCGCAAGAAACAGACGGTCCGCGAACAAATGATGCCGATGTCCTGCTCCTTGCCCTGCACGGCAGGGCGAAAATTGCTCCTCACGCAGAAAAAAAGTGGGCTGACCCCATGCTTTTTGGGGACATCTCCCTGCTTCTTCTTCCCGAGGGTACTGGCTCTAGGCAGACATCCCCTGGCCCTGACAAAGCCAGTTCAACAACTGCCGAAAAAGACTCAGGCCAGGTGCCATACACCAACTTCCCGGTACGTACTGTTCTTGCCGGGACAGCCCTTGACGTTGCTAGCTGCGCCATCACTCTCTCGGGCTCACTTTCCGAACCAAGGCTTGCGGCAGAAACACGCGCGGGTACCGTACAGACTGGCAACCTTGCCCTGCACAACCCATCACTGCGCCTTGTTCTGCCCTCTTCCGCGCTGCCCAATCTTCTTGCAGGCGAAAAGGGACAAATCGGAATTCTAGCAAATACCCTTGTGCAAAACACCCCGCTTACCCTGAACGTGCAGTTTTACGCACAGCTGATTGACGAAAGACTCCTGCTTAGTCTTGTTCCTTGTGCATCATCACCGGGCATTGCCCTTGATGGCAAGATCGGCACTGAACTTGGCAGCGATTTTTCTCTGCCGACAAGGCAGAACCATGTTCTGGAAAATTCCTGCAAAACCAGCGGTAGTGCAGCAGAGGCTGCTTCTGTATCGAGACTGCCCAATCTGGCAAATCTCCTTCCGGCACTTGATGGAGAGGTACGTCTTGTTCTGGAAAACGCTCCACTCTTGGCAGAATTTTTGCCTCTCTCCATGCATGGCCTTGTACAAACCAAAGTTGATCTTGCCTTTCAAAACGGCAGGCAAAGGGCCGATTTCGTTGTGCAGGGGAAAAATATCTCCCTTGCAAATGCAGAAAAGATGGCGAGCCCCATTGTCAGCCTGTCTTCTGCCAGCGCGACGGCATCCATTGATGGCCTTGATTTGAACAATGCGGAGCTTGCTGCCAGCATCGACACTAAGGATGTCCGCACATCTACGATCAAACCCGTCCATTTCACCCTGGAAGCCAAGGGAAATGCCAGCGAAGTAGCCCTCTCCGCCCTGTCTTCAGGGGGTGTCCAGACAGAGCTTGTTTCCAAGCTGTCCCTAAAAGCCTCCGAGATACGGCTGACACGGTTCAATCTTGGCATCCCCCAGCATGGCTGCGGGCTGCGACTCCTTGGGGAAACTGTCCTTGCCCTTGGAGAGAAGAGTTACCTGAAAAATTGTTCCCTAGCCCTCCAACCCTCAGGAAAACTCGATCTTGCTGGCCATCTTTCCAGCGACAGCCTTGGCGCAAAGCTACTCCTGACACATCTCGATACCTCTGCCTGGGCAAGGGTTGTTCCGGGACTGCCGGCAGGCAAAATCGACACAGTGCTGGACGTGGTCGGTTCTCCCCAAATGCCCACCGGGAAACTCAAGGTGCGCGTAGACAGCCTCACTCTGCCAGTCAAGGGGCTCCCTCCCCTTTCGGCTGACGTTGAAGGTTCTCTGGACAACAAGGGAGCTGCAAGGGCTGTTGTCAATCTGGCCCAGGCAAGCCGGGACGCCCTGGAGCTTGATACCTTTGTCTGCGAGGCAAACGTGCCCCTGCTTGACAAAAACGGCCGGTTTGCCTTTGCAACTACGGCCCCTCTGCGCATCAAGACTGATATCTCCGGGTCCGTTGCCAAACTCTGGCTCCTTGCCCTGCAACCAAACCGTAGGCTTACCGGCAATTTTCGGCTGCAGGCAGATATCGGCGGAACGCTGGCCTCTCCCTCTGGCAAGGCGAACATTTCCCTGAAGGATGCCCTTTTCAAGGATGTCGAGTACGGCATTCTGGTGCGCGAGATCAACGCAGACATCAATGCTTCCCTTGCAGGCTCGCTGGCAGCCACAAAAATCGATTTTGCCATAAATGCAAAGGATGGCAGGCGCAAAAAGGGGAGCTTCTCGCTCAATGGCTCGACCAATCTGCAGACTGTCACAGCCAGGGCCAGTCTGGATCAGTTTGCCCCTTTGCGCAGGCGCGATATACGCGCAGTGCTTTCGGCCAACTGTTCCGTATCTGGCCCCCTGACAGCTCCGCAAATCACTGGCAGGCTGAACGTAGACAGGGGAAGAATTCAGCTTGATGCCCTGCAACTGCCTTCCAGTATCACTACGCTGCCCCTGGTAGAAGGCCCGAAGGAAGCCATCCTGGCAGCGCGCAAACAGGCTATGACAAGGGAACAGAAAAAGCGTTCCAACATTCTCGGCAATCTCGACATTACCCTTGGGGTGAACAAGTTTTTTGTCACAGGATACGGCTTCGACAGCGAGTGGAAGGCCGGCATGCGGATGCAGTGTCCACTTGCAAGGCCCGGCATTACAGGACAGGTCGAAGCAGTGCGTGGCAGCCTGGATCTTCTCAACAAGCGCTTTACCCTGAACGAGGGAACAGTAAAATTCGCCGGAGGACTGGATCCTCTCATCAATGTACAAATGACTACGGTCGTGAATGCCATTGAGACTTCTGTTGTCGTAAGTGGCACAGCAGCCAAGCTCAATCTGCATCTTACAAGCAATCCCTCCATGCCCAGGAACGATATCCTTGCCTACATGCTCTTTGGCAAGCCAGCCAACGAGCTTAGTCAGTTTGAACTCTTGCGGCTTGGAGCTACTGCCGCAAGCTTTGCTGCCTTCGGGACCACAGGAGGAAGCGGCATTGCAAATCTGGCCAGGCAGATAACCGGACTTGATGTGCTCAACTTCTCGCAAAACGATGGATCAGCCCAGCTTGAACTCGGCAGCTATGTCATGGACAAGGTCTATGTTGGCGTGAAACAGGACACAAGTGAAAATGCCGACACCACAGCTGTCATTCAGATAGAACTTGGCCCCCGAACAAGTGCGACCATGGAAGCAGGAAGTGGCAATACTTCTGCCGGTGTCAAATGGAAACTGGACTATTAGTCCACCTGCACATATAGAAAAAATCTGCATACTTGCTACGGAAAACTTTTTTCAAGAGAAAATTACTGTACTACACCACACAACTGCAGAAAACATGCAAAGGCTCACTCATATTGGACTTTTCCCTCCGGGCTTGCTAACATAACAGGTTCAGATTTATCGCTTTTCGAGGTAGGGATGTCGGAGATCATGCAGACCATGGATTTTGCGCGGCGTGCTGCCGATGGCAAGATCAACGTGCTGGAACTTACCCTTGACGAACTCAAGGCCTGGCTTGCCGATATGGGGGAGCCGAAATTCAGGGCTGTACAGTTGTGGCAGTGGCTGTGGCAGTATATGGCCCGATCCTTCTCTGCCATGACCAATATTTCCAAGGATTTCCGCAAAAGGCTGGATGAATGTGCCTATATTGGCTGGCCTGAAATCGACAGGGTGCAGGTCAGCAGTGACGGCACTACCAAATTTCTGCTGCGTCTGGCCGACAACGAGCGCGTTGAGACAGTGCTCATCCCTTCCACTTCGAAGTCGGGCAATGTACGCTGGACACAATGCCTCTCTACCCAGGTAGGCTGCGCCATGGGCTGTACCTTCTGCTCGACAGGCACAATGGGTTTTACTCGCAACATGGCCCATGCAGAAATTCTTGGCCAGGTCCTGGTAGCTAGAGAGCATCTCCATGATACAAGACCGCAGTGGCCTGTGCTCAGAAACCTTGTCTTCATGGGCATGGGCGAGCCATTGCTCAACTACCGCAATCTGGAAAGAGCGTTGATCTCACTTAATGAAAACGGGGGGCTCAACTTTTCGCCCAGACGCATTACTGTCTCCACTTGTGGTATTCGCAAGGGACTGGAAGAGCTGGGTTCAAGCGGTCTTGCCTTTCTGGCCATATCCTTGCATGCACCAAATCAAACCTTGCGCGAAAAAATTATGCCCGGTGCAGCCAAATGGCATCTGGACGACCTTCTTGCCACACTGAACAGCTATCCTCTGAAGACACGCGAGCGCATAACATTCGAGTATCTGCTGCTCGGAGGTGTGAACGACAGCCCGGAAGAAGCCAGACAGCTTGTGCGCATTGTGCATTCTGTGCGCAAGAGCAAGATTAATCTCATAGTTTATAATTCCACCCCGGGCTCGCCCTACAAGGCTCCGAGCGAAGAACGCGTTCTTGCCTTCGAAAAGATCCTCTGGGACGCGGGCATCACCGCAGTCATACGCAAGAGCAAGGGGCGTGATATCGACGCTGCCTGCGGTCAGCTCAAGGCCTCAGCCATGCGGAAAGAAGATGCTGCCATTCAAGGGGAAAGCCTGGCTGATGACATAACGGTGTAGAAGCAGCAAGTCTCTCCCCACAGGCTTTCCACAACCTGATTCATGAACAAGAGCCCTGCAGGATTCATCCTGCAGGGCTCTTGTTCACGTCATGTTCTTGTTTTTGGGCAATCAGGCCGCTTCCTTCTTGTCGAAAATCGATGGCGGACGCCAGAACCAGAAAAGGGTCACAAGTGGAATCAGGCCTGTCAGTTCTGCCAACTCACGCCGCACAGGCATGCTTGCAATGGTGTGCCACAGAAGGAAGGCTGCTAGGCCTGTTCCTAGCAATATGCACCACTGTCCTAGTCCCATGGGACGAACGGTAGCCTGGAAAAAACCTACTGTGAAGATGGCAACCCATACCTTGGTAATGGTCAGGGAAAGGGCAGCTCCTACCAGGGGAGACCAGGGTATCAGCGTAAAGCAGCAAATAAGATTGACGACAAGACCGCTCAGATAGAAGGCGAAAAGCAGTCTGTGCCTGTGCATGGATATCATGGCATAGGCTGCGAGGTTGTGCAGAAACGCTGTGGCTACGCAAGGTGTGAGCAGCTGCTGGGCTGTCACGGATGTGGAGTACTGCGCCCCGTAGACAAGAGTCAGGAAACGATCGCTTTCCACGAAGATGAGAAAGATGATGGGGAGCGCGGCAGCCCAGAGAGACTTGGCAGTCTGACCGGACAATTTGCGGAAGGCATCCCTGTCCTCGTCCCAGGTCTTGGCCATGAGGGGAAAGATGACCTTGCCGAGCAGTGCGCCGGAAACAAGGACAGACAGTCCCTCTACTGTTTCCCATGCCACGCTGTATCCGCCCACAACTGCATCACCGCCGTACTTTTTCAGGAAAAAGACGTTCAGCTTGTTGTAGAGCATGGCGCAGCCTGCCATGCCGGTAAAAATCAGTCCTGTACGCAGCTGCATGAGCAGATCGCGCAATTGGGCCCAGCCAAAGTGAGCCAGAGGATTGCGCCCCAGGGCCTTCAGCGCAAAGGCCATGAGCAAAATGGATTCCAGAGGCTTAAAGACGGCAATGGCAAGTGTTGGAGCACCCATAAGCACGCAGGCAATACCGTAGCCTATGCCCACAAGTGCTGCAGGAATGCGGATGCGCATTTCCACATCCTGCCTTCCCCTGGCCTGACACAGGGCAAAGAAGCTGTCGCTGACACCATCAAGGCCAAAGCCAGCGGCTATGCACAAGACGACCAGCCGCAAGTCCTGATCGTACCCCTGCCAGCCAGTCACAAGCCAGGTCGCGACCAGGGCCACGACAAGAAGGACAAGCTTGAACCAGCTCACTTCTCCAAGCAGCCTGCGTTTGTTGGCACCCTTCCTGGCAAAGGAGGAGAGCAAAAAATCATTGAGACCCACATCCGCGGCCGTCTTCACAAGATAGCCGTAGGACAGGGCCAGCATGACCTGGCCCAGCGTTCCCTGGCTTTGACGCGCGAGCAGAATGGTAAAGATGGTCCACGACAGGTCGCGGGTCCACTGTGCCCCCAGAATATAGCCGAGACGCTGAGGAATACTCTTGAGTTTCATGCGGTATTACGTGCCACTACTTCAGGGTAAAGCGCACGACAGCCTTGAAGCCGGGCTTGAGCTCAAGATCCGGATTCGGAATGATCAGTTCCACATTGAAGTAGGAGGCCCTGGAGACATCCATGTCGTTGGAGGCCCAAGCGATCTCGGAAATAGTAGCCTTGAAGGTCTTGTTGCCCAGCGAAGGTATTTCCACAGTTGCCTCATCGCCAACGCTCAGGGAAGACACTTCTGCCTCATAGACAGGGACCTGAATGGCCATGGGATCCATCTGGCCGATTGTTACGGGCGTAAAGCCCTCATCGAACATGGCACCTGGGTTCATGGTCTGGGAGATGGACAGGACATATCCGTCAATAGGGGACTTCAAAAAGAGGTATGGAGGCAGGGTCATACCCTCCTTGATCTCCGTGTCAAAGTATCCACTCAGCTCTTCCATGCGCAGGGCAAAGTTTGCCTCCTGCTTGGCAATGGACTCTTCTAGCAGGGATATGCGTGTCTGCAGGGCATGCACGTCTGCCTCAAGACGGCCAAAGGCCTTGTTGGAGCCAAGCCCTGTTGCAGCAAGACTTTTAGCTTTGTTGCGCTGTGCGCTCACCTGGCTGAGTTGGCTTTGCAAATCGAGGATCTGTCCCTTGCTCGCTTCCGTGCCGGGGCCAAGGTTGATTTCTCTCTGCAACGCGCGACGAGCCTCGTCCTGCAGGACATAACGCATAAGAGGCTGTCCCTTTTGCACCTTGTCACCGGGAGCGACAAGGACCCTGTCCACAACACCCCTGAAATGCACTATGGGAGAACGGGTTACGGTATTTCGAACCTTGCCTGTCAGTATGGTTGTCGTTTCTGCTGCCTGAACTGCGCTGCCCAAGAGGAGAGCAAGCATGACAAGACAGCACTGAAACACAATATGTCTTTTCATCAGCAATTTTCGGCGCGGCTCCATCGGCAGTCGTGCAGAAGAGAAAGCGCCGCCTCCATGTTCTATCTTTCCAGAAAGCCGGAGTCAGAAAACCCAAGCCCGGGACGAGACAAGACCTCTGTTTGCGCAGTCTGCCAGTCCTCACAAGAACTTGTCAGGCGCAAGCGGCTGACTGCCTACTTTCCTGCAAGTGTCGGCACTGTATTCAGATCGGCAGTATCGGTTCCGGCGGCAGCGGCCTGGGGCTTTGCGGAATCATTGAGCTCGGGGAGCTTACCAAGCTCAAGCTGGCTCGGACGTCCTATGGGACGTCTGTCCTCCTTGACGGGTTGCGCAGGAAAGACCTTCTCGTCCTCGGGTGCAAGGGGAGGCTGAGCGCCAGGCACGCCGGCACTGGCCATGGTGCTGCCGCCTACAAGCTTGTCCAGCTCCCTGTCAGGCAGGCCGAGGAAACGCTTTTGCAGAAGACCGGACACGTGCATCCATTCGAGCTGGGCAAGACGGTAATCTAGTTCGGTATTGATGTAGTTGAGCTGTGCCTGCACCATGGCTTCCTGGCGATTTGCCACATTGGGCAATGTCTCCAGGCCATTCTCAAAGGAGATGCGTGCTTCGTCATACTGCATCTGTGCAGTCTTGTACCTGTTGTGGGCAAGCTTCAGATTCGTAAGGGCAAGAGAGACGTTCTGCTCTGCCATAATCCACTTGTTCTGGTAGTCGAAGCGCTTTTCCGCCATGGAATGGAAGGCCTGGGCCTTGACCATACGAGCGGACTGCACCCCCCTGTATCTGCGTCCCCAGTCAATAAGGGGAAAGTCGAAAGTCAGATGCAGGAACTGGTCGGCGGTACCGGATTCGGGCTGGGCCTGACCACGGGGCGGATTCATATTGACCGAAATCGTCATATTGGGCACGTACTCAGCCCAGGCAAGCATGATCTTGTAGTCGGCAAGCTTTATCTGGGTACGCAAAAGCAGGCTGTCTTCGGACTCGGCCCAGCGTTCGTCCCAGCGCAGGGCATGGCCGTCAAAGCCCTTGAGGATCTCGCTCGCATTGCTCGCATCCACCTGGAACTGCTGGTACGGATCAAGACCTGCCAGAACCTTCAGATTGGTGCGCTGCATGAGCTCCTCTGTTTCCGCCTTTTCAAGGCCAAGCTCTGCTTCGCGTTCATGCTGCTGGGCAAGGCTGACTGCCGAGCCCTGATTGCCTTCCACAGACTCGACCTGCTTCCAGTATTCCGTAAGCTCCCTGGCCACAGGGATGAGAGAACGCTGGGCCTGCAGGACATGCTGCTGGGCCTGCAGGCGCAAATAGGCCTCTGCAATCTTGTAAATGGCTTCGCCCACCGCCTTACGGTGTGTTGATATGGCAATGCCGGTCAGCATGGCCTGAGCCTTGATTTCAAAATAGGTTGCCACAGGGTTGGGAAACTGTGCGTAAAAACCTATTTCAAACTGGGTTCTGCCGTATTCCCCAGGGACATCATGTGCATCTTTGTTGAAGTTGGTCAGGTTCTGGGAAACCTGTACTGTCATATGCGGCTCGGGAATGTATTTCCACACAGCAGTTGTCTGATCAAGCCGCTTTATTTCAATGTCAACAGCACTGTTGACCAGGGATGGCGACTGCTGAATAGTCAAATAGACGCAGTCCTCGAAACCAAACTTCTTGTCGGGATTATAGAGATTGGGGATGGCTGCGTCGTATTTTTCCTTGTTTTCAATAGGTATGCCTGGAGCTTCATCCAGCCAGTGCCTGGCCGGAAGCTCTGGCGAGGACATGCCGGCCTTGCTTGAGGCACAGGCCGTAATCAGTACAAGCATGGCCACAGTCAAAAGGGCAGGTCCTGTCCTGCGCACGAAGCTGGCAAGTCCAGACCGGGGCTTCCCCGATTTGCCTGTCCTGGCAATTGCCTTAGCGTCGGTCATGTCCTTTCTCCTCTCAAACTGATTTTCCCAACTTCTCATGTGCCCGGATAACCATTCGGGTCCGTTACGGACGTTGCTGGCATCCTTCGTCCACACCCTCCGGCTCATCGGCGAGGGCGTTGTATTCAAGATGGTTGATACTGACAAGGCACTGCCCTGCGGCATTGGTCACCTGAGCGTCATAACGAACAACCTGATCCCGATCCCAGCAGCGCCTGAGGGCTAGGTTCAGGGAAGGCTCGTATGCTGCTGTGCCAAAACGGACAAATCCCATCAGGGATGGATTCAAGGCACAGGGCACAGAAGGCCGGTCCATGTCAAAATGCAGAGTCACTGCCTGCAGCACGGCCTCAAGACCTGGCATGCAGGCTGTATTCGCCTCAAAAAGGCTTGGCCTTCCCCTTGGGAAAAGCGAGTTATTATAGGCCCAAATTCCACTGAGGGCAAGAATGGCATCCGGAGCCAGTGTGGCCAGAAGAAGATGATCGTCCAAAAGCCAGACTTTTTCCAGCAGGCGAAAAGAGCTGGCATATCCCCTTGTGTCATACCAGTCGCTGATGTCGACGGCCTCGGACGAGGGAGCAGGACATGCATATTCTTTCCATAGTGGCGGAATCTGCATTTGGCTTCCTGTCATAATGACAGTGCTTTCCACAACCGTCTCATACTGCGGAGTCCTGCGTCCGGAAGAGCTGATTCCTCTCAGGGATGTCATGACGTGGCTCATGCGCGAGGGAACTCGATCGTGATTCATCCACAAGCCTGTATCTACTTCAAGCCTTGCCTCGCGAACGAGTCCAGGCTGTACTGAGCCCAGATCATGCACGCGTATATCCGTCATTCCGGAAGCAAAAAGCCAGGGAGAAGCAAGAATGGCTGCTTCGCGCTGCGCCTCAAGATGCAGGCCCAGGGGAATGGTTACAGCCTTGCCATCTGCTTGCGGCAGGGCACTGAGAGCAGGAAAAATGTCCTGCGAGATCTGTGTGGAAAACACGCTGAAGGGAGTTGTCCTTGATTTCAATGGTCTGGATTCTGGACAAACGCGCGGCGAATTGTCCGCATCGTCCAGCAGGGGCTGTGGCAAGATGCAGACAGTATCGTCATCCTCGCTTTCCATCCATTTCCAGTAGTACAGACCCGCCCTTCCCTGCAAAAGTGTCGCAGCAAGCATGTCGCCCACAAGAGGGGAATCAAGGTCGGCAGTCGCATCCAGCATGACTGCGTTCAAGGAACAGCCCGAGTCCTGCGCAGAGTGCCACAAATCCTTGAGCTCGCCCTCTTTTGTGGGATTCTGCTCGACAAGTATAATCCTTGTACCGTCAGCACAATCCGAATCGCGTATGATACTGAATATGTCTTCTCCTGTCCCCTGCAGAAGGAGAATGTCTGTCTTGCCGGACAGGAGACTCGGGCTATCCGTTGTCTCCCGCGCCTGCCCTCCCATGCCTGCTATTACTGCCCTTGTCTCTGGCAAGCCCTGGCAAAGGGTAAAACTGCATTTCCAGGAAGCTATGCTGCCCACCATGCTGGCCAGCAGACAGTCATCCTGGCCAACCACGACCACCTCCAAGGATGGAGAAGGAAGGATTTTGCGCTGACAGGGGTTGCTGGGCAGCTCCCGGAATCTTTCAGTCGACTCGCCCTCCTGAACGTCCTTTCTGACGCAGCAGGCGAGGAAGGGGCGATGTACGGACCTTCCCATGGGTTCCCTGGTCTTTTCTTCTCCCTCTTCCACAAGGTCGCCACTGAAAAGCCTTTCCAGATCGGCAATTGTCGAGACCTGCAAAAGATCCTCGAAGGCAACCTCCCTGCCCAGAAGTTTCTGCGCTTCCTCTATGAGTCCGGGGAAGAAGCTCGAGCGCAAGGCCAGGTCAAAGCGCAAGTCCATGCTGCCATGCAAATCTTCAGCCTTTTTCCCGCAGGCTTTTGCCAGAAGTTCCCTAAGCTTGGGAATGCCGCACCCGCCAGCTGCAGCATCCTTCCTGCCGGCGATATCCCCAACGTCCGCATGTCCGTCCCGAATCCTGGCCTCGAACCCGCTTTTTTCCTGCAGTGACTTTGCCAGGAACAGGCTCTTTTTTTGCAAATGACCAAGAGAATACAGCCTTGCCAGGGTCTTGCGTACAAGATCCCTTTCGTGGCCCCGTAGCGACGAGGAAAGACACAGGGCTTCCGGACGTATTTTTTCCACCATGCCGCACAATGTGTCCGCAGGGCCCATTTCCAGAAAGTGGCGCATGCCATGCCTGTCCCACAGGGCTTCTACGCACTGTACCCAGCGCACACTGTTTTCGTCCAAATCCATTATGTAGCGACATATCTCCGACTGGACATCCGGGTAAAGACCGGCCGTAACACAGCTGAGCATGGGAGTTTTCGGGGCATGCATGTCCAGGCTCATGAGCCTTCTGTAATCAAGATCCCTGAGGACACGCATGCTCGGATGGTGAAAGGCTAGGGTGATATTGAGAATGACAGCTGGTATGCGCTTCTTGCGCAACCATCGCCTGGCCTCTGCCAGGATATCTCTCGGTCCGGAAAGGATGCTCTGCTCCGGAGTATTGTAGTTGGAGACATAGAGGTCGGGCCACATGCCCTGCAACTCTCGTATGACGTCCATGCCGGCGTACACGCCCATCATGCCTGTTTCCCTGCGGGACTTTTCCTCCAGATCGGCCATGTGGCGCGACCGGGTCTCCATAATGTACCAGCCCACTTCCGGCTCGTACACTCCTGCCAGGCAAAGGGCTATAAGTTCGCCCAGGGAATGGCCACAGATAAAGTCCGGCTTGAGTCCGCGAGCAAGATACAGGCTCCACTGGGCGTATTCGAGCATGAAGAGATAGGGCTGCTGCCACCTTGTGAGACCTATGGTCTCCACATCCCTTTCATCCATGAGCCCCAGAACATCCCAGCTCGAGCAGGCTGCAAGCCTGTCCATGGCAGCCCTGGCTTCCGGAAAGTTGTCATACAGCTCCCTACCCATGCCGGGCCAAACCGAACCCTGGCCGCAGCACATGACTGCCAGTTTCGGTGCCGGAGAACTTTCCCGGGCAAGCCAGATGCCCCTTGTTCCCAGAGAGGCAAGTTCTTCGGGTGAAGGATAGTGGTCCAGGGGCAAAAACTGCCCGTATCCCGGAAGCACAGATCCCAGCAACCAAGACCCCTCTGGCTGGCATATGTGTTCATAGCACACCCCGTCGAGGGCCAGTTTCCATGAGGCTTTTTCGGCACCTTCAGCCAGCTTATTCTTGTCGGTATGGCTCATTTTCTCCACGCCTTTTTTGCTCCCCACGGCTTCAATTGCCTACAAAATCAAAAGATGTGGGGCCGGCAACATGTTGAGAAGCAACGTCAGGTTTGCTTAATGAAAAATTGGCAGGGAAATCCGGAAGAAACGCAAGCTCCCACGATTCCCTAACGTGAAGATTGGCATACAAAGCACAAAATAACAAGATTTTTCTCAAATACTCACAAGACCTTTTATACTTGCATAAAAAACACCTGTCTTAAAGGAATAATTTTATTTTAAACTCAAAAACAAGAGGGTAGTTTTTATATTTATTATCAGAAATTTGTCTCATAAAAATAACACAAAAACATTACTTAAAAATAATATAAATTTTTATTATATTGTGTTCATATTTGTTTTGCAAAAGATTAATGTTTTTTATAAATTAATATATACAACAATTCCTTCTATGTGAACAGGTTTTTGTTTGCCAATTGTGGTGGACAATGGGGATTCTTGCTCAAGAAGCCGATTTAAGCTTTACTTGTGAAAGAAATTCGTATAAAAAGAATTTTTTGTGTTTGTGCCAGCTGCGGACTGAGCCAAACGAGGACAGGGCTTTACCCTTGCGAATCGCCTCTTTCTTGGCTATGAAAAAAGGAATATCTAGGCACCTTTTGCCTGCTCTTGCCGCCTTTTTGTCACCCGCAGCTTGGTGAACCCGAAGTCACGCGCTCCTGGCTCGTCCCTGCCTGCAGGTCTTCCCCTGAAAAAATGCCTGCGGCTGCATGTCGCGTGCCTTTTTTCAGGAACAGAACATTTAACCTACCGCGAGGAGGCGGCGCATCCTCCCCCGCTTGACTGCAGGTGTACACGCGCCGGAAAATATTTGATGAACAAAAACGAATCTTCATCCGCGACCCAGACACAGGAGACTTCCAGCATTTTCTCCAAGGCCCGCTCCAAACTGGCTTTTGACCGTCTGGTAGCAATGGGCGCCAAGATGGGTATGGACAACCCTCTCTTCCTGTGCGCCGATCGCGCCGCCAAGGCAACCATCCATATTGATGGCAAAGACTATATCAACTTTTCCACCTACGACTACCTCGACATCAACGCCCATCCGGAAATTACCGCTGCTGTGACCAAGACTGCGGAAGTTTTCGGAACCTCTGCTGGTGCCAGTCGACTGGTCGGAGGCGAACGCACTCCCCACAGGCAGTTGGAGAAAGCCATAGCGGAATTTCTGGGAACCGAGGACTGCATCGTCTATGTCAGTGGTCATGCTACCAACGTGTCCACCCTGGGCTTTCTCTTCGGCCCCCGAGATCTCATTCTGTACGACAATCTGGCTCACAACTCCCTCATTCAGGGCTCCCGCCTGTCCAGTTCAGCCCGTTTTGCCTATGCTCACAACGACTGCGATGATCTTGAGCGCCTGCTCAAGGCAAAGCGCGGCGAGCACAAGCGCGCTGTCATCGTAACCGAAGGTCTTTTCAGCATGGACGGCAATATCCCGGATATTCCCCGTCTTATCGAGCTGAAAAAGCGCTACAACTGCATGCTCATGGTAGACGAGGCCCACAGCTTTGGCGTCATAGGCGAGCACGGCGGTGGTGTGCGAGAGTACTTCAACGTGGATCCCAACGACGTGGATCTGTGGATGAGCACCCTCTCCAAGACTCTTTGCGGTTGCGGCGGCTACATCGCCGGGCGCAAGGAACTTGTGGACTATCTGAAGTATGGCTCTCCGGGATTCGTCTTCAGCGTGGGCTTGTCTCCTGTCCTTGCCGTTGCAAGCTACACAGCCCTGCAGATTCTCAAGCGTGAACCCGAGCGTGTTCACAAGCTGCAGCACATTTCCCAGTATTTCCTCAAGTATGCCAAGCAGAAAGGCTTCAACACCGGCGAAGCCCAGGGCTATGCCATAGTGCCTGTCATCACGGGTGACTCCATGGTCACGGGCTTCCTTGCCACCCAGCTGTTCATGCGCGGCATCTACGTCATGCCCATCACCTTCCCTGCCGTAAAGGAAGGCGAAGCCCGCCTGCGCTTCTTCCTCTCTGCTTCGCAGACCGAGGAGAATGTGCGCATCACCCTCGATGCCCTGGAAGAGGAACTTCCCAAGGCCATGGAAAAGGTCAGGGCCTACAACGAAGCGCATCCCGAGGGATACGACTACTAACCGGAGGCAACAGGTGGACAATCGGCACGTCTACGTGTGCTGCTCTCTGGATGTCGAGGAAGAGGGGCTCTTCCGCGGCAACTATCCCATTGTCCAGCCTTCGGTCACCAACCTTTCCTGTCTTTGTCGCATGCAGCCCCTCATGGACTTGGGGCTGCATGCAACACTATTCTGTGCCTATCCGGTTCTGGCCGACGATACGGCATGGGCCCACGTGGAAGCTCTGGCAAGCAGGAGCAACGTAGAAGTGGGCCTGCATCTGCACCACTGGAATACGCCTCCGCTGGAAACACCGTGCAGGGCGGCCACGAACTCGGTCCCTTCCATACGGGTGGACAATGACCTTTTGGCAGCCAAGCTCGACACACTTGTGAGCCAGGGGCGCAGACGGCTTGGCGCGGCGCCAACGTCGTTTCGCATGGGACGCTGGGATTTGCATTCCTGCCACTGGGAGCTCCTGGCAAGGGCGGGTATCTGTGCAGACGCTTCCGTTCGTCCCCTGCACGAGGGAAACGCGAAAAATTTCGGGCCGGATCATTTTCTTGCCCCGCATACACCCTATCTGGTCAAAACCTGCGTAGGAACCATCTTTGAACTGCCGCTGACAGTCACCCCTCTGGCTTCCTGGATAACCGCTACCGTGAGCCGATTGTCCAAGCCAGCAAGAGCAAGCCTACAAAAATGGGGAGTGCTGGCGCTTTTGCCGGTCTACCACCCTCTGTGGGCCATGAAGGCAGTAACGGAACTTTCCTACGCCCGTGGCAACAATGTTATTTCCCTGACGTGGCACAGCTCGGAACTCATGGCAGGAGGAAATCCCCGCCTGCCCAAGGACAGCGATATACAGGCACTTGTGCACAAGATTGGGAAATACGTCGAATGGCTGCGCAACAGGTTCGAGGTGGAATTCGTCACCCTGAGCGAGCTTGACACGCGACTGCGCGCACATGTGCCTGTTGCCACATGTGCATCGGGGGACTGGAGTTACAGAGGAAAGCCCTGAAGGCAGATTTCATGACAGAGCAAAGCACAAGGATTCCCTTTCATTCTGCTTCTCCCAAGGTGGGTATCATCCTTTTGTGGTACCCTCTTTTTACCCAGCCCTTCATATTCCGCGATGTGGAGGCCATCAAGACACGTCTTCCTGCCATCGTATACACACTCTATGGGGAAAACCTGCGCCTGTGCTCCAGGGAGATGTGTCAGGCCGGGAGCAGCGCACAGCGTCTGGGAATCAAAAAGCTTCTGCCCATCCTCTTCTCCAATGCAAAATTTCTTCTCGGGCATCCTCTTCGCTATACCCAACTTTTCGGCAACCATGTGATGCGTCGCTGGAAAAGCTTTGAAATCCTTGGAGAAAACCTCTGGGCCTTCCTGTGCGGGATCCATCTTGCCCCCATTGTGCTCAGGGCTGGCATCGAAATACTCTACGCCCCCTGGCCCAGGGGAACGACAACGGCAGCAAGAGTCATATTTCATTGCACGGGCATTCCCTATGTAACAGTGGCAAGGGCCGACAACCTCGAGCCAAGGGATCCGGATCTCGTGGACAAACTGCTTGATGCCTGCGCCATCAGGACCAACAATTGCGCGGATGGTATGCGCATAGAAAAACTGCTGGCCGAGGGCTTGTCACACAATACAGGACAAGACACGCCTGAAGTGAGGGTCATCTACAATTGCCTTACCCTGCACGTGAACAAGTGCGCTCCCCTTGCCATGAAAAAGCCGGTGAAGCTGCTAGCTGTGGGCCGATTCGATGTCACCAAGGGTTTTGATGTACTCCTTGATGCCTGCGCCATCCTGCTTGACCAGCATGTATCTTTTACTCTTTCCCTGGTAGGCGGCGGTGGAAAGCTCATGGGGCTTGGCAATCTGGAGGAAAGGCTCCACAGACAGACAAGAGAGCTCGGCCTGGAAAAAATTGTCTCCTTCCCGGGCCTTGTGGACCATGATGCCTTTCCGGACATACTGAGAAGCCACGACATCTTTGTGGCTCCCTGTGTCATTGCTTCCGGAGGGGCAAGAGACGGCATTCCCAATACCCTCATCGAGGCCATGAGCTTTGGCCTTCCCGTGGTAGCTACCAATGTAAGTGCCCTGCCGGAAATCGTGCGTCACGAACATACCGGCCTTCTGGTCCCGCAAAGGAATCCCGCAGCTCTCGCCCAGGCTCTGCGCACACTGATTGAAAATCCGGAAAAGGCCAGGACACTTGCACTAAACGGGGCAAAACTTGCCAGAGAACTTTTTTCCCCACAGAAGAACGGGGAGCTTCTGGCCGATTTTCTGGTGCAGGCAAACAGGGCCTGGAGGTCGCGCAAATGTGCGGAATAGCAGGTATTGTTGCTGTTGACGCGCGCGTCCTGCTTTCACAGGAAGACGAGGCTTGCGTGCGGGCAATGACCAACGCCATCGCCTACCGCGGACCGGACGGAAGCGGTATTCTGCGAGTGAACAACGCCTGCCTTGGGCATAGAAGGCTGTCTATCATCGATCTTGCCGGCGGAGCCCAACCCATGCAGGATGCGTGCGGAAAGCTTAGCATTGTCTTCAATGGCGAGATCTACAATTTCCGCGAACTCAGACAGGAACTCGAATCGCGGGGAACATCCTTCCGCACCAATTCCGACACGGAAGTGATACTGGAAGCCTACAGGGTTTGGGGTAGTGACTGTCTGGATCGTCTGGACGGCATGTTTGCCTTCGTCCTGTGGGACGACGAGCTAAAGCGCCTGTTTGCCGCTCGTGATCGCTTTGGAAAGAAACCTCTTTTCTACACGATTCAAAAGGGCTTTTTGCTCTTTGCCTCGGAGATGTCCTGCTTCAGACAGGTACCGGATCTTTCCTTCACCCTGGATACCCAGGCACTCATGCGCTATCTGGCCTACCAGTACGTTCCTTGCCCCCAGACAATGTTCAGGGAGTTCCAGCAGCTGCCCCCCTCTTCCGCCATGATTCTGGAAAAGGGGCGTCTCGACATTTTCACCTACTGGGAAGCTCCGGCAAGCTCAAGCCTTGTCATCAGCGAGGAAGAGGCCTGCGAGGAATTGCGCAGACTCATGCGCAGAGCTGTCCAGCGCCGCATGGTTGCGGACGTTCCCCTGGGGGTCTTTCTCTCAGGGGGGATAGACTCGAGCATTGTGACCGGGCTCATGGCCGAATGTTCGCCAACTCCGATACAGTCCTTTTCCATTGACTTTCACGAGGCCAGTTACGACGAAAGCAGCTATGCCAGACTCGTCGCGAAAACCTTTGGGACCAGACACTATGAAAAGGTCTTTCTGGAAGAGGACTGCACGGACATTCTGCCCAAAATTGTGAGCGCCATGGATGTCCCCATGGCGGACGCATCGGCAGCACCTACCTGGCTTTTGTCCAAGATGACTAGGGAACATGTGACTGTGGCTCTTGGTGGTGACGGTTCCGACGAGCTGTGGGCGGGCTACGAGCACTATGTGGGCTTTTCCATAGCCCAGCGCTACAACCGCGTACCGGCCTTTCTGCGCCATAATATCATAGAACCCCTGTGTCGCTGCCTTCCTGCCTCCCAGGGTTACGTCAATCTGCGCCTTGCTACGGACACCTTTCACAGGGCAGCCAAGCTGCCCCCATGGATGCGCATACAGTCCATGCTCACTGCCTGCTCCGCGGACCTGCAGGAAGTCCTGCTCAACAATCCGGACAAAAGCATGCTGGAACTGCCCACCCTGTTCAGGCCGACACTTGATGCGTATAATCACTGGCAGAACGCATCGGACATGGACAGAACCTTCAATATTTATATGCGAGGATTTTTGCTCGACGACATTCTGGTCAAGGTGGATCGCTGTTCCATGCTCAACTCTCTGGAAGTGCGTGCGCCCTTCCTGGACAGGGAGCTGGCCGAATTCGTCATCAGTCTTCCTGCCCACTACAAGCTGCGCGGCCTCAAGCGCAAGTATCTGCTCAAGAAGGCCTTTGCCGACCTTCTGCCGAAAAGGATTCTCCATCGCAACAAGCGTGGCTTTCAGATTCCCGTCTCGCAGTGGCTGCGAGGGCGCTTGCGCCCGCTCATGGAAGAACTGCTCGGAGAGGACATGCTCTCTAGGCATCACTTCTTCAACCCGACAGAAGTTCGCCGCCTCATTGAGGCCCATCTTTCCGGAGAAAGGGATCTGCGCATCCCTCTCTGGACCCTGATGGTCTTCCAGCTGTGGTGGCGCAACAATGCCTCCCGCTGATTTGGCACAGGCATGCCCTGTTTTCCATGCCATGTTTTGGTACAAACAGGACAGTTTATGGCTCATCACAGACTCATCACACACTCATCTTTGGACAATTTGGAAGAGCTGCCATGCAGCAGCACAATTTCTGGCTGCATGAGGGAGCGCAGCTCTTCCTTCATAGTAATCTCATTCCTGTCAATCTCATTTCCCTGCAAGAAAAGAACAAACTACAATGACTAGCCAATTAAAGACTCTACTTCTGCTGGCAGCACTTACCGGAATAATCATCGTCATTGGTGGCATGGTAGGCGGACGTACCGGTATCATGATCGCCTTTGTCATTGCCATGGTCATGAATGTCGGCAGCTACTGGTTCTCCGATTCCATTGTTCTGAAGATGTACAGGGCCAGGGAGCTGGCCTATGATGAAGCTCCCATGCTGCACGACATGGTAGAGGAGCTTGCCCGCAACGCAGGCATCCCGAAACCCAAGGTCTGTGTGGTACCCGAGCAGGCCCCAAATGCCTTTGCCACAGGCAGAAATCCGCAAAATGCGGTTGTGGCCGTCACGGAAGGCATACTGCAGATCCTGACGCCAACGGAGCTGCGCGGCGTTCTTGCCCATGAGATTGCCCATATAGCCCACCGCGACATCCTTATTCAGACCATTGCCGCAGTCATGGGGTCAACCATCGTCATGCTGGCCAATATGCTGCAGTTTGCGTCCTTCTTTGGCGGAGCAAGGGACAGCGAGGGCGAAAGAACCAGTCCTCTGGTAGGTCTGCTTTTGGCCATACTGGCTCCCATTGCCGCAAGCATTATCCAGATGGCCATTTCCCGCTCACGGGAATACCTGGCTGACCGGGGTGGCGCAACCTACTGTGGCGATCCACTTTCCCTTGCCTCTGCGCTGAACAAGCTGCAGATGGCCGCAACCCAGACGCCCATGCAAAACGGCAATCCGACCACCGCGGAAATGTTCATTGTCGCTCCGCTCTTTCCCTCTTCTGTTGCCAAGCTCTTCTCGACACATCCCCCCATCGAGGATCGCATTGCAAGGCTCTCGCAGATGGCTGGGCATATGCCTGCCCAGACTCAGGCACAGCACCCTGCAGCCCCCAGGAAAAGCACAAACCGCTTCGGCGATTTATAGGATTTGAACCATGTCTTCCCAGACTGGCCTTTCCCTGGCTGCCCTTCTTTGCCTCGCACTCCTTGTCCTTCCTGCCTGTGCGGGACAGAAGTCCGAATCTGCTCCGCGACCTGTGCAGACGTGCGAAAAGCTCTATACCTATGCCCCAGGCTTTCTTGTCATGGAGCTGGCAGCAAAATCGGACATCTATATTGATCCTGCTGCCAGGGAATTTCCCGTGTTCTGCTCGGCTGCCAGGGCCCACGAGGACCTCATCCTCATGGTCAGTGCAGGCAGGATCCAGCGCGGGGACTGGGAAATCTACGGGCTCAATGGCGGAACTGAGCTCGGCTGCATAAAAAATGATGGCCGCATGGTCCTGTGCAAGCCAGCCAAGATTGCAGACTGGCATCCTCAGGAACCCATAGGCATTGCCACATCCCGCGACTAATCCCTTTTTCATGGACGAGTTCCATGACCAAGCTCTATGGATAAGCACCGAGGGATCCGCAAATTGCGGGTCCCTTTTTGCTGGCCTCTGACATGCGCCGCAGCTGCAACAAAAAGCATATGCGTGCCTTGCCCTTTGGGAATTGGTGATTATCTCAGATTTTGCAGGCAGCAAGAGGCTTGCCTGCAACAGCCGGGAAGTGCCCTTGCGGCTTCCCATCATGCGTGAACAAGAATGCAACTTCCATGATTGCAATACAAAATATCTTGTGGAACAGGCTTTAGGCTCTGTTTTTCGGAGGGACAAACATGAGTGAAGGCAATACCGAGGACAAAAAGACCTGCGAATTTCGTGCAGAAGTGCGCAAGGTGCTGCAGATTCTGACCAATTCCCTGTACACCAACAAGGAAATCTTCCTGCGCGAACTTGTTTCCAACGCGTCCGATGCACTGGACAAGCTGCGCTTTCGTGAAAACAGCGGGGACAAGCCCCGTGAAGCCGGCCTGCCCCTGGAAATCAGCATCACGCTGGACAAGGACAAGAAGGAACTTGTCATTGCCGATACGGGCATTGGCATGACCGAGCAGGAAATCGGGGACAACCTGGGCATCATTGCCAAATCCGGCTCCGAGGAATTTCTGAGCAAGCTTGCCGAGCAGGCTGGTTCCGACACCGACGGCAAGGGTACCGACGCTTCGCAGATCATAGGCCATTTCGGTGTAGGCTTCTATTCTGTCTTCATGGTTGCAAACAGGGTCGAGGTTATTTCCCGTCCTGCCTTTGGTGACGGCAGTGCCTGCGTGTGGGAAAGCGACGGCCTTGGCACCTACACTGTATCCGCCTTTGCCGGCGAGGAGCCGAAGCGCGGCACTCGCATTGTTATCCATCTCAAGGATGACGCCCTGGAGTTTGCGGAAAAATTCCGCGTCGAGAACGTGATTCGCAAGCATTCCGGCTTCATTCCCTTCCCTGTTCTTGTGGACGGCGAAAAGGTCAATACACAGCCTGCCCTGTGGAGAGAGCCCAAGAGCCAGATCACTGCCGACCAATACAAGGAGTTCTACAAGTCCTTCACCTACGACTTCAAGGATCCCCTGGACTGGCTGCACATCAGTGTGGACAGCCCGGTGCAGTTTCAGGCTCTGCTCTTCATCCCGGACGAGGAACAGGAATTCAAGGGACCCAGGGAGGACGAGTACTGGGGTATTGATCTCTACTGCAACAGGGTACTCATTCAGCACAAGAACAAGGACCTCATTCCTCCCTATCTGGGCTTTCTGAAAGGCATTGTGGATACCGAGGACATCCCGCTCAATATTTCCCGCGAAACACTGCAGGAAAACGTGGTCCTGCGCAAAATCAACCAGACCATAGTCAAGCAGACTCTCGGTCATCTGGAGAAGATGGCCAAGGACAAGCCCGAAGAATACCTGAAGTTCTGGAAGCATCACGGCACAATCCTGAAGTTCGGTGTTCACCAGGACTTTGCCCAGCGCGACAGGCTGCTCGGTCTGCTTCGCTTCAACACTTCCGCAGGGGAAAACGAGGAGAGCGTCTCCAGCCTTGCCGAATACATGGAACGCGGCCTCGAAGGGCAGAAGACCTTCTGGTACGTCACCGCCCCCAACCGCGAGGCGGCAAAGGTCAATCCCTACATGGATCGCTTCCGCAAAAAGGGTGTGGAAGTCCTCTTCTTTTACGAGGCACTGGACGAATTTGTAGTGAGCGGCCTTGGCAACTACAAGGACTGGAACTTCAAGTCCATCGAAAACGCGGAAGAAAAGGATCTCGAGGCCTTCCCGGACAAGGGTGAAGAAGCCCCCAAGGCATGCCCCCTTTCAGCAGAGGACGAGAAGACCTTTGACGATCTCGTGAACAGGATGAAGGAAATACTTGGCGACAAGGTCAAGAGCGTTGTTATCTCCTCAAGACTTACGGACAGCGCTGCAGTTCTGTCTTCAGAGGACGGCGTGACCTCGGCCATGGAAAAGTTCATGCGCGCCATGGACAAGAACATGACCGTCCCGGTCAAGACTCTTGAAGTCAACAGGGAACATCCCCTGCTGCGTGCTCTGCTTGCAATCTACAAGGCCGACTCTCACGATGCGGTGCTCACCACCATGGTGAACGTCCTCTTTGACTCTGCCCAGATGATGGACGGATTTATCAGGGATCCGCAGGAACTGGCTCGCAGAAGCTCGCAGCTGCTTGAGCAGTCCGCAGCCTGGTACACCCAGGTTACAAAGGCCTAGGTTCCTTTCCCTGACATAGCTACGTTGACAAAAGACCTCTCTGCCAGAAGGCAGAGAGGTCTTTTGCATTGTGCTTTTCTTGCTTGCGCTCTTGCGGCTGCGTGCCACTGCTATTCGAGCAGCAGGACTTCCCGACAGCCCCTGTCCGCGATGCACAGATACAGATACTCTTCCAGAAGAAAGAGCAACCGTCCAAGGATACCCTTGCCCAGCATGGGATGCCCAAAGAGGCGATCGCGCTCCCTGACAAGGCTCCCCCTGTCCATCACGCCGGTCATGCTTGCGTGCATGGTTTCCATAAGGCGAGCAGCGAGCAGATAGCCTTCCGCCCCGGCAAAAAAGGACTCTACAAGGGACGTTATCTCGCTCTCGCTCTCACTCCAGAAGCGAAGCGCTTCCCTTCCCGGCAGGACACTGCAGGAAGCTACCGTTGCTGCCAGAAGATTGTTGCACATGGCCCCTGGCAAACCCTGTTTCCAGCCCACAAGCCATGGGGTTCGGGCAAAGAAAAGCCTGTGTTCCATGGCAAGGTCTACCAGATCCCTGATTCGTGACAGAAGCTCAGACAATAAAGGAGGAATTCCCGGATCCGGAGTCTTGCGCTTGAAAAGGAAGTTCCAGGCAGGCACACTTTCACTGGCAGCGCTCACACAAGTGAGGGCCTTCAGTATATGCACAAGCCACGCGTTGGCCTCGGAGCTGTCCGGAGTCTCCAGGTGGGAATAACTGAGAACATAGCGTCCCTTGCCGTACCTTCCTGTCACCATGAGTTCGGTATCCGCCAGGAAATCCGCGGTAAGGTTTATGCCGTACAAACGCTTCCATTCCTCAAAAATCCGCTTTGGCACGCTGTCCAGGGCAATGTCTGCTATCCAGAAGTCCCTGTCCGGCCCCCGGTAGCGGGCAAGAACCTCCACATCTCCCCCGCTGTTGGAAAACCTGCCTGGCCACCACACGGGAAGCGAGGGTGCATGATTTCCCCAGTCTGGCGTCAGAGCATTGGGGCAGGGCTCTGCCTGCACATAACCGGAAAGCAGGTGCAGCATGCGCTGGGGATACTCTGCCCTGCGCCAGGGACACAGGCCAAGCCCTCTGGATTGAGGCAGGGTAAGCGCCAGTCCTGCACCTCCGCAAAAGCCAAGATAGCATCCTCCCTGGCGGATATAGTCACAGATAGCCCTTTTCCCTGCGTCTCCAAGGGCCTCGGCCTTCAGTTGGGCGGATCCCCCCGGTACCACGAGCAGAGCGTATGGCTCCCCTCCGGCTTGCTTGCGTAAAAGGGCCCCTTGGGCTATGTCTTGGCCTTTCAGAAGTCTGGTGGGAAAACCGAGACTTCCAAGGGCCCTCAAGGACATAAGCCCCCAAATGTGGGAGTCATCCCACAACATTGCAATGGGCGGCACGCTGTTCATGCGGCCAACTATCCCCGACTTTCATGGAGAATGCAAGATGTCCGACACTCTTCCCAAGGGTTACGAGCCCGCGGATGTGGAAGCAAAATGGCGCAAACGCTGGCGCGATGACAAGACCTTCACCCCGGATCCCGCAAAGGGCGGCGATCCATACTGCATTGTCATTCCTCCGCCGAACGTCACAGGCGCGCTGCATATAGGACATGCTCTCAATCTGACCCTTATCGATACCCTGTGCCGCCACTACCGCCAGAAGGGCAAGAACGTGCTGTGGATCCCCGGTACGGACCATGCAGGTATCGCCACACAGAACGTGGTGGAAAAGACCCTGGCAAAGGAAGGACTCAGGCGCCAAGATCTGGGCAGGGAAAAATTTATTGAACGCGTGTGGCAGTGGCGCGAGGAGTACGGCCACAGAATCCTGAGCCAAATCGAGGCCCTGGGCTGCTCCGTGGACTGGACAAGGCTGCGCTTTACCCTGGACGAAGGCCTTTCAAAGGCTGTGCGCAAGGTCTTTGTGCAGCTCTATAACGAAGGTTTTATCTACCGCGGCAAATACATTATCAACTGGTGCTCGCGCTGCCATACGGCCCTGGCAGACGATGAAGTGGAGCACAGCGACGAAAAGGGACATCTGTGGAAGATCCGCTACCATATCAAGAACAGCGACGAAAGCATTGTAGTGGCTACCACTCGTCCGGAAACAATTCCTGGTGACACAGCCATATGCGTTCATCCGGAAGACGATCGCTACGCAAGCCTCGTGGGCAAGACAGCCCTTGTACCTGTTCTCAACAGAGAAATCCCCATTATAGCCGACAAGTACGTGGATCGGGAGTTTGGTACAGGCGCCCTCAAGGTGACCCCCTGTCACGACCACAACGACTGGGCTCTGGGCAAAACACACAACCTCGAATTTATCCAGGTCATTGATGAAGACGGCATCATGAAGGCCGAGGCCGGCAAGTACCAGGGAATGACCAAGCAGGAATGCCGCAAGTCCATAGTCGCGGACATAGAGGCCATGGGCGATCTGCTCGGCGTGGAGGACCTCAACCACTCTGTGGGCCATTGCTACCGCTGCCACACTGTCGTTGAGCCCCATGTTTCGCGCCAGTGGTTTGTGGCAACAACCAAACTTGCGCCCAGGGCCAGACAGGCCATACCGGCTGATATAACCCTGCTGCCCGAGACCTGGCTCAAAACATACTATCACTGGCTCGACAATATCCGCGACTGGTGCATCAGCCGCCAAATCTGGTGGGGACACCGCATTCCCGCCTGGACATGCAAATCCTGCCAGCATGTTGTGGTGGCAGAGGAGGATCCCACGGTCTGTCCCGAATGCGGCTCCCACGATCTTGTCCAGGACGAGGACGTGCTCGACACCTGGTTCAGCTCAGCGCTTTGGCCCTTCTCTACACTCGGCTGGCCGGAAAAGACTGCAGACCTTGACAAATGGTACCCCACATCGGTTCTGGTCACGGGCTTTGACATTCTCTTCTTCTGGGTGGCCCGCATGATCATCATGGGCCAGCACTTTATGGGGCAGGCTCCCTTCAAGACCGTCTATCTTCACGCCCTTGTGCGCGACGCCCAGGGCAAGAAGATGTCCAAGTCCACGGGCAATGTCATTGACCCTCTGAAGATGATCTCTTCCTACGGCTGCGATTCGCTTCGCTTCACCCTGACAGCCTTTGCGGCAATGGGCAGGGATATCAAGCTTTCGGAAGAGCGCATCGAAGGCTACCGCCACTTTGTGAACAAGTTGTGGAACGCCGCACGATTCACTCTCATGAACCTTGGAGAGAAGGCTCCGGAGCCGGTGGATCTTGGCAGTGTCGAAGGTCTCAACAATCGCTGGATCCTGCACAGGCTTGAGCTTCTGAAGCAGGACATGGACAAGGCCTTTGACGAGTACCGATTCAATGACGTTGCCCAGGGTGGCTACAAATTCCTCTGGGGCGAATTCTGCGACTGGTATCTTGAGCTGATAAAGCCGGATATGGCTAACGAGGCTACGAAGAAGGAATCCTCCTACGTCCTCTACACTGTACTCAAGGAAATCCTGGTGCTCCTGCACCCTGTGATGCCTTTTGTCACGGCAGAAATCTGGCAGGCTCTTCCCGGTCACGAAGGCGAGGATCTTGCAACCATGCCCTGGCCCGAAGAGCGCCCCGACTGCATCAGGCCCGAGGACGCAGCCAGGATGGAATTCGTCCAGGGCGTCATCGTGGCTGTGCGCACCATCAAGGCGGAACTCGACATCGCTCCGTCCCACAAGGTTGTTCTCAAGCTTCATCCTGCGGACAAGCCCCAGGAAGATCTGCTCCTCTCCAATGCATCTACGATCCAGACGCTGGCAAGACTTGAGACTATGGAAGTAGGCATGGAGGTGCACGCACCAAAGGCGTCCGCCTCGTCCGTTGTCCAGGGGTGCGAAATCATTGTTCCCCTCAAGGGCAATGTGGACCTTCAGGGCGAGCTTGCCAGGCTCGCCAAGGAAATGGGCAAGATTGCCGACGCATTGGCTGTCGTGGACAAGAAGCTCTCCAATGAAAGCTTTGTTTCCCGCGCCAAGCCGGAAATTGTCCAGCGCGAACGGGATCGAGCTGCGGAACTTAAGGACAATCTGGGCAAGCTGGAAGTCCTGAAGCAGCGCTTTACCGAAGCCCTCGAAGGCGGAGAAGAATAGTTATTCCCACAGGGGCTGAAGTCCGAGGGTGGCCATGGAGACGTACATGGCCACCTGCAAATATGGAGGCGGCGCCTTCGCGCCGAGATTGCGAACAATGAACAGGCTTGCATTCCTTCTGATACCAGTGCTTGTCCTTGGCATGCTTGTGACCCAGCCTGCCAGCGCCGCTGACCATGACACAGCGCAAAAGGCGGCTGCCCCCGATTTGCATCCCCTGCTTGTCAGTGCTTCGGAGCTTGAAGGCTCCTTTGCCGAAATTCAGCACTATGTTGAGGCTGGCTTCATCTACCAGCCAAACCTGAGTTTCTCTGCCCAGGTGACCGCCTGTGGCACGGAAGACACAGACTGGCGCGCGGTAGTCAGCGGCTTTGCCGATGCCGATCGTGCCTTTGCCTTTTTTTTCGGCAAGGCAGAGGATGTTTTGCGCGAACAAAAAGCCCTTGCCAGGCTCGTGCCCACAGAATCTGCGAAGAGCCTTTCCAAGCAGAAAATTGCTGCCTTGCAGAAGGACCTGAAGACTGCCCAGGGCAGAAGGGAGCTTGCCAGCATCACCAAGAAAACTCTGGACGATATTGCGGGAAAGGTTTCCGGCAACAAGGAAACCCTGCGTTTTCTTGGGGGACACATGTACGGTGCCTTTGTGGAGCGTCTGTACGTGACGTCAATCATGGTTCTTGCCGCAGCAGAAGAGGGAACACTTGCTCCTCTTCACAATGTCAGGATTGGAACCTTCTCCCGCATCCATGATGTCCTGACAGCCTTTGGCAGGGACAATTGCCTTGGCAGCAGCGAGAAGAGTCCCCAGCGTCTGAAAACTGTGCAAAAGCTCGGCAGGCTAGTCGGCACAGGCACACACAAGCCCACTCTGGCAGATCTGCGCAAGGTGGTGGAAATCTGCCAGGACGTGCGCGACAGCTTCATGCAATAGAATTCATTCCTCAAATCAAAAGGGATACCACATGTCTGTCATTATTGGTTTTCTCGATGGCGAACCCCAGGAACTCACTCTCGTTGAGGGACGGGTGCACATCAACGGCGAAATCCAGCCCATCAAGAACGTGAGCGTGGAGGAAGTGGAAGAGTTCGCCCGCACCCTTGACAATGCTCCGGAAGGGGACGAGGAGTCCCGGGAGATCTGGCGCCACACCCGCCGCATCCAGTTTCTCGTAAGCCTGCTTTCGCGGGCCTTTGGAGACGAATGCTCCAACTACCTGGAAATGCTCATAGGCAACATGCACTACAGGGTTCTGGAATATCTTGGCGAAACCGACAGCCTGGACGAATTTGTGGAAACCAGGCGCGTTCCAAGACGCCATGACCACTGCTGCGACCACGATCATGATCACTGTGATCACGATCATCACGACTAGCCGCTCTCAAAACACGCTTGGGGGCAGTCGAAGGGATTGCACAACAGGCAGGAAGGAGATGCTCTCCACATCCTGCCTTTTTTTGCCTTTGCGTGACATTTTGGCTGCACAATTCCAATGCGTTGGATCAAGCGTTGACAAATTTTGCAGTCAATAGTAAAGCTTCGACCTCTTTTGAGGGGGCAACCCCTCTTCTTGTTTTGCGCCCCTGGCGGGCGAAAATCTTTTTGGAGGACAAATGCCTACCATTAACCAGCTCATTCGCAGCGAGCGCAAGGACAGCGTCAAGCACAAGAAAACGCCTGCCTTGCTTTCCTGCCCCCAGCGCCGTGGTGTGTGCACCCGCGTGTACACCACCACCCCTAAAAAGCCTAACTCGGCTCTGCGCAAGGTTGCCCGTGTGCGCCTCACCAACGGCTACGAAGTGACAGCCTATATTCCCGGCGAAGGCCACAACCTGCAGGAACACTCCGTGGTGCTCATCCGCGGCGGCCGTGTCAAGGACCTTCCCGGTGTGCGTTACCACATCATCCGTGGCACCCTGGATACCTCTGGTGTGACGGATCGTCGCAAGAGCCGTTCCAAGTACGGCGCCAAGCGTCCCAAGTAGTCTTTTTTTTGCAACCAGCTTCAGGCAGGTGCTCGTCATGCAACGCACCAGGCAGCCACAGGCGCCGGGCGCTGCGGGGCTGATGGCGCCTGAACCAAGCACTCTCGAAGGAGTATACCATGCCCCGTAAAGGACCCATTCCCAAGCGTGAAGTGCTGCCCGATCCGATTTATGGCAGCAAGCTTGTCACCAAATTTGTGAACCGTCTCATGTATGACGGCAAGAAGGGCGCAGCCGAAAAGATCTTCTACACCAGTGTCCAGGCTCTGGCAGAAAAGACCGGTGAAGATCCCATGCGCGCCTTTGAAAAGGCGCTCGACAATGTCAAGCCGCGCCTTGAAGTCAAGTCCCGCCGTGTGGGCGGCGCAACCTACCAGGTTCCCATGGAAGTTCGCGCCGACCGTCAGCTTTCCCTGTCCATCCGCTGGATCATCAACTACGCTCGCTCCCGCGGCGAAAAGGGCATGGACGCGAAACTTTCCGCAGAGCTGCTTGATGCCTACAACGGTCGTGGCGGCGCCGTGAAGAAGCGTGAAGACACGCATCGCATGGCCGAAGCCAACAAGGCTTTTGCCCACTACCGCTGGTAGTGCATGTTTTTGGGCAATGCCTTGCAGCACAAGGCATTGCCCTGTTCCGGAAAGCAGGCATCATTTGGAGGAAACCCCGTGTCCCGCAGCGTGAGCATAGACAAAGAGCGCAATATCGGCATTATGGCCCATATTGACGCCGGCAAGACAACTACAACCGAACGCATCCTCTTCTACACCGGTGTCAATCACAAGATTGGCGAAACCCATGACGGTGAGTCCACCATGGACTGGATGGAACAGGAGCAGGAGCGCGGCATTACCATTACTTCGGCAGCAACAACCTGCTTCTGGAAGGATTGCCGCATCAACATCATTGACACCCCCGGTCACGTGGACTTTACCATCGAAGTGGAGCGCTCCCTGCGCGTACTCGACGGTGCAGTCTGCGTCTTCGACGCAGTGGCAGGCGTGGAGCCCCAGTCTGAAACCGTGTGGCGTCAGGCTGACACATACCATGTTCCCCGCATCTGCTTCGTGAACAAGATGGACCGCATCGGCGCCAACTTCGATCGCTGCGTGGACATGATCCGCGATCGCCTTGGTGCTACCCCCGTGCCCCTGCAGATCCCGATTGGAGCAGAAGACAAGTTCGACGGCATTGTAGACCTCATCAGAGGACAGGCCATTGTCTATGACAAATCCTCCAAGGGCATGGACTTCGAGGTAGGCCCGGTTCCCGCGGAGCTGCAGGATGCCTATGAGCAGCATCGCCATGCCATGCTTGAAGCCGTGGCTGAAGAGGACGAAGTCCTGCTCGAGAAGTACCTGAACGGCGAGGAGCTCACCGAGGCTGAAATCATTTCCTGCCTGCGCAAGGCCACCATCAACCGTTCCGTGGTGCCCGTGCTCTGCGGCTCCGCCTTCCGCAACAAGGGCGTGCAGCCCCTGCTCGACGCCATTGTGGACTACCTGCCCTCGCCCGTGGACATTCCGCCCGTTCTTGGCCACATGCCCAACGACGAGACCAAGACCGTTGAATGCCATTGCGACGACAACGAGCCCTTGTGCGGCATGGTGTTCAAGCTCTTCTCCGATCCCTTCATCGGCCACCTTTCCTTCTTCCGCATCTATTCCGGCTATCTGGAAAGCGGCATGAGCGTGCTCAACGCCAACAACGGCAAGCGCGAACGTATTGGCCGTATCCTGAAGATGCACGCCAACAAGCGAGAAGACATCAAGTGGGCTGGCGCAGGCGACATAGTGGCTCTGGTGGGTCTGAAGAACTGCTCCACCGGTGACACACTGTGCGACGACAAGCGCGTTGTCATCCTCGAATCCCTGCACATTCCGGATCCGGTTATCGAAGTTGCCATCGAGCCCAAGACCAAGAGCGACCGTGACGCATTGTCCGCTGCCCTGAGCAAGCTGGCCAAGGAAGACCCCTCCTTCCGCGTCAAGGGTGACGAGGAAACCGGTCAGACTCTTATCGCCGGCATGGGCGAACTGCATCTGGAAATCATTGTTGATCGTCTCACCCGCGAATTCAATGTGAACGCCAACGTGGGCAAGCCCCAGGTTGCCTACCGAGAGACCATTTCCAAGCCTGCCAAGTCCGACATGAAGCACGTGAAGCAGTCTGGTGGTCGCGGTCAGTACGGTCACTGCGTCATCGAGGTCGAACCTAATCCCGGCAAGGGCTACGAGTTCATCAACTCCATCACCGGTGGCGTTATTCCCAAGGAATACATCCCGGCCATCGACAAGGGTATTCAGGATGCCATGAAGAGTGGCGTTGTGGCTGGCTTCCCCTGCGTTGACATCAAGGTCAACCTGGTCTTCGGTTCCTACCACGAAGTGGACTCTTCCGAACAGGCCTTCTACGTGGCCGGTTCCATGGCAATCAAGGACGCCATGCAGAAGGCATCCCCCGAGCTGCTCGAACCCATCATGGACGTGGAAGTTGTGACGCCCGAGGAATACCTTGGCGACGTCATGGGCGATTTGACCGGTCGCCGCGGCCGCGTTTCCAGCATGGAAGCCAGAGCCGGCGGAGCCCAGTCCGTTCGCGCCCAGGTGCCTCTGGCCAATATGTTCGGCTATGC
>ENA-ORSJ01000378-ORSJ01000378.1-human-gut-metagenome-genome-assembly--contig:-NODE-378-length-49663-cov-84.978290_pt1 | contig 49663 bp, 49 predicted proteins | sample MGYA00242191_ERZ509158 | MGnify/ENA primary metagenome ERZ509158 (study PRJEB26280, sample SAMEA2338623) | human gut metagenome | biome: human gut; feature: human-associated habitat; material: faeces...
GTATATGCAACAGAATACCTATGCCAGGGATACCAGCAAGTAATATAAGAATCTACTTTTAGTATTTCTGGATGTTCTTCTTCGTATTTTTTATCTTCTTCTCTAGAATCATACTTATATAATATGAAGAAAGGTAAGAATACGAAGAAGATTATTAGAGCAACTGGGAACAAGAGTAGGAGAAGAATCTCCCACCCTTGCATTGATGACCCAGCATAATTACCATCTCTGTCAAAAAAGTATCTCATAGTAATTTGTATTTTATGTATCTGATTAATAGATAAATCGGAAATAGAGGTAATACTATCCATACCGATATAAACAATATCAGGGAATGAATCCTATGAGTATAGGGTAAATAATCCAAGCAAGCCCTTACAAAAAATACCGTGAACGGTAAGCATACCAAATAAATTATTGCTAATACAGTAGTCATTGTTCTTTGAAGTATTTGTTAACTATCTTGGTTAGCTTCTTATCAAATTCAATCATCATATCGAAAGCATCTGTATCTTTCATACTTCTCATCTCCTTATCAAGTAATTCTATGTTTCTCTTAATTGAGAAATAGGCCTTATATGCAAGGAATACTCTTTCATTTTCTTCGGTAAGCGGACGAACTTCTCCCTTTTGCCCATCCAATCTTGGGTATGTATCATCAGGACCCAAGGTTCTTGCAACTTTTACTCGGTTACTGAGCATTGCGAATCCACCTTTTTTATCAATAGATTCCACTGTAACTTTCTCAATGATGGGTCTTCCAGATAAGGTGAAGAGAACCTCATCCCCCTCTTTAAGCTTTTTGATTTCTTTCTTTTCTTTTTTCATATCTTTATTTATTAAGAATTTTTCTTTATGCAAATATACGAAATTATTTCTTATTTATTGCATTATCAATCATATTTTTAATAAATTCATAGGCATTGCCTCGGTAATCTTCTAGCATTTTGTATTCCTGTGGAGATAGAATTACTCCGTTTACTTTAAAAAGCTTTCTTAGATGTTCTGGTATAGTGCCTTGGTGAGCGATGTTATTATAACGGATAATGAAAAGCTTCTCTCGATCTTCATCAATAACTCCCAGAGTGTTTACTGGTTGGAGTTTAGTTTGGTAAATACCGCCAAAAGCAGAAGGTACCATTAAAATACTTCCCGGTATTCTAGTTATCCAATGGGAATAATCGGGAGTAATTACGGCAATTTTCTTCTCTTTTTCAAGTTCTTTATCATAAGCTAATCGATTAAACCAAAAAGCACATTTAAAACAAACTTGTTTTCTTGCCATAAGTTGGGGAATCTCTCTAGTTTCATCGAATTCCTCTAAATTAATCGGTTTGCCACATATCTGGCATTCATTTTTCTTGTCCATATTGCATTATTTTATAAGTTATATATGATAATAGAACCTCTAAACATATTGAAAATGGGTTATAAGCAATACTTTTGTTACTAAAATTGAACCATTAAAACTGATAAGTTATGGATAAACTAACAAATGAAATGATTAAAGACCTTGCTATTCGCTTAGGTCTAGAACCTGCTCTATTGAAAGCTGTTCAATTGGTAGAAGCAGCAGGTAGAGATGGGTTTTTAGCTGATGGTAGGCCTCAAATCCTCTTTGAGGGTCACATTATGTACAAAGAAGTACATAAGAAATTCCCTGACAGAGATTTAGCTTACCTTTGTAAGAGATATTCTACGATTTTCTTCCCTAAATGGGATAAATCGAAGTACTTGGGAGGTGTACACGAGTACAAAAGACTCGAATTAGCCAAAGAAATTGACGAAGAATGTGCATTGAAGTCTGCAAGTTGGGGTATGTTCCAGATTTGTGGGTTCAATCACAACCTCTGTGAATGTAAAGATGTCTTCGAATTCGTTCATAAGATGTCAGAATCTCATGCAAATCAACTAGAACTCATGTATTATTTCATGAAAAACTCTGGTTGTTTGAGTAATCTCAAAGAAAAGGACTGGGCTGGCTTTGCCAGAAAATACAATGGTCCCGGGTATGCCCAGAATGCCTACGACCAAAAACTAAGAAATGCTTACGAAAACTTTAAAGGTAAATTATGAAAAGATGTCATTTTAACAGCTGGGTAGCAAAAGTATTTCTTTTCCCCAGTTACAAAGCAATTACTCTGGTGTATAACTCATTCTTCAAACACAAAGTAGAAGAGTGTAAACCCGATGATATCAATCATGAGTGTATTCATCAGATACAACAGATTGAATGTAGTATAGTGGGTTTAGTACTCGGTATCATACTTTGGTTATCATTCGGTATATCCTTTTGGTGGGTAGTGGCTCTGACTTTTGGATTCTTCTACCTTTGGTATGTTATTGAATACCTAATCATCCTGTGCTTTGCCAAGTGGGATAAACAGAACGAAAGATATCATGATGTAAGTTTCGAAGAAGAAGCCCACAATAATGATAAGAATCTGAGTTACTTGGAAGACCGTAAGCCATTTGCTTGGATTAAGTACATTAAATTGAGAAGCTACAAGAAATGAAAAAATTAAAAGTATTAGGGGTGTCTGCTGGTGCAGGCATCCTTTTGTTCCCTTTTAGAAAGAATTTGATAGCTAATATAGAAACTCGAGGAGTATTTTATACTAAAGGCTTAGAGCAGTGGAAATTGAACTTTGGTGGTATACCCTATTATAAAGATGAAACCCTCCCAGATTGTAAGCCAGACATTATACTTTCAAGTCCAGACTGTGGAGCATCTTCTATTATGAGGCTTTCAAAAGTAAAAGAATTGGGCAATCCCCAAGAGAATAAATCCCTGAATCTAGTAATTCAATCAATCTTACATTATAAACCTAAGATATTTCTTATTGAAAACTTACCTCGTTTGCTATCTTTGCTCCCAAAAGAATATCTTCAAAAAACCTTTGAAGACTATAAACTTATTTTTCACGAAAGGTCTGTTTTAGACTATGGAAACTCTCAGGAGTCAAGGAAGCGTTTACTCATCATTGGAGTACATAAAAAGACCGGTAAGAAATACTTGAATGCTTTTGATGAAGTATTCCAAGTAAAAACTCCAACAACTACTAGAAATCTACTTAAACCACTCACATTCTCTCAGGAAAATAATACTAACCAGATTCCATTCATGAGTAAAACTCTGGCAATGTATGACTATCGAAAACTCCCTGAGAAGAAAAATCTCACAGTAGCAAAGATACATAGACTCTGGGTTAGAGATTTCAAGGATGAAAAGAAATGGCCTATCAAAACTGCAAAGATGAGTACTCTCCCGGGAGTATATCGATTAGAGTATGATAAACCCCCATTAACCCTCAGACCTGCAGATAGGCAATTTAGACCTGATGGCTACCCTTTGGGAATCGAAGACTTCAAGGCAATTATGGGATTCCCTGATAAATTCAAAGTTTACCTTCATAAGAATGGTGATACCTTCGAAGGCGATTTTAAGGATTACCATTATTGGCTTAACAAGGCAAGATATACAATTGCCAAAGGGGCAGTAGGTGAAATAGGTTATTGGTTTAAGGAATGCCTCAAAAAGGCAAATACCAAGAAACCATGAGTTTCAGCTTTATATATAAAGTCTTATATATAAGTTTCTGGGGTACCTTGAAATATATAGATATATAATATACTACGTATATATATCTATATATTTATCTGCGTATATATAGCTATTCATATATCATATCGTAAGTAGTATATTTGGATATTATCTCACTTCGTTCGATAAAGGTAATCGCTAAGCGATTACCGAATAGATAGTATCATTAAAGCGTGCGAACTTCCTAAAATTTTTGAACATGAAGAATTTAAAAAGGGCCTTGTTCATTGTACTTCTAGGATTTACTATTTACCTTTGCTTCAGGAATTACAAACTTTCTCGAGAGGTTGATTCCCTGGAACTAGCGGTCAATGAAATCCCAGATACAGTATACACAGAGAAACCCTTCAAACCAGAGAAGAAGTACTCAGAAAAAATTGAACCAGGTAAAATCTTAGTTCATGATAATAAGCAGCCAACTCTCTTTCCTGATTCCATGCTAAGGCAGCCAGTTATCAGTAACCAAGATTCCCTGGTTCAAATTGTTTTGAAGAAAGATAAGTTGAACTTAAGTCTGTTCAATAAGGAGACTAACACTTATTCAACTAGACTATTCCCAATCGATTTAGATAAGTACAACTACAACTGGTATGAAGGTCAATTAACTCGAAAGAAAGTTGCAAGGTTATCACTTAGTCCATACGTTTATGGCAAATACAGACCTTTCAATAATCTCTTCGATATGGGAGCTGGTCTTTCAATCAAGACTAAGAGATTTAATTACAAATTCGGAGTCAATACCTTTTACTATCCGAAGATAAAATCAGGGATGGGTACTGACATCGAATTTCAAATAACATATAACTTTTAAGTAATGGCAAAGACTATCTCAGAAACTAGAACTACATTAACTCGGGAGGAGCTATCAAACCTATCCCGAGTTTCTAGTGATGTTTTCTTTTTTAGCCTTTTTTGCTATGTGATACATCCAGTAAGAGGAAAGGTAAGATTCGATTTATACCCATTTCAGAAATCTGTTCTCTACAATTTCATTGCCCAACGATTCAATATCATTCTCAAATTCCGTCAGGCAGGAATTACAGAACTTATTTCAATGTACTGTCTTTGGTTGGCGATGTACCATCCCAACAAAAAGATAAACATTATCTCTATCAAAGACACAACTGCTAAGAAGGTGCTTAAGAAGATTAAGTTCATGTACAAGAATCTTCCATGGTACCTTCAAACTCCCATAATCAATGGTAGAGCTGGAGAATACGGTTCTGCTTCCATGATAGAATTTGATAATGGGTCATTTATTGAATCAATTCCGACATCATCCGAAGCCGGTCGTTCGGAATCCCTTTCTCTTCTGGTAATTGACGAGGCAGCAGTAGTAAGATGGGCTGCTCAAATTTGGGCTGCTGCATTCCCTACTCTTTCCACTGGTGGAGCTGCCATCGTCAATTCCACTCCCTATGGAGTTGGTAATTTCTATCACTCAACTTGGGTAGATGCCATTGCAGGAGGTAATCCTTTTAACCCAATTCGATTATACTGGCAAATGCACCCAGAACGAGATATCAATTGGTATAACCAAATGTCTTCTGCTTTGGGAGCAAAACGAACTGCACAAGAAATCGATGGTGACTTCTTATCATCTGGTAATACAGTCTTCGATTTAGCCGATATTAAAGCTATCGAAGACTGCCTTAGTGATTACCCAGTTATTAAGAAGAGATTTAATGGTCAATACCGACAATTCTGTGAACCCGAATCAGATAAAGAATATTTCATTGGTGCAGACGTTTCAACTGGTAGAGCTTCTGACTACTCTTCATTTACTTGTATGGATAAGCTAGGAGAAGAACAAGTAGTATATAAGGGAAGAATGGCAGTGGGAGCTTATGCTAAGTTACTTGGTGATACTGGGAAGTTGTTTAACTGGGCAATAATAGCTCCAGAATCCAATGACGTTGGTTTATCAGTAACTTCTAAGCTTCAAGACGAAGGCTACCCTAACCTTTACTACTACCAGAAGATGCTAAAGAAAAAAGGTAAAAGTAGACCTGAAATGGATAAATCCCCTGGTTGGTTAACCACCCAAAAGAATCGTTCAGTGATAATAGAAAACTTGGAAGAAGATATTCGATTAGATCATGTAATCATTAAGGACCCATTCTTTGTACAAGAAGCTTATACTTTCATCTATGATGGTTTAGGTAGACCTGTTGCAATGGGTAAACACAGGGCTAACAATTCAGCTGTAGATGTAGACCTTGAAGGAGATGTATATGCCGATGATGATATCTTTGGAAAAGCAATATGTAATCACATAAGGAAAGGAAAAACTAACGTAATCGTACAACCAAGATGAAAAAGTACTTCAATTTTAGTTGGGGTTGGGGACGTAAGAAGGACCCTCCCAAGAATGGTACATCCTCTAATAAAGAGGAGAAGCCTGCCACATCGATTTCGCCTGGTAGGGTTTCAGTTGACGATGATAGCGATAACTTAATTACATCATTACAAGGGTTGACTAAATTAGTTGAACCCTCTTTTCGTGTTGATGTGATACCTTTAATTCGGGATTTATATAAGGTAAATCCTGATATGGGCATTGCATTGCAAGATATGTTTAAGTTAGCTAACACCAGTCATACAGTAACTTTCCCTAATAATACCGATGAAGAGGCTTCAAAGATGAGAGAACATCTTAAGAAAGCCACCAAGGGATGGACCAGATATACTGCTGGTATAGATGGTTTAGTTAATAAAATGATTGTTCAACTTCTTGTAAGTGGGGCAATATCCGTAGAAGGAGTACCAAATGATAAGCTTGATGGTTTGGCTACTGTATTATTCCTTAAGCCAGAACACATCAAGTTTAAACGTGAATTAAATGGGGTGTATGCTCCTTACCAAAAGAATATAAATTTCTTTGTTAAGCAACAAGATTACATTAAGCTTAACCCAGAAACCTATTTCTATGTTGGTATGTTCAATGATACCGATGAACCTTATGGAGTTCCTCCATTTATGCCTGCATTGGATTCTCTCAAAGGACAAAATGATATGAAGATTAACTTCAAACATATCATGGAGATTTGTGGTATGGTTGGTTTCTTAGAAGCTAAGATGCAGAAATCTCCACAAAGGCCAAATGAGAGTATAAAAGCTTATGAATCCAGATTATACCATGAACTCAATATCCTCAAACGTAATGTTAAAGAGGGTATGAAGGATGGGGTAGTTGCTGGTTACATAGATGACCATGAATTCAAACTAAATTCTACTACTAAGGAGCTCGGTAATATCGAGAAGCCTTGGAATATGAATCAACAATCTGTAGCAAATGGGTTGGGAGTTAATGGCTCTATCATTGGGGTATCATCTACTACTGGTGAAGGTGCAATTGGTATAATGCTGTCTAAGATGATTAGCCAGTTAAAAAATATCCAAATGCTTGTAGCTTATGTATTAGACCGACTTTATTCTCTAGAACTGCGTCTGGCAGGCTTTAATAATAAGGGGATGAAGATTGATTGGGGAACTTCTACAGTTTCTGATGAAGTTAAAATCCAACAAGGTCTTCAGTATAAGATACAGAACCTTGACTTATTGTATAAGGCTGGTATCATTAGTCAAGAGCAATATGCTTGGGCAATGGGTTATGATTCTCCTGATGAGAAAGAACCAAGGGTTTCACTTGAGGACCAATTTGCTAAGGGAGGTAATACAGACCCACAAGAAGGAACTAAGAAGAAACAAAGGCAAGATGATAAAAACCAATCTGCTCGTAGGTCAAGAGATAAGAATAACCCGGCTCCTTCTCGAGGAGACCAAAATACTAAAGCAAGATGAGTAAATTTACAAAGAAAAACAAAGAGCATCTTGATTCTATGGTGATAGGTCAAGGCCATACCATTATGGCTGGGTATATCCCAGAAGCAGTGGGAGCCAAGGCTTTCTCAGAGAATTATTACAAATGGAAAAATCCTACACCGGATTCCATTGCTCAATTTGGGTTTTGGGGAGGGGATATAGATTATAATACTTACTATCCCAACCTAGACAAATCGGAACTAACTCCTAAGGACGAAGAGTTTATCGAACCAATGTTCAGATTACTTTCAGAAACTATTGTATCTAAGAATTGGAACCCGACAGACTTTGGTCAGAATGGAGTACTAAAGGCTTCTATGAAGATGTTGCTTGGTCAAACAGTAAACTGTGACCATGAAACCAACATCGGTAATGCTATTGGTGCTGTATCACAAGTAATGTGGCAGGAATCCTATAAAGACGGTAGCTTTACTATACCCGCTGGTATCAACGGTATTCTGAAAATCGATGGTAAGGCAAACCCAAGAATTGCTAGAGGCATCCTTATGGAACCTCCTTCAATTCATAGTAATTCAGTTACTGTACAATTTAAGTGGGATAAATCCCATCCCCAAATGGAAGATAACGAATTTTATCAGAAACTGGGTACTTATGACTCTAAGGGAGTTATGGTACGTAGAATTGTTACTGAAATTGTTCGTTACCTTGAGACCTCACTAGTTTCACATGGTGCTGATTCATTTGCCCAGAAAATTGGTTCGGATGGTAAAATCATTAACCCAACCTTTGCCAAAAGAACTTGGGCATCTTATGAAGAATACAGAGATGATAAATCGAAGCAATACTTCTTTACTGATTATAAATCAGATTTAACATCATATCAAGAAAAGAACGATACTCAGGGTTCTTTTAATGATAATGATGCCAATGATAATCATTCAAATAAAGATAACATGAACGAATTACAAAAATTTCTTGAAAGCCTTTTTGGGGATAACATGCTTACCCTGGAAGAAGGTAAAGAGATGAATCAGGAAAATGTAATTGCCTGCATTCAGACTTTGGTATCATCCAGAAACGAATTGCAAACTTCGGTAGATAATCTTACTACAGAGAAAACTTCTCTTACGGAACAGATTACCAACTTGAATGCCGAAGTAGCTAACTTGAAGGAAATGGCAACCGTAGGAAAGAATCACATTGCTTCTCTACGTGAAAATGCCGTAGAAACCTACAAGAAGTTGATGGGTGATAAGGTAGATGAGACAATCGTTACGATGCTCAATGCCGAGACTACTGGTATTACTACTCTTATTTCCTTGACCAAGGATTACCAAGCTCGCTTGGAAGAGAAGTTCCCTCTCACTTGCTCAAAATGTGGTTCTAAGGACGTCAACCGTGCTTCCTCAATTGCTGAGGATGATACCGAGGGTAAAACTGGAACCCAGGGTACTGATACCCAACGGAATTCAGAATCTCCGAGTACTAAGAATGTAATCGATAACTTGTATCGAAACAAAATCAAATAACTAATATAAATAATCCGCGTTATGGAAAAAACTAAAATCGTAAACGACCCTCAGCAACTTACTCTCTTTGGGGAAAGAACCCCGAGAGCGGTGATTTACAAAAGTGAGTCACACAAATTGCACCAGGCTTTCAATGTTAAAGCTGGAGAGAAAATCGTACAGGGTATGCCAGTGGCTTTGAATGAAGAAGGTTTGATTTACCCTTGCACTGATACAGCTACTCAAGTTTATTTGGGTGTAGCAGTAACGGATAACGTTAACCCTGCTTATCAACCTCAAAGAAATTTCCCGGTAGAGGTAACAGTAGCTATGGAAGGTTACATGATTTGTAACTGGGTATCAAACGGAAATATCGAAGCTGGCTATGTAACTCCCGATGGAGCATTGCTTAACGATAGATTCGTAAAAGCTAACCAAGCAACTTCAACCCAGTTCATTGCCCTTAATCCAGCAGAAGAGGCAAATGAGGTAATTCAAGTACTCATCAAATAAGAGAAAAGAAGTTATGGAAAATAAAATAGATATTACAAAGTTGAAGGCTCAGGATTTTATGAATGAGCTGCCGGAAATGGTAAGAAGCTTGGAAGCTGTTCGTTCCGGTTCACAGGACAAGAAGCCTGTAGAGGTAACTTTTGGAGAATTGGTTACCGGTAAATGGGGTATTTCAGAAGATGAACTTTTTGAAAAGATGGGCATCAATCCAAAAGTGGACACGATGCAGAACATCTTTACAATGCCCCAACAGAATATTCGTTGGATTGTTCCGGAAATCATTCGTGCTGCTATCACATCGGGTATGCGCCAGGCTCCGTTCTATCCAAATATCATTGCATCTGACCAACCAATCAATGGTTTACAAGCAATCATGCCGATGGTTAACATGTCGGATGCTGCCCCTGCAAAGGTTAATGAGGCAGAAACTATCCCATTGGGTGATGTTAGCTTCGGACAGAAATCAGTTAGCCTCTTCAAAATCGGAAAAGGTTTCAAACTTACTGATGAAGTTCGTAACTATGTTTCGCTCGATGTCTTGGGAATCTACCTTCGTGATTTTGGTGTTCAGTTGGGTTATGCTTTGGATACTCTGGCTATGGACGTTGCTATCAATGGTAACAACCCTGATGGCTCTGAGTCTGCCCCGGTAATCGGTGTATACGAAACAACTAATGGTATCACTTACAAAGACCTTCTGCATATTTGGGTACGTGCTGCTCGTATGGGACGTAACTTCCAAACTATGATTGGTGGTGAAGACCAGGCAATCGAAATGCTGAACTTGCCGGAATTCAAGGATCGTCACTCTGGTACTACAGAAGCTACCCTGAATGTTAAGTCTCCTGTTCCCAAGAATGCTGACTTCTACATTCACCCGGGTACACCCGACCAACAGTTGCTGTTGATTGATACATCTGCTGCCTTGATTAAGCTTACTGCTCGTCAGTTGATGCTTGAATCTGAAAGAATCGTTTCTAACCAGACTCAGGCAATCTATGCAAGCTTGACTACTGGCTTCTCTAAGATGTACCAGGATGCAACTCTGTTGCTGGCTGCTGACAAGAAGTTCTCAGAATTCGGTTTCCCCGAGTTCATGAACGTAGACCCATATTTGATGGTTAACCTAGAATAATAAGGGACGTCCGGTTTCATCTATATAAATTCCCTGAGAGGGTAGGTAACTAAAAAGACCTATCCTCTCTTTAATCATTTTTAAATCTTAGGAAATATGGCTAAAGATAAATATACAGTAACTGTGGGACCAAGAGCTTACAGTTTTCATGACCAATCAACTGGTATTACCGTTTGTAGAGGAGAAGACAAGGAACTCTCTCGTCGTCAATTCCGTGCACCAAAGATTCAGAAGGCAATTGCCTCTGGCCATCTGATTATCATTGCTGATAAATCAGAAATCGAAAAGTATTCAGAGGCCGACATCGAAAAGTTGGATAAGAGACTGAATGCTCAGTTCAAGAAAGGCATGACTCTTGAAAAACTTGCAAAGGGCTATTCCCTGGAAGAACTGAAACTGGTAGCAGGTCTTCATGAAATCGTTGCCGAGAAAGATGATACAGTAGAAACACTTATTCAGGCTTTGCTGGAAGAATTCGAATCCTCTTCTAAAGGGTAATATATGAAAATTACATAAGACAGACTAATATGAATAACAATCTGGACTTTTTGTACGTTACGTCAGGTCTGGAAGTTTCATTCAGAGTCATATCCAAAGTCCCGGCCAAATCCATTTTTGACTGGGACTTTGGCGATGATAAGGGAGAGGTTTTCAATGGTGGAAGACATGTTTCCTATTCTTATGAAACTCCCGGTTTCTATACAGTAACCCTACATGTAACCAACTCGAATGGTTTAGATATCACCGTAGATAAGACTCTGGTAGTTTGTGATTATGGGCATACGGCATTAGCCGATACAATATATAATTTAATCGACCACTATATTCCTTCAGAGATATCAGAGGGAATGACCAGGGAAGATAAATCTATCTACATCACCAAATGGCAATATTATATTGGTCCTCTAGTAAATCACCAAATTCCTGCAGATAAGTATACTGATGAATTATGGTATGAAGCACTAGAAAACCAATTAATAATGGAATTGGCAGCATGGGACTTTCTCAATGTGAAGATACTTAATCTATTAACAAGTACTTCAGAATACCTAAGTCAATTAACTTCTACCAAAGAACAAACTGGTGATGGTACTTCTAAACCCGAACTTGCCCGAGGTGATAGGATAAAACAAATCACTACTGGGCCTACTGAAGTGCAATATTATGATACCTTGGCAGATGCTACAAGTTCCCTATGGAAAACACTTTCTCAAGCAATGCAACCAGGTGGATTAATAGATGAATTAAGGAAGAACCTTTGTATGTTAGCTTCACGATTGGAAATCTACTTACCGTTCTGTGATGAAGTATTTAGAACCGTAGTCCCAAAAGTAGTTAACAGAAGGCAACCTGGAGTATTAGATGGGCCAAATCCAAGTGCTCCAGTGAAAGGTGGTAAGAAATCAATTCTAACTAAGTTATGACAAAAGAACCCTGGAGAATGGTAAAGAACCGCTCTTGGGATAGATACAAGAAAATTATCACTGACTTCTTAGATTGGGATGCTGGTAGGCAATCCATAACCTGGGCCAAACATGTTAATCAGCTTCTCAGTCATGCCGAAGACAGTATACCTAAATATTATAACATCCAAATCGAGGCATTATGTTACTACAATGCTTTCAGAAACTGGCCTATCAATAAGGCAACTATTTCAGGAGAATTGGATGATGAAAACTTATCAATACTAATTTCTAAATCTTATATAGAACAAATCGGTTATCTTACACCGGAAGGTTATTGGGATTTTAATTGGGAACAAGATAGGTTTGTAATTAATGGTATAACGTATAAGCCTTCTGGAGATACTCAGACTGCTCAGGCAAAGGATGAGGCTTTAGTTTTCATGATTATCCTAAAGAGAGACCGAGATACCAAAGTTGAATTTGTAGAATAAAAATAAAGTATATGGCAAAGATGTTAGTACTGAGGTGGACACCAATTACTACAAACAGTGGAATTTGGTTTGATAGTAATCTGGTTATCCTCAATGGTACCTCTGGAGTTCATATTGAAATGAAAGGTAATGGCAATGATGTAACGGCATTTCAATCGATGACCGGAAACAAATTTGTCACCTGCTTTCAAGATTACTTCGGGGATATCTGGGATAAAATAATACCTCATCCTGGTATAGGCCAGGTAATAAAGTTCCGTGTAAATAGGCTTCCTGATTATGCTTGCATACGGGGAGATATTGAGGACGGTGGAGATGTAGACCCAGAAAATCCGGATGTACCAATGAATGCCTTCTGTGGTTCAGAGGGAGAACCATTCAGGGATATCGATTCTGAATTCTTACTGGGTCGTCAACGTGCAGTAATTAATCCTTAAATTTTATAAAATATGTATGTAAGTAAGTATTATACCTGCGAAGAAATAGACCAGCGATTATTACAGGGTTACTATGATGACTTTGTTAAAGCTGGCTTTGGAGGAACCATAAATGAGTTCTGGGCCTTCGTACTTTCTATCAAGAATAAGGTAGATAAGAAAGAAGGATACGACTTATCGAAAAATGATTTTACAGATGAGTTGAAGGCTAAACTTGATGGCATCGAAGAACATGCAAATTATATCACTAAAGTTTCTCAGCTTGAGAATGATTTGAAATATCAAACTGAGGAAGAAGTTAAACAGATGATTAGTGATTTGGTTGATGGTGCTGATGATGCCCTTGATACTCTTAAAGAGTTGGCAGAAGCATTGGGCAATGACCCCAACTTTGCAACTACTATCACTAATAAATTAACCGACCTTCGTACTGCTTTAACCGAAGAGGTTAATCGTGCTAAGGAAGCCGAAGCTGCTCTGGGTACTGCAGTAGCTGCAGTTCAGGATAACCTAGAATATGGGTTAGACCAAATCAATAAGAAGATTGATACCGTTAAGGCAGACTTAAAAGCTGAAATCGACCGAGTTGAGAAGAAGGTAGATAAGAATGCTGAAGACATCAAAGACCTTGAAGATAAGGTAAATCAAGATAAGGGTGAACTTGAGAAAGAACTCAAGGACCTTATTCAAAAGGAAAAAGATGAACGTATCGCTGCCGATAATGAGATTAAGGAAAGTGTAAATAACCTTAAGACTCTCCATATCAATGATAAGGCCGCACTCGAGGCAAAGATTGCTGAAGAAACTGCAAATCGTACCAATGCAGATACCGTACTGGATTCTAAGATTAATGAAGAAATCACTAATCGCCAGGCTGATACTTTAGATCTTCAGGGTAAGATTGACCAAGAGAAGGTAGACCGTCATTCTGAGGACCAAGTTCTTCACAACGAAATCTCTAAAGAGGTAACAGACCGTACTAATGCAGACAATGCTCTTCAAGGTAAGATTGACCAGGAAGCTCAAGCACGTACTGCTGCAGACCAGGTATTACAGAACAATATAGATTCAGAGGCCACTACTCGTGCTGCTCAGGATTTAGTTCTTGAACACAAAATTGACGATGTAAAAGAGCAGGGTGTAGAAGACAAAGAACAATTGCTTAATGCTATTGCTGCCGAGGCTGCTGCTAGAGAAAAGGGTGATAAAGACCTTGATACTAAGAAGGTAGATAAACGTGAAGGTTATTCTTTGACCAAGAATGACTTTACTGATATCCTCAAAGCTAAATTGGATGGCATAGAAGAAAAGGCAAACTATATTACCCATCTCTCCCAGCTTATAAATGATGCCGGTTTCCAAACTGAAGAGGAAGTAAATGCGGCTATCCAAAAGATTATTGGTTCAGCACCTGAAGTACTTGATACTCTTAAGGAAATTGCTGATGCCCTTGGAAATGACCCCAACTTTGCAACTACCATCACTAGGAAGTTGGCTGCAATTACAGAACAGGTTAACCAAGAAATCGAAGACCGTATTGCAGGGGATGAGGCAAACAGTGCTGAAGTAGCTGCTGAAGTTCAAGCTCGTAAGGATGCAGATACTGCCCTTGAAACTAAACTGAAAGAATACGTAGACAATAAGTCTGCTACTGGAGATGCTGCACTCGGAGTTGTAAGAGATAACCTTAATAAGGAAATCCAAGACCGTAAAGATGCCGATGCAGTAATTCAGGCTAACTTGGATAAGGAGATTGCCGAAAGAAAGACTGCTGATGAAGCATATACTCAAAGTCTGGCTAACGTTAACCAGCGTATCTCAGACTTGGCTTTGAGTATGCAAGAGTCTATCAATACTTTGCGTAATGAGCTTACTGAGCAGGTAAATGCCAATACTACGGCAATCGCTACTAATCAACATAATATCGAAAGAAATTCAGAGGCAATCACAAACTTAACTAAGACTGTAGGTGATAACTACAAGGAAGTTAAGGATATGATTAACGAGGAAATCGTTGACCGTACGAATGCCGACAGTGCTTTGAGTTCTCGTATCGATACTCTCAATATTGACCTTAATACTGAGAGTGTAGAAAGAAAAGCTGCAGACCAAGTTCTTCAGGTAAATTTGGATAAAGAAGTAGCAGACCGTACTGCAGCCGATAAATCTCTGAGTACTGAGTTCACAGCTAAATTAGATAATGCTAAGCAGGCTTTGGAATCTGAGGTAGCTAGCCTTAATACTAAGCTTGAACAAGAAAAGGAAAACCGTATTGCTGGTGATAATGCTTTGGGAGTTCGTATTGATTTTCTAGAGGCAGGTAATACCGATGCTATGAATGAATTAAAAGCAAAGGTAAATGCTAATACTACTGCTATTAATGCAGAGAAAGACCGAGCAATTGCCAAAGAGACTTCACTTGAGGCAAAGATTGATACCAACCTTCAGAACCATAAAGATGATATGGCGGGTATCAACCAAAATATACTTACCGAAAAGAATGACCGCTTAGCTGGTGATACTGAGTTGCAGAATAATATCGATAAGGAAGCTACAGAACGTGCTAACCAAGATACCCTTATTAATAATGCTATTGCTCAGGAAAAAGCAGATCGAATTGCTGCTGACCAGGCAATGGATGGAAAGAAGGTAGATAAGGTAGACGGTAAAGTACTTTCTTCAAATGACTTTACTGACTTGCTATATGCCAAGTTGGATGGCATCGAAGAACATGCAAACTACATCACTAAGGTATCTGAGTTATTAAACGATTCAGATTTCCAGAGTGCTGAACAAGTAGAGGCAGCTATCCAAAAGATTATTGGCTCTGCTCCAGAGGTACTTGATACTTTGGCTGAGATTGCTAAGGCTCTCGGTGATGACCCTAACTTTGCAGCAACTATGACTGCTAAGCTTACTGAGTTGGAGAATAAGCTTGAAGCTGAAAAGAATCTGCGTGAACAAGGAGATAATACTCTGCAACAGACTTTCACTAACTTAAGTAATACTCTTACTACTACGGTAAATGAGTTGAGAACTTTCGTAACTGAAACTCGTACGGAGCTGTTAACTTCCTTGAATGCTACCAATGCTCTGGTAACTCAGAATGCTGCCAATATTCAACGTAATCTGGAATTGATTCAGGGTATTCAGGATAACATTAATGGTAACTATACTGCCATTACCGATTTGCTGAATAATGAAATCGCTGCTCGTAAGGCTGAGGATATTCGATTAGAAGCAAAGATTGACCAGAATACTTCTGACTTAAATACAGAGAGAGAGGAAAGAAAGGCCGCAGATAAAGTTCTCCAGGATAACATTGATGCAGAAGAAGCTGCCCGTATTGCTGCCGATACAGCTTTGGGTAAACGTATCGATAAAGAAATTCAGGACAGAACCGATGCTGATACTGCCTTAGATAATAAATTCACTAACATTACCGATGACCATGAAGAAAGACTGGTAGCTGAAGAAGGTACTTCTGATGCTTTGCCTGATACCATGGTTACCGATGTTAGTGCTGTAACAAGAACCGGTACCCAACTTTCTTTCAAGGTAAAGACTTCAACCAAGGATAATGCAAATAACCAATATGGTGAAGAAGTAGAAGCTACCAAGAACCTACTCCCGGTAACTCAAACTCTTGCAGGAGTTATGTCTGCCGCAGACAAGGTTAAGTTAGATGGGTTAGACCCCAATTCTCTGACGGATATCTCTGCAGCTTCAGATGCTAATAAGGTAACGGTAACGGTAACTAAGGATAACGGTTTGAATGCTGATACTACCGAAACTTTCGATTTGCCTCAGGTATCGGCTACTAAGGCTGGTACGATGACTGCTAAGGATAAGGTTGAGTTAGATAGAATCTCTACGGCTAACTTTGCTCTTGGTGCAGTAACTCCCAATGAAACTACTGTTGGCATAGCTGCTACTAAGACCGTAGTTGAAGATGGTACAGTAGAACAGAATCCTATTACATTGCCTGCCTCTACTGCAGAAAAGGCCGGTGTACAAACTGCAGCAGATAAGAAGCTGTTTGATTCTATACCAGATAATATTATTATCTTATCTGGTGATAAACCAGTTGAGGTAGGTCAACAAAGTAGTCATGTTACTTTAACTCATAATTTCTCTTCTAAAAAAGAAGAGGGTATTTATACTCATGAGCCTGAAGATTATAAGACTACTCATATCCCAGCAGCTACTACAGAGAAAGCTGGTGTAATGACCGCCCAAGATAAAGTTAATCTGGATGAGACATTACCCAATGCTATTGCTCAAGAGGTTCAGGACCGTAAAGATGCTATCGAAGCTTTGGACGGTAAATCAGAAGCCGCTCTTGCTCAAGAAGTAGCTGATAGAAAAGCTGCAGATATTGCTTTAGATACCAAGTTTACTAAAGCTGTAAACGATGAAGCAACTGCTCGTACTTCTGCTGATACTGCATTGGGTGCAAGGATTGATAAAGAGATTGCTGATAGAACTGCGGCAGACACTGCCCTTGATACTAAACTGCAGAATAACATTAACACTCTAGAAGCTAAGCATGATGCCTTTGTAGCAACTAAGGGTAAGGCTGATGGCTTTGCTCCATTGGATGGGAATGGGTTAGTACCTGCTAACCATTTGCCTTCATATGTAGATGATGTACTTGAAGTATATGCTACCTATGATGTAAGCCCCACTGGAGGTCTTACTAATGTTCAATTGTATACGGATGCAGGTCACCAAACTCCCGTAGTTGGAGAATCTGGTAAGATTTATATAAATGTTGCCGATGGTGAACCTCCATACCAATTCCGTTGGTCAGGTACTAAATTCGTAGACAATAATACTTCGTCTCTTATCATTGGGGAAATCGCAGGTACTGCTTTCGAAGGTAGTAGAGGTAAGCATCTTGAGGATGTGGTATCTAGCATGCCTAAAAATTTAATTAGTAAGGTTTCAATAGCTAACAAAAATAAGAGTAATGTTATTATCTTATGTAACTATTCTGCTACGGATGGTCAAGGGCATTACATTGATAAACCCGATGGGATGGTAATCCCTCTAACTCCAGCCACTACTAAAGAAGCTGGTCTGATGGATGCCGATAGTGTAATAAAGCTTAATCAAACCTTACCAGATGCTATTGAAGCTGAACAAGAGGCCCGTATTGCAAAAGATAATGCTCATGATACCTTTAATAGTTCTCTTCCAGGAATTATTCTTACTGGATTCACTCTTACCCATAATTCAACTAATGTAAGAGCTACTCTTAATAATAAAACTAAGAGTGCAGAGGGTAAGACTTATGAAGGTGCTACAGATTTAATTAGAGATATACTTGCAGCAACTAAGACTACTGCAGGTGTAATGACTGCAGCAGATAAGACTAACTTGGATAATACCGTACAGGGGTTGGCAAATGAGATTACCAATAGAACTAATGCCATCAATGCTCTTCGTACAGAATTGAAAACTTACGTTGACGATTTGATTGCCGATACTGGTTCAGATGTAACTGCCTTAGAAACTAAGGTAAATAATCACATTGCCAATAAATCTAATCCTCATGGAGTTACCAAATCCCAGGTTGGTTTGGGTAATGCTTCCAATACTTCGGATGCAAATAAGCCAGTATCTACTGCTCAGGCTGCTGCTATTGCCGATGCTAAGGCTGCAGGTACTGCTGCTCAAACTTCTATCAATAACCATGCAGGTAGAAAGGATAATCCTCATACAGTAACTAGAGCTCAATTGGGATTGGCAACTACTGACCAGGTAGTATTTGCTAAGACTACTGCTCCTTCCGGTTTCTGGAAAGAGTCTTCAGATATTCGACTCAAAGATAATATCCGAGATTTGAATCATACTCTAGACCAGATTTGCCAGATACCAACCAAGTCATTCGAAATGATTGGTAAAGATGACGAGGGAACTATTGCTCAGAACCTCGAAGGCTTAGGATTTGGTAAATATGTGGAAGAAGTTCCAGTAGAGAAATCTACGGTACCTAATCCAGAGGAATTCGAAACTTTGGAAATCAATGGAGAAGAATATGTACTCGTAAAACAAGTTAAATATCACAAGATGTCAACTTTGGCAATTGAAGGTGTTAAACTTCTCTACGATGAGATTAAGGCTTTGAAGGCTGAGATTCAAGAACTCAAAAATAGATAATCATGGGAGAGATAGCAACCTGGAGTGCTGTCAAAACTAAAGTAGGCCTTGGTAAGACAGGAAATGACTGCCCTACCAAGGCTGAATTGTTAGCACTCTCCCCTACAGGAACAGGGGAAAATTATGTGGGGTTGGAACTATCCAATGCCGGTTCCTATGGAAATAACGAAACAGTAAAGTTAGAGGATATTCATAAGGTAACTTGGAAATATACTTTTATTCTTGGGACAGATACTTTGAATTTCTTGGCTTTAGGCGGAGAATCTACTAATGAGCCGCCTTGGTTTGGGGCTACTTCTACTAGAACTAAATATTGGGATGGTGTAGCTACTAGTACTGTAGAGAGGGTTGACTATAGTAGTTCGGGCAAACCTTCTTGGGTAACTTGGACAGAAGAGGCAGGTTGGAGAGCTACCGAGAATCTTGAGTTAACTGCCAGGTCTAAAACTGACGGTATTATCGTACAACAAGGTTCAGGTAAAACCCATCCTATCAAATGGTATCAGGAAGCAGCCTCTCAATCTTGGAGTTATGGTTGGAGTGTAACACCTACCTCTATGTCTTTTGGGGCTACTGGAGGTACCAAAACTTTTTCAGTTACTTCTTACAAGCAAGAATTAAGAAATGGGCATAATTATGGTAACCAAATAGCTTTAACTTATACTAGAGCCAACTCTGGTAGCGTATCTGGAAGCGGTACTTCTGTAACTATGGGTAATAATACCTCTACCAGTACACGAAGCGGTACGGTAACCTTAACACAAGCCGAAACTAATAAGAAGTTAACCATATCTTGTTCTCAGTCGGCAGGTTATAGAACCTATAGTGAAATCACTGCAAGTGGAGGAAGCGTATCCGATATACCTGCCGGTGGAGGAAGTAGAAGTTCATTCTCAACTATGCCCTCATATTCTCAAACTTGGGGATGGAATGGTTCTACAACTGGAGGTGGCACAATTACAAGCGGTGCTAGCATTAGTTATGGTACTGCAGTTAGTGCAGGTTCTTTGGGTATTACCGTTAAATCTAGAACCCGAGTAGGAGCCCTTACTGGTACCTTATCACTAAATGGTAAAACCAAATCTGTAAGTGTACCAGTATACCAGGCAGCAAATGAAATTACTGGGTATACTTATGGCTCTTGGAGTGTAAGCTTAACTGCAAGTTCTTATACCATCGGTAATACTGGAGGTAGTGTAACTTTGTACCCCAGTGCAAGTAGACCAAGATATGCCAATTATACTTCGGGTTCAAATACAAGAGATGGCTCTGATAGTGCTACCCGAAGTTTAAGTACCAATGGTACCTCAGGATTTAGCTTATCAGGTACTACTCTTAGTGCTTCTGCGAATACCAGTACAAGTAGTAGGTCTATCAGAGTTACTGCTTCTTATGGGGGTGCTTCTGATTATGTGGATATCACTCAGGGCGGTGCAAGTGTATCTTATAATTATTATTTTAATTGGGGGAGTGCTCCTGGAAGTCAGACTTCTAAATCTATTACTCATCCAGCTTTGGGAAAAACTGAAGAGGTTCCATTTATCTCTTATAAAAAGAAAGTGATAAATGGTACAGAAACCTCTGATATATATCCGGTAGGAGCAAGTCGAAATGTACCGAGTTGGACTACTGTTAATATAGTAGATAATGGGCTCTCAGTTAAAACTTATGAGAACACTGCTGAATCCTCAAGGTCTGCTACAGTAACAGTAACTCAATCAGAATCTGGTAAGAAGATAACACTTAATATTAACCAGAGTGCTGCTACTATTACCTATGATTATGTATTTAGGATATCATAGGTTATATACAACACCAGTATTTATTATATGAGAGACCCTAAAAACTTAATTATTAATTTCCTCTCTGATGCTGCTCGTGGAGTTACTCAAGAAATCAGTGGGGTAGCAAAAGATGTTGCCGGTGTTGGTAGAGAAATCCTTAACAACCGTTTCACTACGGAAAGAGGTCTTTGTGATTTGGGCTACAAAACGAATTCGGATATCCGAGATTCTCGTGACCAAATGGGCGCAGGCTTCAATCGTGTTATGGACCGTCTCTGCAACATGGAACACCAACAGTCAGATTGCTGCTGCGAAACCAAAGGCTTGATTAAAGAAGTAAAATCTGACTTGGCTCTTCAGTTGGAACGTTGCTGCTGTGACCTCAAGAAGGGCCAACAGGAAATCAAGTGTCTCATCGAGAATACTGCAAAAGACCAGGAGATTGCCCGCCTTAATCGAGTGGTAGATGCCCAGAGAGACCAGAACATTATCAACCAAGTGGTTGCAGCTCTGAAGACTACTGGAGGTACTACAACGGCATAACCAATTGTCATACCAGGATGATTAGAAAGGAGTACATCTATCAGGGGTGTACTCCTTTTTTCGTTTTAACCACTTGAACTAAGGAATTATGGAAAAAGAACAACTCACCGAATTTAAGATACAATTAGCTCTACTTGCTCCCAATATAGAGATTGCACAAGAAGTAGCAAACAAAGCTCAGGTACTCATTAATCAATTTGGATACTATCAATTTCTAAAACTGGTAGACTTCATGCAGAAGAATCCAGGTGCAGTATCATTTGGTTTAAACTTAATAAATAGAAAATGATTATGGAAGAATTGATTTTTCAGAAAGTACAAAAGGGCGATATGATTTTCACCTTAGAGAAAGATCGTCGGTCTGGTTATCCAATCTTTGACCAAGCAAGAGTTTTAAAAGTTGGCGAAAGTAAACCAATGGCCTCAAATGGTAAAGAAGGTTTTGTTAACAGTATCGAATTAGTGATACAAGATTCAATATCTCAAATTACCATTTATTTACCAACTAATGTAAATGAAGGTATTTATAATGGTACCTATTATACGACCAATCTCGATAATATCATTAATGAGGTATCAATGCAGAAACAGAATGCTTTAAATATTTTAAATAACAAAGCCAAATTTGAGGCAGTTGTTTCTGAATGCGATAATATTCTTGGTTTAATTAATAATCGTTCAGAATCACTCCGTGATCCTGCTCCAGATTTCGAAGAATTTAAGTTATCCATGAATGAGAGGTTAACTAACCAAGAAACCCTTTTATTAAGGATTGCTCAAGAATTGGGATTAGATAAACCTAAACAATAATAAGAATTATGCCAAGTAAGTCGGTTAATATTACACTATCGACTCCAATTGGTCCTCTAGAAATATACGTAGATAAACGAGAACAAGCTCGTGCAGAAAGGTTGATTGCTAAAACTCCAAGTATCTTAACTAAGGGTTATGCGAAAGGTACAGAAAAGTTTGGTAATCAACTTCTTCGTATAGTAAGACGAAGTTTGAATACTGGTGTACCTCCAAGGGGTTCCGGAGTATCTTGGCCACCACATGCTCCTGGTACCATAAAGAAATATGGAGACCATACCATGCTAAATCTTACTGGACAATATGCCAGGTCAGTTACTTTAGTAAAGGGTAAGAAAAGAACTTTCGTTGGTTTACCAATTGGAATCAAGAAGATTACTTATACTGGTAAGACTTCAAGAAAAACTTTGAATCAGATAGCTATCATGTTAGAGTATGGCAGTAGAGATGGTAATTTACCACCTCGTCCTCTCTGGGCTCCTGCATTTAAGGCTGCTGGTGGAAGGGCTGCCTTACAAAAGGAAATACGTAATGAAGTTAGAAAAGAAATAAGGAGGATTATATAATGGCAGTAGATTTTGAAATATCTTCACTATCAGGAACTGGTACTGCTACCATTCGTGTAAAACCGAAAGCAGTAAATACAGAACAGACCTTAAAAGAGCAGGTCCTCAAGGTAGTAGTTCAGGGTGTAGAAAGGGAAGTAACCCTGGTACAAAAGGCCGCTTCTAAAATAGTAGAGACCTGGGGAACTTATTTTAGTATCACCCCAGAAACTACTTCCCATACTTTCGATGGTACTAAAAGGGGTGAGACTCTAGAAATAGGTGTATACAGTTACCAACAGAAGTTTATCGATAATAAGCCTCAAGATGAATATCGTGCTGTAGATTGGAAAGTTGAAAGCTCCTCAGATTGGTTAGAGGTAACCCAAGAAATTGGAGAAGCTAATGCCGCAGGTAAGCTTACTATCAAAACTAAATCTATTAATCAAAATCACAACCCCAGTAACTATGACCCCTTGGAAAGAACTGCTATAGTTAAGATTATCTCACAGCAAGAACCTAACACTGAGATAGTTTTAAATATAACTCAATCTCCAGGTATTAGAACTACTAAGTATGGCTTTGAACCAACCCCGAATATACCATTCCCAAATCTTGGTCAAAATACTAGTACTGCTCGGATTAGTAATGTAAAGGGTTATCAGTACTACCTTATCAACGGTATTCAAGTTGCTAAATTTATAAAACAATTTAAGATAACCGATATAAGTAAGACAATAGAGGGTCAATTCCCTGGAGGTATTGATTCTGAACTAATACCCTTTAAAGTATGGCTTACCGATTATCCTTCAAATATTGCTACTCAATGGGTTAGTGAATTAAACTGTGTTGGTCATTTACAAACTATCATAAGTGGTTTTGGAGGTATTCAGGTAACTTATAATGGGTATATTAATGACAATGGCAATCAGAGTGTTCAATTAAATATTAGATTAGGACTTTAATGGTAAACTCAGAAGAAATAGTAGAAAGAACTTTTTATATCTCTCTACTTAGTACAATGTTAGAAAGGGGTCTTACCTTAAACCCAGAAGACTTCTTACCTTTGTCTCAAGAAAACGAAAAAAGATTTCAAGAGGCAATCAAAGGTATGAAGAAGTTTATACCACTTTTTGGTATAGGGAATAATCAAGTAAAAGGTCCAAAGACTCTTCCAAGAATAACCATAGAACTACAGGGTTATTATGCTGGAGATATTGGTGTGAATAAATACATCATTGGTGATAAACTTGAGGATGGTAATTACCAAGCTTCAGAGTTTCCTTATGAAACAAAAGATATTACTATAGATGTACATCTAGTTTCTCAAACACAAGCAGATATGAGGTTGCTACATACAATCTTATATACTGGCTTACCTGCTAGAGGATACGTGAGACCATACTTCAATGACTTAGAGGAATGGGAAAAGGGCAGGCTTGCTCCCACCGGAAACCTATTCATTGAGATTGGTAATTATTATGACCATCCAGATGTAGAACATGGTATACTTGAGAAGGTATACACTTATGTATGTAAAGACGGTATTCTTCCAGAAAAAGCTTTGGGAGAAGGTACTCTTACACCTATCAAGGATATATCAGTTCTTATTGGATTGTTAGAACAAAACGAAAATGAAATGTTAGAGTTAAAAGTACCTAAGGTATAGGTACAATACTCTAGGGTATAAATTAAACAAGTAATTAACTTTAATCACAATAGAATTATGCCAACTTCACCTCACATTGACTTTAAGTTTAAGAACAACAATGTTCTTCAAACTACTCCCATGTTAGGAGTTTCTTGTGTATTGGCTAGAACTACTAAGGGCCCATACGATGACCCATCAGAAACCATTTCTACTTTCTCTCAGTTCCAAAGAATCTATGGTTCTGAAATTGTACCAGATGGTTCTGTATCAAATATCGAAAAGGCTTTGCAGGGTGGTTCTAAGCTTCGTGTTATTCGAGTACTTGGCAAGGGAGCTGCTCAAGGTACAGTAACTGCTTCTCAGGCTGCGGCAAGAAAAGCTAAAGATTCAGAAGATGGGATTTCAGTTGCTTCTGCTGTACCCGACTCGGCTAAACCCTCTGCTCTGATTACTTTCAAATCAGGTAGTACTACCTATAGTTTTGGATTAGTAACCAAGGGATATGGAGATCCCATTGGTAGTGCAGATACTTTCCAGGTTGGTTTTTATAAGCAAGCTAATACCTTGTATTATAAAATCTATTCGGCTAATGGGCAAGTACTTGAACAGGGTCCAGTAATAACCTACAAAACTGCCGATGATAACAATAATACTTCGATAGATTACCTTGCTCTTAGTGCATTTGCTAAGAACTCGGAATATATTAAGCCGGTAATTACTGCAGGTTCCTCTTTTGAAAACCTAATTAAGTGGCTTACCGATGATATCGACGGTACTAAGAATGCTATCACTATTACCGTTGGAGATGCTGCACCCTCCGAAACAGAGAAACTGTTTAATGGTACTATCGGTAGTGCAGGTTCCACTCCAACTGCCGAAGAATGGATTGCTTCACTGGACTTGGTAAGAGACTACACAGACTTCTACCAATTGTTTATTTCACATATCTCTCAACACTTGGAACAAGATTTAGAGGTACTCAAAGTATACAAGGCTGCTGCTGATATGGCAAAAGAACTGATGGAATGGGTACTGTATATCGAAGTTCCCAAACACTTAACCCATTATACTCAAGGTACTCAGGCAAGAGATTACAAAGCTCAGGTTACTTGGGTACAGACTTGCCTTGGTACTGTAGGTAACTCTAAGTACATTGCCTACTTTGGTGGTGGACTTAAGTACTACAACGAAAATGGTAATCTTCAGGATTCCGATGTAGTGGGTACTATTGTTGGTTTGGGAGATGCCTCTGCTACTCAATATGGTCCTTGGAAATCCTTTGCAGGTATGAACCGAGGAGTTATTGGGGATGCAGTTGGTCCAGTATGCCCTAACTATGGTTCTCCTTCTCGATATAACGAACTGAACACCCTTGCTCAGAATTATATCAATGAGATGGTAATCAAAGATACTCCAGATGCAGGTAAGCAAACCATGCTATGGCATTGCTTCTCTTCTCAAGTGAAACAGGATTCTGAAAGATTCCTTTCAATCGTAAGGTTGAATCTCTACTTGAAGAAGTTCCTTCGCCCGGTACTCAACAAGTATATCGAAGAACCAAACGTTTGGAGTACTTGGAAGAGAATCTGGTTGGAGGTTAAACCTACCTTGGATTCTTTGGTAGACGAAGATGCTATGACCGAGTATACCTGGATGGGTGACCAAGATGCAACTTCTTGGGATGACCTTTCGGTTAATAACGAAGCAGATGCTCGTCAGGGTAAGTACCGTGCTATCCTTAAGTATAAGGATGTAGTTCCTATGCAAGAGGTAACTATGGAGATTGTAATCGATGCAGCTTCTAAGACAGTATCAATCGTAGAAACAAGTAATAACTTATAAACTCATAACACAATGGGAGCAAAAGTAAAAAACCCACGGAAGAAATTCTTGTGGAGCATCATGTTCCCCAAACACCCTATCAATACCTATCTATTCCAAAGTTGTACTTTGCCGGATATTGAGATTGACCAGGTTGCTCATGGGGACGTCAATAGAGACGTTAAAACTGCAGGTAGGGTTACTATAGGTAATCTTATTGTAGAGAAACTTATGACTACTGCAGGTTCAGACACATGGCTTCATGATTGGCTTTATGCTTGCCAAGACCACATAGTTGGTGGAGGTTTGGTACCAAGCCAATATTGGGAAACGGCTATTGTAAATGAACTTGCCGAAGATGGAGTCTCGGTTCTTAATACCCACGTCTTCGAAGAGGTATGGCCATGTAAGATTACCGGCTTAGACTTGGACAGAATGGCTTCAGAGAATACCATTGAGTCCATAGAGTTCTCAGTTGGTACTGCAGATAAATACTAATTCCTTAGTCTATTTTCACTAAGATTCGGTGGAGGGGTGGGATTCCTGTGATAGGAGCTCACCCCTTTCTTGTTGTTATACGGAGTACTATGAACATTTGTAAACATTAAATATATCAAATTATGGAATTTAGAACATTTAGATTTACCGGACCTTCTGGTTTCGAATATGAAATCAGAGAACAGAATGGTGCTGATGAAGATATTCTCAGTAACCTTTCAGACATGAAGACTTTGATGAACCTTACCAAGTTCATTGCAGCAATCGTAATTAGAACTAATGCCACTCCTAACGGTAAGCTAACCGTTGATGATGCTCTCAATCTACCAGTCAATGACCGCTATGCAATTATTTTCAATTCTCGTATATTCTCATTGGGAGAGGAAGTAGAATTTGAATATGACTGGGGTAAAGAGAACGGTGGTAAAGTTACTTATGGCCAAGACCTTCATGAGTTCCTTTTCGATTACGGTACTACTCCAACTGTAGAGGATTTAAATCAGAAGCCAGATGCTATCCCTTATTATCCAGAGGGAGTTAGATTGGTAGACCATGAATACACTCTTTCATCTGGCAAGAGAATTAAATTCGATTGTATGACTGGTAAGGGAGAACAAGAGTTCATGAAGTTGCCTTTGGATAAACAAACTAAGAATGCTCCTCTTCTTTGTCGGAACCTTTACTTAGAGGTCGATGGTAGTTGGGAGAAGGTAGAAAACTTTACTCCGTTTACTGCAAAGGATATGGCTGAGATGAGAAAGCATATCTTATCTATGGACCCTATCTTCAAAGGTGAATCTCATATCACTAACCCAACCACCGGAGAAGAAAGAACTTATCCTATAGTTTGGGCACCGAATTTTTTCTACCTGACGGAAGAGTAATGTTAGAGAGTGATTTTGTTTATATCACCAGAGCCGAGATAGCCTTAGACTATTTCGGCTTTTTACGTCTTCCGTACCGAATAAGGAAAATATTCAAGGAAATGGCCGAGCAATATTATAAACAATTAAAGAAAAGAAAGTAAATTATGAATACCAGTAGGAGTATAGTAGAGGTCGGTGTTGCCATGGTTTTAAAAGACCGATTCTCTCAAGAGGCTGGCAAGATATCTGGGTCATTCAGAACAATGATGAATGATATGAATACCTGGAATAGAGGTATACAGATGTCAGCTTCCAATACAATGGACTTCGGAATGCAGCTCGTAGGGGGAATGGCAAGGGCCTATAAATACTCTGCGGGTGTTCAGAATGAAGTTTGGACTGCTTCGAAAATTGCTGGTGCCACCATTGCAGAACAAAGAGAAATGTTACAATTGGCAAAAGATGTCAATGAGATAACACCTCTTACTGCTTCGGATGTTGCATCAGGACAAAGATACCTGGCTATGGCAGGTAATAAATTCGATGCTATTAAAGAAATGATTGGGCCAGCATCTAAGCTGGCTTCAATCTTTACAATGCCAGTGGGACAGAAAGGTGGTGTAGCTGACTTGATGACCAATATCATGTCAATGTACCAAATCCCAATGGGAGAAGCCGCTAGAGTAACCGATGATTTATATACTGCAGTTACTAATGCAAATATATCTTTAACAGACTTAGCCCAGTCCATATCTTATGCAGGAGCAGATATGGCAACTGCTGGAGTAGACCTTCGGCAAACGGCTGCTGCTATTGGTGTATTGGGGGATATGGGTATACAGGGTTCTATGGCAGGTACCTCACTGGCCAATATGATTCGTTACTTACAGCTCTCTCTTGTTAACCAAAAAAAGAAAGGCTATAACGCTTTAGCAGACTTGGGCTTAAGTCCCGATGAATTCTTCGATGCTCAAGGTAACCTTATAGACCTTTACACTATCTATCAGAAGTTTGCTAAGGCCGCAGTAGATTTACCTTCACGAATCGAAACACCAACCTTCTTCAATATATTCGGAGTTCGAGGTAATCGTGGTATGCTTCCAGTACTTCGAGATATTGCTTCTGGTAGAGATAAGATGGGTAAGATACTTGCTACCTATGACCAAAACATGGGAGCAGTAAACCGACTTAATGAAGAACGTCTTAAAACCGATGCAGGTGTAATTGACCAATTCGAATCAAGTATAGAGAACTTAACAGTTACCGCAGGTGCAGCTTTGGGTAGAATCTTTACCCCAGTACTAAATGTGGGTAACTCTATAATCAAAGTAATTAATTCTATCTCAGAAACTTGGGTTGGAGGTTTTGGTCTTAGGATAGGAGCTACTGCAGTAGTAGTGGGTACTATAGTTGCAGGGTTTAATACTGTAAGAGGTATTATTAGGTCTGTTGGGTATTTACAGACTATTGCTACTGCTTCTACTGAAGGTATGTCTGCTGCAGCAATAAAAACTAATACTCAGTTTGCCCTTATGGAAGCACACATGGTAAGGATGGTTAACCTTATGAGAACCATGGTTCAACTCCAAATGATGTCAAGCGGTATTGGTATGAATTCTGCTGGTAGATTTTATAACACTAAAACCGGAAGATATGTTAAGACACCAAATCCTGGAGTACCATTAGCAACTACTATGGCGGGTAATTTAGCTGGAGGGGCTTTAGCTGGAGCAGGTGCCCAAGTTGGTAGTCAAGTGGCTAGGCAAGGTGCTATAAAAGGTTTAACCTCTATAGGTGGTAGACTTATGGGATTACTCGGTGGACCCTGGGGATTAGCAATTACTGTAGGTCTTCCTTTATTAATTGAGGGTATTAGTTACCTTAGTAATTCAGTAGATAGGAATACTGAAGCTCAGAATAAAGAGAAAGAAGACCCAACTACCATTAGAGCCCAGAATGAAGAGAGATTTATTAATGCTGTTAGGTTAGCTATTAAAGAAGGTATGAGAGATTCTCGTATCAATATCTCAGTAGATGGTCAAGCAGTTGGAGATTATGCTCCAGGTTCTCAACAAGATTTTACTGGAGCTGCATTTGTAATGGGAATATAAAACTAAAACACTATGGCTAGAGTATTAAATAAAGCAGCAGGTAAGGTTGTTGAAAAGTACAATGACCTTACAAGAGATACAGCAGGTGTTCTTACGGGTCCATTAAATAAACTATGGAGAGCTCGGATATTACTCAATCGAACTCTTTCTACTCTTCCCAAAGATGATGCTCAAAAGGGTAAACTCTATACTCCCAATGGAGTAATCGGAGAAGCTCAAATATCGTCTAAGAACCCTATTCTAAACAAACAACTCCAGGCTAAATGGAGAATGGAATTACAATTCCCGAGATTAGAGGAGAGTGAGGGAGTAGACCCAGCAAAGGGGAATAAGAATACTACTAATTACAGAAACTTCGAGGCTAAAGCAGATGTTATATATCAGAATGAGGTAAGGATATATAATATGACTGTTAACCCCACTCAATATATTACCCTACAGAATAGACCTCCAGAAATAGACTTTAGAGGAGAAACCACATGGGCCACCATTAAATCAATGGGTCGCAATGTACCAATGTATCACTTTACTGGAGCTGAAGACATTATTCAATTCAATGTGTCTTGGTACTGTAATGACCCAGAAAATCCAGAAGAGGTAATCAATAAATGTAGGTTATTAGAAGCATGGTCTAAATCTAATGGTTATCAGGCTGCCCCTCCGATTGTTAAGATTGAGTGGGGAGATTCCGGTATATTTGATAATCACAACTACATTCTTACTTCAGCAACTTATACTCTGAAGAACTTTCAGAATGGTTATCGAATAAGGGTACCTGGAAAGCCAGCTACTTTTGGTAATGGTAGATTATTGCCTGCAGCAGCAACTCAAGAATTGATTTTCAAGAGAGTAAGTTCATATAACTTATCCTATGGAGATTTTATAAATTCCGATTCACTTAAAAAGACAGGAGGTATTAAATATGATTGATGTTAACCAATATCTAAAGGGAGCTAGCCCATATAATAATGCCTATGCTCTGAAGTATAACGATGGGGATTATTCCTTAGAGGCTAAACCTCCAATAGTACCAGAATCCCCTAACGATATTCAACATACTGTTAAAGATGGGGAAACCCTACAAAATATTGCTTTCAGGTATTATGGTGATTCTGGTAAGTGGTACATCATAGCTGAAGCTAATAAGATACTGAATCCTTTTAAGGAATTAGAAATGGGAACCCTAATAAGAATACCGACTTATGGCAGCTAAACAGAAACCTATATTGTATAAGGGAATGGGCCAACCTTATTTGGCCCTTTTCAATTTTGGAGGTATGCCTATAATGAATCCAATTACAGGTATACCCCTTGGAGCGTATATAAGTACCTGGAGTTATAGATATGATGAAGAAAAAGAAAACTTGGCTACCATTACTTTCGATACGGGTAATCCTGATACTGTAGATATTGCCGAGATTCAAGAGAACCAAAACATTTGTCTTCAATGGGGATATATATACCCTGATGGCCAATTTATATCGGGACCCATAAAAATAATTAAAGTAAGGGAGTTCGAGGCAGTATTTGATTCTACAGGTACTCATGTAACTATTAAGTGCATTGATTCTTCGGGAGATTTAAGATATCAACCTGCTTATGTCCATTCGGATATGGAAGGCTATAAATTATCTACCTATTTAGACAATGGCTGTGGGAATGCTACTGGTGTAATCATAGAAATATTTCAGTAATGGAACAACAGATAATAAGTAATAAAGTATACGAGTCACTACAGGTACCCACAGAGAATACCCGTACTACTACTGGTAAAGTACTCTATGCTAACAAATACAGTGGAGTAGCTGAAGTAGCTATGCCAGAAGATTTAAAAGCTTTAATTGATAGTGACTTTGGATTGGTGGGCAAGAACGTCTTAGTTCAATTAGAACAGAAGATGAAAGGGTACACTAATGGGCCATGGTATGTAGATTCAAGAGATGGGATTATCTACATACATAATAGGAAATTCAACGAAGAACCTGTATGTACTTATACCTATCAAGGAGAGAATGGAGAAGTACTTAGAGTATCTTTTGCTACTCAGAAAATAACTAAAAGAGTTAAAGCAGTATTGGCTCCATCTCTAGACCCAGATAGTAAAGATTTATCGGTATTATCAACTAATATAAATGAGCCAGAGGATAAACCTCCATTAGCTTTAAGACCCGTAGTAGCCCAGGTGGATAACCTCATGGTGTCTAATATTACTGGCAATGGGTTTGAAGATTACAGAAGTCATCCCACTACACCAACTGAGGTAATGGATGCTTGGGATACTCAGCTTCAGTATAACATGGAAAAAACTGCAGAATATAAAAAGCGAGTAGAGGAATATGAAGCAGTTGGTCCAGTAGGTGCTTATGAAGCAGGTAAGCAAAGAAAATTCGATGAAATGTCTACCGAAGAAGTACGAGCTACCATTAATCAAGCAGCTAATGAGTTACCTGACGATAAGAAGAATGCCCTTAAACAAGTGCTAAGAAATTCTAAGAATGGTAAAGAATTAGAAGCTAATCTTAAGAAATTATTAGAGTACGAAAGATACCTTTTCGAAGACGAAGATGGTATGGAGTTTATGGTAGAGGAATATGTAGACCCATTAGACTATGATCCAGAAGGCTATGCTTCTAAACAGGCCGGAGCAGGTATAGCTTCTGGTATCAATTTCCAAATGGGAGTACTACCTGCATCAGAAAGAGGGTTCGAAGCTTTAAATAAAGACCCATATACTGAAGTACTATCTGGTATGGAGATTGATACTAATAAACACTATGGCCAAGGTCAATATGGTAAGAGGGTTAAGGTAAGGCACATGAAAAGGGTAAATCTCAAGGTACCTCTTTATAAACTTTACCATAATTTATTTAGTAGATACGGTGGTGCCGATAAGTATGCTTGGGCAGCTAATGCTAATGCCAATGGTGGTTTAAAGCAAACTGAGAAAAGGTTAGTATGTCAACTTCAGGTAGTAGGTAGACCTATGCTAGCAACTTCTCAAATAATCCGTATAGATAACGTAGGAAAACGTTGGTCAGGGCTTTGGTATATAAAACAATGTACTCATTCTATGGACGCTGGTCAAGGGTATATAACTAATATGGAATTAGTAAAGAACAATTCCAAGTCTGGTTCTGTAACTTCTAAAACTGATTTATCTACTCAAAATATCGTAGCTAATGATGCTAAAGCTAATGCTAAAACTACAAAGGGTCAAGATAAAAAAGCTTTAAGTACTTCTCAGAATCTTAATCTTAACTTTACTTATAATGAGAAAGTATACTATAATGAACATTTCTTGAATGATAAGGGAGACATAATTGATATCAAGGGTCAAGCTGAGTTTATTCGAAAGAAGGCTTATTATACTGAAGTAAATGCCGATAATCCCCAAGCCTTGGCAGAGGGTATAGTGTTATCTACAGGTAATACAGTTACCTCTAAGGGTAAGTTAATTCCTGGTAAGATATCAGTTAAACAAATCCAAGTGCCTGAAGATTATGGGGTTAAGTTTAATTATATGGCCATAGCTAATCGAGTATACCGAGACATAGCTAAAAGGCATAAGCGAATAGCAAGTCAAATCTATGTAGAAAAATAAGGGTATGAGTTACGAAACAGCAAAGATAATAACCGACGAAGGCTTAGAGGGTCTTGGTCGGTATTACTCTGTTTATCGTGGCATTGTTATTGATAATAACGATGTAGAGAAACATATGAACAGAGTAAAGGTGTGTGTTCCAGAGGTAATGGGTGGAGTATTTGCTTGGGCATATCCTAAAGGACAACATGGTTCAATTAGTTCTGGTTTCAAATTCTTAGCCCCTAAAGTGGGAGATACGGTATTTGTTACTTTTGAATTTGGGGACCCAACTAAACCTCTCTGGGAATACCATGGTTGGGGAATGAGTCAAATACCCCAACCTCTGGATGGTCCCAATAAAATGGGGATAGTTACTCCCGAAGGAAACTTAATAGTAATAGATGATGATAACGGAGAACTCAATTTACATTTCAATGGACCTGTAAATGTTCGTTCGGAGAAAGAGATAGTAATAAATGCTGATGGGGATATAAACATATCTTCTGGTGATTCCGTGATACTTAATACTGGAGAAAATGGTGGAGTAATCAATATTTTTCAATTAACCGAAAAACTAAATCAAACTATCCAAGAACTAGAACAACTTCGCAGTATGTTCAATTCTCATGTACACTCAGGTGTAACTACTGGACCAGGTTCTTCGGGTCCAACTTTAACTCAAGTAATTAAACCTTTCTCACAATTCGTTGTAGACGATTATGAGGATAAAACCTGCATACACTAATGGAAAAGAATTACTTTACAGACTTAGTTGGTATAGGTGTAACTTATCCTATCCAACTTACAACTAATGAAAAGGGTGAAAGAGGTTGGTACCCAGTAAATGGAGATTTCAAACTTATCAGAGATAATATAAGTTCGATATTATATTACATGATAGGCCAGAGATTTCGACAGGAAAACTTTGGTAGTAAACTATGGCAATGTATTGAGGAACCAAACTCACAAGCCCTAAGTTTTATAATTAAAGAGTTTTTAAAACAAGCCATAGGTGCTTGGGAACAAAGGATAACCTTCCAAAATATCACAGTTACTAGAGTTGATGCAAAAATACACATAGAAGTAACCTATGTAGTAAATGGAACAAATTCTAGTCAGTACCTCGATATCACCTATGACCGGTCGGATAATTCATTAAATACACAATAATATGGGAATCACAAATAAATGGCTTAACCCATACCAGAGGTCTTATCAACAGATTAAGGCCAAGCTGGTTGAATCCCTTATGGGACTTAAAGACCCTCAAGGTCAGAAACTCATAACGGATTATTCGGAGGGGAACATCTTAATTATCATCCTCTCATTGTTTGCGGCAATTGCCGAAGTACTTCACTACTATGTAGATAACATGGCAAGGGAAACTTTCCTATCTACGGCAAGAAGGTATGATTCGGTAGTTAAACATGGGGCTTTGGTAGATTATCATGCTCGAGCAGCAATTGCTGCTACAGTAGATGTAATCTTATCCAGAAGTATTACTGGTAATTCTATCGGAGCTAAGTTAACTATACCCCAAGGTACTCTGTTTACAGATTCTAGTGGTAATTCCTGGTTATCTGCTAGAGACGTAACTTGGTATTCAAATGTAACTACTTGTAAAGTACCTATAGTTCAACACGAGAAGTATACTGCAAATGCTTTAAATAATATGGTAATACCCACTGGAGATAGAGTTATAATTCATCTGGGTACTCTACCCAATGGTAAGTATTATGAACAAGGTTCTATGTCATTGCAGATAGGTGGGGAAACTTGGGTATTAGTAGATACATTTGCAAAATCCAAACCTACAGACAAACACTTTATGGTTTCAGTAGATAAGGCACTTAATCCTTATATAATGTTTGGGGATGGTACCTTTGGTAAGAAGCCTGCAGCAGGAGCAAAAATAACCAATGTGGTATTCTACTTAACCAATGGTACTCAGGGTAATGTAAAGAGTAATACTATTACTTCTGTACCTTCAGTAATCTCTTCTTCAATTACTGATGCTACCGTAAGTAATGCTTACGATGCCGGAGGTGGTTCAAACTATGAAAACTTTACAATGCTCAAAGAACATATACCTTTGAGTGTAAAGACTTTGGGAGTAGCAATTACCAAAGAGGATTTCGAAAGTTTAGCTATGTTGGTTGATGGGGTAAACAAAGCTAAAGCCGATTATGAATGCGGTAGAAAGCTTACCGTATATATTAGCCCAGATGGTGGAGCAGTTGCTTCTTCTGAATTAATTAATAGGGTATATAATTTATTATCCCAAAGGGCTCCTATGACTACTTGGTTGAAGGTTAAATCTGCAGGTAAGGTTCAGATTATTCTAGAGATGGGAGTTACTGGTAAGAAGTCTTATAAGACTCCCGAGATACAAACTCAAATTCTTACAGCATTATACAATGCCTATTCTCCAGAGCAAGCTCAGATAGGAGGAAGCGTAAGGTTATCAGATATCTATGCCTTAATAGATAACTTATCAACAGTAGATTACCTTCACCTTACTAAGTTCTATATTAAACCTTGGCCTACTACCATCTATGGTAATAAAGAATTGAACTTGGGTCAGTTTAAATTGAATAAGGCTAAAGGGTCTATGACTTACTATATTACCTTCAATTCATCCACTACTTTTACTGTACGTTCTGTATCAAATGGGTATATGGCTACTGGTACTGTAGGTAATTCTATACAGGTAATAGATAAGGCTAATGGTTTTGACTTCTCTTTGGATATTCAGAACAATAGCTATCAGTCTGGTTACAGATATTCTATTACGGTATCAGAACCTAACCATGACTATGAAGACCCCGGTTTTAATTTACCAGTATTTGAAAACGCTTCACAATTGACTTTAACCGTAAAAGAAATTGTATAATGATAAACCTCAAAAATCTAATCGACTTTTTGCCATTCGAGTATAAAGCTCAAGATACCTATAAGGTAAATGGCAAAGGCATCTTAGAGAGGTTTCTAGAAATTTGTGGAGAGCATTTTGAAGATTACATTACAAAGGATATTGAGAATATCTTGGACATTATTGATATAGATAAGGCTCCGGATATGTATCTCAATTTCCTTTGGCAATTCCTCGGAGAAATGCCCTTTGCTTATGGGAACACTATAGATGCACAGAAATGGGCAGAGTACTTTAATGGGTTCTACTCCGATGCTAAACTCCAAGAGTTATCTAAGCTTTGGATAATACCAAAGGAGGGACCCTTTACTTTAACCAGTACTCAAGTAAGAAACATCCTGAAGTATTCGATATCTCTTTTTAAAATAAGAGGTACCTCTGAGTTCTTCGAAATAATGATGAGGCTGTATGGGTTAACCTGCGTAGTAACTGACCCTGCAAAGGCTGATAGTTATGATGGTTGGGTAAAAGGTAATCCGCACTTTGACCAGTATTACCATTATGACGATAAGTATACCTATGATAATACTTTCGATTGTTCTCAATGTATACCGGTAACCTTTAGACTTACCGGTCATGGATATACTTCGAACTCGGCAGCTTTCAGAAAATTTAGAGAAGCCGTAGAGGCTTTCTTTAAAAGATTCATACCCTATCATGTATCTTTCGATATTCAATATGGGTTTACCGTAAATGATGGGTATACAATTAAAGCTGAGTTAGTAAATCCGGACCAACCCAATCTTATTACTTCAGAGGTATATGAAGTACCGGTAAAGGTAACTGTAACTTCAGATTGGATAAATGCCGACCTAAGATACCAGATATCCAGTGATAATATAAATTGGGGTTACACTAAACACGAAAGTGGTTCCATTTTTAATATACCCAGAGCAGGTACTTATTATTTTAGAAGTGTGGGAGACCCTACTAAGGTAACTCAAATCACGGTTAATCAAGAATCTTATAATCGAGTATATTCTATTACTTGTGACCCTATTACTGGAAAGATAACTCCTATTAACTTAAAAGTAAGTACAGTAGTAAGGGCAAACGTATCCTATAAGGGTACCGTGAAAACCTGTAATGTACGATTATCCGGTACTGATATAGTGAAAGTCTCTGGCTCAACTTGGGAATTTTCAGAGCCTGGTACCTACATCTTTGAGATTGTAGAGTTCCCAGTAAAGCAAACTTCCTTTGTTGTAACTCGAGAAGAGATTACATATAAGGTAAGATGTACACCTTCTGAATTTAGAGTTGGGGATAAGCAAAGTATCAAGAATGCTACTACCACTCTTACCATCGAATCGAATTACCCAGAATCATCTACTGGTGAACTATATTGTAGGCTAATTGGTGATACTAAGTTGTTTAAGAACGGTGATAAGTTTACTGCTAATAGTTATGGTACTTATAAGTTTAAATGTACACTGGATAAAAGGGAAACCGATGAAGGTGTAGGTATATTCGAAGTAGTATCTGGTAAGACTGCAGTATATAGAATTACTGTTAGCCCACCAACAGTCACATTATTCAATGGCTCTGCAAAAGCTACAGTAAAGATACAACGTATTTCTGGTAATGGAGATGATTACAGAGTAAGGGTAATTGAAACTGGGGAAACCTTTAATGCTCAGAATGGTTATGTATATACTGCAAATAGGGCAGGGACTTATACCTTCCAGTCTGTAGCTTACCCTACTGCTAAGACTACTTTGGTAGTTAATAATTCTCCAGTAGTATATCAGAATAAATTAAAGATAGTACCTTCGGATGCTACAGACAGTCATTGGAAAGAACCCAACTGGGCATTACCAGAAGACCAGATAGATGATACTTATGCAGTATACCAATTACTGGATGAGAAGTCTGCTTGTAAGTTCCATCTTGAGGAAATGAAAAATGGGGTCAATGTAAGTGGTACTGCTACCTGTGATGAGAACGGGGAAACCTATAACCTTGATAAGGAAATTGTTCTTACCAAGGCTGGGACTTATACCTTTGTGGCAGATGATGGTTCTTCATTAAGATGTCAAGTAATACTGGAAGATTATCCTACAATCATCGAGATTTCTTGTACTCCCCCTTATGCAGAATTAAAGGGGAATGTTAAACAAGTATCTACTTTAATCAAGTGTACTTCTAATAAACCTGACTTCGATAGTCGAATAAGGGAAGTTGGTAAAGTAACTACTTATGACGCAGGTGGTGCTGGTTATGAATTTGTAACTGCACAAGCTGGAGAGTATATATTCGAATCAGTGGTAGATACTTCGAAGAGAACTAAGTTCACAGTAGTAGATGCAGACCTTTTAAGTGTTAGTCCTCAAAAGTTAGAATGGGAACATGATGACCTCTCAGAGAAAACATTTACCATTACAACTTACAGTAATCAATCTTGGCAAATAGTAGAACAATGATAAATTCAACAATCGATAGAATAACAGAGACCACAACTCAGTCTTTATTCAAGACATTATTCACTGTGGGTATATTGGGAGAGTGTACACAAATCTTGTATGATTTGAGATGGATGATAATTCTTGCAATAATTCTAATCCTATCAGATTTATGGTTTGGGTTATCGGCAAGTAGGTTACAGAAAATCGAAATTCGAAAATCTAGAGCTGGAAGAAGAACTCTAAACAAAATAGTAGATTATATCTGTTATGTTCTACTTGGTGCTGTATTTGGTAAAGCTATTGGGGAACCCTATGGGATGAACCCAATAGTGGTATCAATAACGGTTATGGTAATATGCTACTGTTTCGAAGTAGATAGTATATATGGACACATCTGTGAAATACATGGTATTAAGAAACGGTACAGTATATGGAGAATACTCTTTAAATTGTTAACCTTCAAGTTCAAGGATGTAGGTGAAGCATTTAAAGATATGTCAGAACAGAAAAATCAATTTAAAAATACTAAGGACAATGAAGACGTACTTTAAGTATGAAGGTATTATTAAATCAAAGGAAGCAGCAGAGGCAATTGCTGCTCCTTCTGGTTTAGGACCATTCTGTGGATTTGGCTCAGCTACCATAAATGGTAACAAGTTAGTGGTATCTCCTCAGGGAGTTGCTGGAAGTAAGTATTCCAATGTAATCAAGGATAGGATTATGGCAAGGTATATGGCAAAGGCTTCGGAAGATGGAGAATTGCCAGACGTGAACTTTGGATGTATTTCAAGAGATGGGTATGTATTTATATCCGATGAACAAACGATTACTATTGAGAACATCCAAGGTACCCAAGGTTCAACAGAAGAAGTATTACTCTTTGCAGTACATACTACTATTTCTGAACCAGTAGATAATCCAGTAGACTTTGTAGCTTATTGGAATGAATCCTCCGAAAGCTTCTACACCTTGTTTAAAAAGTCTCTGGATATTTATTATCCGATTGCCGAAGAGAATCGTACACCGGATATCATTAATAATGATGTATATTCTAATTACGATATGACCTATAGCAATCTTCTAGAGATGGTAGAGAGTGCTTGCCCTTATTACTCTAATAATAAAACTTCCGTTGTTCTTATCGGAGTATATGGTAAGGGTACTGATGCAATGACTAAACGAAATGAGAACTTTGCTATCGTACCCTATCAGGGTAAGTTCCAAGAAATCCCTTATACTACTGCTGCCCAGAGTATGATGAAGGAATCAGTGAAAAGATTAGAACAAGTAAATTCAGGATTCCCGGTAATAGATGAATCTGGTACTAAGTTAAATATCAAGCAATACATCGATAGTCAGATTGAGGCTATCAGAAAAGAATTCGCTGAATCTCTGAGTACTGCTAACTTACCCATCGGTTCTATCATTCTTTGGGAAACCGATGTAATACCGGAGGGCTGGACAGAATATACTAAGGCCGCTGGTAGAATAGTTATTGGTTACCAAGCTGGAGGAGTTCAGATTGGAGATGAAGTAATGCTACAGAATGTCGGAGATTACTATACACCCACTAAGGGTAACTTCTTAATCTCAATTAAAGGTGATGACCTTCCTAAGCATAGGCATGCTCTTGGTGTATCTAAAGGTAAACAAGATGATGCCAATGACTGGGAGAACGTTCGTCCTCAATCTTTCTTTAATAGGGAGACGGGATTGAATGGAGATTTCGGTAGAGGAACTCCTACCAAGGGTATTCAAGATGGTGCTATCGTAGTAAGCTGGAACCTATTAGGGGAATCTTTCTTACAAGAAACTTCGGTAGAAACTTTGGATATTGAGAAATTGCCACCGACTATTACATTACGATATATCCAAAAAATATCATCATAAAGTTGTTATTAGTTATTTAGTAGTATTAAAACTCATGTGTATTATTTGTATTGTTTAAGAGTAAATATTTGTTTACAATCTGTGTTTTGCGTAGTAAAAATCAATTAGGGAGAGGGACGTTGGGAAACGCCCCTTTTCTTTTGTGTTAATACTTAAGTTCTTCTTTAGCTCGGTCTTCCCAATATTGTATATCTTGTCTAAGTTCTGATATATATCTCATAGATTCATTAGTCTTAGGCATTTCGAAAAATTCGATAAGCATTATATTAGTTATTCGAGTACTATTTTCAAGCCTTTCCTTGATAAAAGGGGGAGGAGTAATTAATACCTCAAACAAAAGATAGGCATCTGGAGAAAGCTTATCCTTCATATAAGTATACATCATATCAAGCATTTCTGATTTAGCTTTCTCTTCTTCGGTATCATCCTCTAATTCTTTATCATTCTCGAATAAGTCATCGAGTTTAAAGAGGCTTTGATTATACTCTGCCTGTTCTCCGTATGCAGAACGAAGCAATTTATTTTTGAATGTACTAAGTGATGCAAGGATTCTTGCTTTAAGATGTTCTTCAGTACATTCACCATAGTATTTGTTGAAAACAAATAACATCTTATCCCAGAAATAAGATTGGATAATATCCGGTGTAAGATTAAACCGTTTATAATCAATCTGTCTGGTAAGGTTTCTAATTACTGGCTTACAAACTTTATAAAGTCTGTTGAAAGTAGCTTCATCATATTCTTGCATAGGTTTTAATCGATGAAGCTCTGAACCGTTATTTCCTTTACTTTTTCCCATGTTTTTAAATATTCGTTATGCAAATATAAGTATTTTTTCTTATATAAAATAATAATATTAAATATTCGGGAGCTTAAGGTAGTGGATTAGTAGTTTCTAGATAGATGTCAACATACTTAGAACTATCTCGGTACTATCAAAATCTATTAGTTTATATAATATTGCAATATAGATATGAAGAAATTTAAAGACAACATCAAGTTCAGTTTTTCTCCCGAGTTTCAATTCGAGATACTCAGGTTTGTTTTAAAAGATAAGGAAGGGGGATTAGTACTCAAAAGGATTAAATCCAATTACCTGGTTCTCATAGAACACTCCCTTATCTTCGAAGGTATATCAAAATATTTTAAGAAGCAAGGCAGAATGCCCTCCGAGAATATCTTAAAGGAAGTATTAAAAGAGTTACTAGAATCCAAAACCTATGTGGATTTGGTAACTAAGGATGATATACCTAATATCAATAAACTAATAAGTAATCTCTATCATATACCACTATCGGATTCTGATTACATAAAAGAAAAGATATATCAGTTCTCTACCTATGTTGAGATGAAGAACTTAAATGATTCTTTTGATTTGGATAACTTCGAACAATACGAAGAATATTCGAGGAAGATTGAAAAGGTACTTCAGAAAAGTAAACCTAAGAAAGAGGATGAACCCCTATATATGATTCGAGATATTACCGAGAGACAGTTTAGAAGGCAATCAGAACCTTCAGTATTACCATGCCCATTTAGGCAATTGAATGATTTAACCAATGCAGGAGGTTATCCAGAACATTCGGTTAATGTGATATTGGATAAACCTAAAGCAAAGAAAACATTCTTCATGGTAAATCTTGCAAGAGGTTATCTTAGAATGAAGAAGTCTGTATTATATATTGATACAGAAAATGGTCAAGAACAAATTATGGACCGTTTCATTCAATCAAGTATTAATAAAACTAAGAAGGAATTATACTCGGGTGAATATGATAAACTTGAGGCAAAGCATTTAAGGAAACTTGCAAGGTTTGGAGTTGAATTAGTGGTTGAGCGTGTACCAGCAATGATTACTAATACCACTTATATAAGGGAAAAGATAATTCAGCTTCGTAATCAAGGAATTGATATTAAAGTTCTTATGGTTGACTACGCTGGTAAGCTTGCATCAATAGCGGGTGATAGAGAAGATTTCGAAAGGATATCTAATGTATACGTAGACCTTCAGAATCTGGCAGAAGAATTACATTTAGATATTATATGGACTGCCCATCACATTACTCGTGAAGGTAAAAAGCATAGGCTTACTAGATACGATGAGAATGATATCTCTGGTTCAATTGCCATTGTTCGTAATGCCCAGGTTATCATGGGTCTTAACTCTACTGAGCAAGAAGAAAAAGATAATATTCTTCGAGCTGAGATAGTAGTACAAAGGGATGGTCTTCCTTCCGGTAGAGCATTATTCAAATGCGATGTAGAAAGGCAAAGATGTACGGAATTTACAAGGGAACAACGTAAACAATATGATGAAGTATATGGTAGTAAGTTGGATGAACAATTTAAAAAGAATACTAACCCGGATGCGGATTCTAAGAAAAGGGAAAGAACTACTGGAGATATTTAGATGTAAGTTGGGTTATCATGAATGGGTAGCAGTTCATTGGACTGAGTTTAAACAGAGACCTCGTAGGGCAATTTTTTCTAAGAAAGGCGGGAGAAGGAAAGCCCAGTATTATGAGAAACGTCATGTAGAGTATTACTGTAATATATGCGGGAAGAAAAGATATGAAAATAACAAACCAGTTTAAATCTAGACTAAGGACATACTTTATTAAACGATTGGGAGCATTCGATTATAAGCACGGATGGTTACGCATTCCCACTTGCCCATATTGCGGGAGAGAACAGAAGTTGGGAGTTAACCTTTCTATGTATAGAACCAATTGTTTTAGATGTAATGCCCATCCTTCTCCTGCTCAACTAATAATGGACATAGAAGGATTTACTGAGTACCATGAACTAATTAATTTTTTGAACAATGGACAATTTGATGAACTACAGTTTAAGGAAGAGAAAATCGAACTTGCCGAAAGTAAGCCCGTATATCTCCCAGATGGATTTAGAAATATTTCGCTCGGAGACAGCCAACTTGCAAAAAGCATTCGTGGATATATCAAGAAACGCGGCTTTAACCTCGAGAAGTTTTCAAGATGTGGTATCGGATATGGAACAATGGGCACGACATATGGGTACCTTATCATCCCGTTTTATTATCGAGGACAACTTAGGTATTACAATGCTCGAAATGTTATCGGAAAAGGACCCAGGTATAATAACCCAGACAAAGACATCACAGGTTTGGGAAAACAGTTTATCATCTTTAATCATGACGCATTGGAGATGTATCGGTCGGTATTCATTTGCGAAGGAGCACTTAATGCTCTCACAATTGGGGATAGAGCAATTGCCACAATGGGCAAAGCTATTAGTCAGTACCAAGTCAATGAACTACTTAAATCCCAATGCCAAAGATATATTATCCTTTTAGACCCCGATGCCAGGTCTTATGCTGTTAATCTCGCACTTAAATTAGTAGCTTATAAAAAAGTCAAGGTAGTATTTCTTCCAGAGGGTTTTGATGTAAATGATTTGGGAAAGAAACAAACACTTAAGCTAGTATATCAAACAAGGTATCAAAGTTATCAAGAACTGATTCAAATCAGAAACTCTTTGGAGTAAGGATTTCCTATTATATTATAAAATAATATATTTATGCGTGAACCATCTATCCATATAACTAAGTCTCAGTTTGAGGAAATATTAAATACCTTAGAGGTAGATAATTTCCCAGTTGAGGCTTTTTTTGTTATTGCTCGAAAGGAGGCAATAAATCATAGAGCAGTCTTAGTTTCTAACAATAAGAATACTAAGAAAGTTTCTAACATTTTACTAGCATCTAAGGGGGATGCTGCCCTTGTTGCCGATATTTTATATGCAACTCGTATAAAGTTAAAGCATAGAGGGGTTCGTAAAATAAACGAAAGTAATTCCCGAGAATGGGCAAATTGTAAAAAGCTTGCAGAAGTATGTAATACCTTTTGTGAAGATTTTAAATTTGATACCCGGGAAGGTTTTATTAAATACATTGAGACTGGGTTAAAGAGAATGACTGATTATCGTAATGTTATGCAAAGGTTATTATCCATGCAGGAGAACATTACTAATCAGGTAGAGGCCGAATTAGAACTCAAGGGGGATAAGGACCCAGGCTTTACCAAAGACATCCATGATGAATTCATAAAAAGAGTTGCTAGTGTTACTGGTATTTATGAATCTTATGAACATCAGCCAGAGAAATATGTTCACTTTCTTAGGATTCATAATCTAATGGATGAAAAGGATTGGAATGTATTTCAATTTTTGGATGCCCAGTTCGAAGCTCTTGCTTGGTGTAATGGATTACCAGAACCAAGTCAGATGTATAATGATAAGGCTATCGAAAGATATAATAAATACTTATATAAAAATAAAGATAAACGAACCTTAGACGAGCCTCAAGTAGAGGGGAGTCTTTGGGATAAAATAAGAAAATGATATGAAAGGTTTACAATTTTTCGGAAACAGAGTAGAGGATGCAGCTAATGCTTTTATAGATGTCCTCAAGTATTCAGACCAATCGGTAACTTATCCAGATTTTAAGGATATCGACCCTTGGCCTGATGAGATAATTAATATGTTCTATGTGATTTGGAAGAATGCCAAGTTCTCAGAACTAAGTGCAATTATTATGTATACCCAACAGTCTTCTAGATTCGAGGAGGTATCAGAATTGATGTTGGGTATTGGTTTGGTAGAGATGAGACACCTTGATAAGATATCGGACTTTTTACAAAAGGCAGATCCCTATGAGGATTACTCTACCATGAATATTAATCCTACGATTGAGATTGGTTCTACTTGGGAACAAGCTTTAAAGATTGCTTTGAATTCCGAGATAGAAACTATTGGTCACTACAAGAAAATCCAAAGAGCAATTGCTCAATACGAGGAACGTCCAGATTACGATGATGTGAATTATTTCCTTGAGAAATTGATTGCCGATGAGGAACATCATATCAAACTTCTTAAGGAAGCAATGGGCATGGATAAAGCCACTAAGGGTGTAACGGTAATTATCAAATGAGTAAGATAATTATTCAGAATGGGAATATGTGCGAACTTGACTTACCTCTTAAGTTCGCACAGAAACTTTATAATGAGTTTGCCATTCGACATCCGAATGCCTTCTACTTACGTACAAGGCAAAGAGGTATGCAGAATTGGGACGGTAAGATTCATTACATCACCAAGACTGGGCAATTTAAAATAGGTTTACTTCCCAAAGTATACGATATGTGTATTGAGATGGGGATTAAACCTAAAGTTGTAGATATGAGACAACCTTTACCTAAAGTCAGTAAAGTAGTTACGAATATAGGCAAATATAAATTAAGACCAGAGCAAGAGAAAGCTGTTAAGGCAGTTATCAATAATAAGATAGGGAATACACCTTTTCATATTGGCGTATTAGATTACACTGTTAATGCAGGTAAAACACTTATCATGTCGTCTTTATATTTATCCTATAAGAAGCAGTTAAAGACTTTGCTAATAACTAATGATTCGGATTGGTTAAATCAAGCTAGAGAAGAATTTAAGCAATATCTTCCCGGAGAGGATATCACTTTTGTTCAAGGTAAGGTTTTAAACTGGAGTAATTTCACCATAGGTATGGTTCAGTCTATTTCGAGGAATATGAGATTCTATCAAAAGGAATTATCTCAAATAGATATGGTACTTGTAGATGAGGCTGACCAAGGAGGTAGTAAGCAATATCAGAATGTAATCACTCGGTTATTTAATACCAGAATTCGTATAGGATTATCTGGTACCATTTATATGAGCAAGCTTGCTAAGGATAAAGTTAAGAATATGAACTTAGAATGTTTCTTTGGTAAAGTACTTGCTGAGTTCAAACTCAAGGATTCTATCAAAAAGGGTTACTCAACAAAAACCGTTGTAAAGATGGTACCTGGTAAACCCTGGTATGGTAATTGGGAATCTGATTGTATTTCCTATAAGGAAATATACGATGATTCAATCACCAATTGTTATACAGCTTGGTTAATGGCTTATAATAGATTACTATGGAACCTTAATCAAGGCAGATACCCTGCTCTCGTAGTATGCAAGCATATTGCACATTGTGAAAATCTATATAAGTTCTTTAAAAAGAAACTGGGCGATGCCTATAATATTGCCTATGTGCATGTTAATACTCCTTCTAAGTTAAGACAACAAATAATGAAGGATTTTAGAGAAGGTAAAATAGATATCCTGGTATCAACTACAATCATTGCTCGAGGTAAAAACTTTCCTAAGCTTAAGTACTTACTCAATACCGCAAGTATGGATTCACAAGAAAAATCCATTCAATTCCTTGGTCGTTTGGTAAGAACCGATGAATCTAAAAATAAGGTATACCTTGATGACCTTCATTATCCTGGGAATTATTTAGATAGGCACGGTAAACATCGGAAGCAATATTATCAGAGACAAGAATTGAAAGTAATACTGTTAGATAAGCTATGGAAGAAACATCCTAACCATAGCCTTATTAAGAGTTAACTAGAAGTACTATGAGTATTTACTTTTTCTCCGTAGGAGGAAAAGAAGATTACAATTAATAAGCATATAGGCATTATGAATAATGATAAACTAATATGTATCAGAGATGAAGATGATACTAAACTAACTACTCTCTTATCAGATGGTTGGAGGATAATCCAAATCTCTGCATCAGGTATTTATTGCTGGGTACTCTTAAGGAAAACCCAATAACACTAAAAAGAAAATTAAAGGCTTTCAGTGATGGAGAAATATATTTTAATTACAGCGGTGGTTATTATCATAATAATACTCGCTTTAGACTTCATATTTTCTAAGGATGGTTATCAATGCCATTCATGTAAGAAACGTTTTCATAAAGAGGATTTGGAAATCAAAGGATGGCATTTCAAAGAATGGGTCTGTCCCAATTGTAAACACCTTAATTATACTTATGATGAGGAAGATTAAAGAATGGTTTAAGTCTCTTGTTGTGGGGGAGGTACCCAACCCTAAACATGTATTCAACTGTAGAGATTTGATATGGATATCAAGCTTGGAAACTTCTCAAAATACTCCCGAATGCTTTACTCATTATTTCTATCTGTACTGGAGTAATGATATGGTAGTCAAAGTATGTCAAGAGAGTCATGATAGAAATTCATACCAAGAATTATATAAACTCAGGGAACTATTTATTAATAACATGGGTTATTCCTATGTTCCGATAGAAGATAACAGTGAGATATACATTTATTATAAACGTAAAAAGGATATATAATGGCTAAGAAAAAGAAACAACTTCCTGACTTATCGAAGCAAGATATTCTTACTCCCATAGATTTAAGTACTCTGGGAACTAATGGCGATGTTTGCTTTGGTATTGGGTATGATTTATCAACTAAGGAATGTAAGCTATGCGGAGACTCAGAATTATGTGCATTTAAGATGTCACAGAACTTGAACATTACAAGAAAAGAACTTGAACAGAAGAATCAATACAAGGATTTGGATGTACTTGAAGATACCGTTGGTATCAAGAAATACATCCGATGCTTGATTCGGAAAGGCAAAGAGAAAAAAGAAATTATCTCAAAGACAGTTGAGAAATTTGAAGTACCAAGAAAACGTATTAGAGAACTTTATAAAGAGTGTACTAAATAATGAAACCAATAGAGATGATATGGGCTATGTTCAAGGTATACCTTAACAACCCAAACTATTTTGTAAAGCAAGAAGATGTACTTGCTAATTTATGTATGGAGGGTTCTACCGATGTAATCCGGATGTGTAATTCATTGGGAGTACATGTTTCTAGACCCGAGAAATTAACCTTTGGACAACTTTTACGTAAATGTAATATATTATGAACAGATTTAGATTTATCAAAGTAAGGGAGGTAGTATCTCCCAACAGAGCAAACCCAAATGATGCTGGGTTAGATTTCTATGTACCAACTAATTTATACCCTGAGGATATTCATTCTAAAAATGAATTCGACTCCGAAGGTTATGATTTAGATGTTTCTTTTGGTGAATCCTTTGTAAGGCATATAGCTTTAAAACCAGGTCATCGTATACTTATCCCATCGGGTATCAAAGGTTTGCTAGAACCTCCTGTATCTATGTTAATGGCAGCAAACAAATCTGGTATAGCTACTAAGAAAGGGTTAATCTTTACTGCCGAGATAGTGGATTCCCCTTATGTTGGAGAGATACATATTGGGATATATAACACTTCTCAAGAAATTCAGGTTATCGAGGCTGGTCAAAAGCTGGTACAATTTATTCATGTACCCATTTATATTACCGAGCCAGAGGAGATTCAGCAAGAGGAGTTTTATACTGAATCACAAATGTGGGGAAGCAGAGGAGATAAAGGATTTGGTTCATCTCAAAACATAAAATAGTGGACATAAGGAATATAAATGAACAAGTGCCTCAGGTAGAAGAAACTGAGGCACGGATACTACAAGAAATGTATGATCTTGGGATAGAACAATTCTCTGGGTATAAATCTATAGAGAAGTTACCAGATTATCCTTTAGATATAAATAACCCAAAGAACCAAGTTATCCTAAAGGATTTTATTGGTAGGGTTATTGAGGAATTAACCGAAGGATTCGAATCTACCGATGAAGTAGTATCTATATATCGTGATTATGGATGGAATAATGATTGCTTAACCTCAGAAGAATACACTCAGGTATTAAATCATCTAGCAAATGCAAATGAGGAACAAGCAGATGCCTTGGGATTCTTCTTTACTTTGCTTTTGTATTCTAATATATTGCCAGAAGATATTCTGAAATACCAAGATGCAAAGAGTTTATTTGAGGTAATGGCAATCGGAGTCAAAGACCTACTCATCAAGTACCCAGATCATCGAAGTGTAAGGAAATATCCTATATTAAGTTCAACCGATTGGGCAAGAGAGGATAGAGCAGAGTATGATAAGATAGTTTCTTATACCCCAGGTTTTCATGAAATGAGCGAGATATCTCATGAAAATGAGAAGCTATATTTATGGGAAGTAATATATGAACTTAATAAAGCAAGGAACTTCCTTAAATGTAGACCCTGGAAACAAACTCAAGTAATGACCAAAGAAATAGATTTTCAGGAATCATTAGTAAAAGCTTTCTATCTCTATATGGGATTCTTAGCCATGAATGGGTTTACTCCTTGCGGATTATTTAGTTTATTCTTTAAAAAACAACGTCTCAATTTATGGAGACAAAATACTAA
>ENA-ORSJ01000381-ORSJ01000381.1-human-gut-metagenome-genome-assembly--contig:-NODE-381-length-49574-cov-4.193481_pt1 | contig 49574 bp, 42 predicted proteins | sample MGYA00242191_ERZ509158 | MGnify/ENA primary metagenome ERZ509158 (study PRJEB26280, sample SAMEA2338623) | human gut metagenome | biome: human gut; feature: human-associated habitat; material: faeces...
CTTCTGCGCCGGAACCTACTGGGCAAAGGCTTTCAGGGAATGGGTAGTGCATACTCTGAGCGAACATTACCGTCAAGGCAAACCCAAAGAACCCTCCGTGATTCTTGTATATAATTCCGGGGCGGAACGATTCGGACAAACCGCGAGCTGAGAGAACAAGAATATTTATCTGAACGTGGAAGCCGGGCTATCAGTATAGCCCGGCTTCCCAACGTAAAAAATAGCCATAATGGTCAAGACTTGTTCCGACAGTTGTTTTGCTATTGTACAAAAAGAGTGTCGGGTGTTTGTTACGAAGTTGCGTAACTTCCTTTAAATAGAAAGTACGGTTCGGCAAAGTTCTTTCGCGTTTCAACGTCGGAATCTTGCGAACAGTATCATGCCAGAAGTCAATTCCTATTGTACCCGTGCGTATGCGACAACAGAACCCGTTTCCAGTAGGTTTCCCGTTCGATAATGCTGTCGTCATCCTTTTTCATCGGACATCCTATTATGACACGAAAGTTCGAATGAGGTAGCCAATGCGAGTTATGTCTTAAAAACGGTTATAATACCCGTATTAGTAATAGCGTTGTTAGTAATAAAAATATTACTTATATTTGTGCTGTATAACTCTTGCGGATATATGGGAAATAAACCTTTCATATTCGGTGTTGCGACTTCCGGAGATAATTTTACCGACAGGGAGAAGGAAACGGAACGTTTGCTGTTGAATTTCCGGCATGGTGTCAATACCGTGCTGATTTCGCCTCGTCGCTGGGGTAAGACTTCTTTAGTGCAGAAGGTGTCTCGCCTGGCACAGTCCGATAATTTGAAAATAGTTTATATCGACATTTTTTCGTGTCGCAGCGACCGGGATTTTTACGATGCTTTTGCGTCCGCCGTTCTCAAACAGACCTCCTCGAAGGTGAATGAATGGCTGGAGAATATCAAACTGTTTCTTTCCCGTATCAGCCCCAAAATCTCTATGGGCCCGGACCCGATGACGGACTTCTCCATATCGCTAGAACTGAATCCCAAGAGCAGCGACATCGACGAAATCCTGCAGCTTCCCGAAAAGATAGCGCAGAAAAAAGGCTATAATATCGTCATCTGCATCGACGAATTCCAGCAGATCGCCGAGTTCAAGGATTCCAAGACATTCCAGAAGCGGCTGCGTTCCGTATGGCAGTTGCAAAAATCGGTCTCTTATTGTTTGTTCGGCAGCAAGAAACATCTGATGAACGAACTGTTCGAGAAAAAGAGCCTGCCGTTTTACAAGTTCGGCGATGCCATCTATTTGCAGAAGATCGCCACGCCGGATTGGATCGACTACATCTGTGGCCGTTTCGAGGCCACGGGCAAGCAGATTTCAAGAGAACTGGCAGAAAAAATATGTCAAATAGTAGATAACCATTCGTCTTATGTACAGCAGTTGGCATGGTTGGTATGGATTCATACGGACAAAGTCGCAACGGAGCAGGATTTCGAGGCAGCGTACCAAGATATTATCGACCAGAATACGCCGCTGTTCGAGAAACAAACCGAGAGCCTTACTACCTATCAAATGAATTTCCTGCGAGCTGTCATAGACGGGGTTCACAGTGAGTTTACCACGCAGGAGGTTTTGCAGAAATACCAGCTCGGCTCGTCGGCCAATGTCAGCATTGTAAAGCGGGCGTTGGTCAAGAAAGAGCTTATCGAGGTCGAGAAACGCCAAGTGGTAATTCCCGATCCGGTAATGAAAGAGTGGCTGAAGCGGGAGTTGCACGGAGTATGGGTGCATTAAATATTGCCGGTTGGAATCGGCCGCACAGGCTGGTAATTGCTTGAACCATGTTACAAAAGCCGCCATGTCGTGCGGCTTTTGCTTTAAACTAACTGAAAATGCGCTCCGGTGTTTCCTGAGGATCAGTCCCACCAGCAGAGGATATTGTCCTGCAGCAGTCGGAACAGGATGCAGAAGGCCTTATTGAAACGGACTTCCTGCTCTTCCCCCAAGTAGAACCCTCCTCCGTGGTGTCGGACTTTGAAACGTTCCTTATTGCGAAGGTTGACACGGGCCGGTAAGCGTTCCATATCCTCGCCTTCATTCCCTTCTTTGATAATGATCTGCAGCAGCCGGCTTGCCAGTTCCAACTGGGAAAGGACATAATCGCCATTCATGCAGTGCGAGAAATGGCGCCAGTAATCGGCCATCCGGTCGATCTTAAACTGGAGAATGGGGAAAATAAATTCCCCGTCGAAGTCCGATCCGAGGCCACCGTTAAAAACGAAAGTTTGCCATGCGGCCATCTCCCGGCGATAGACCAGATTTTGAAATGCCGACCAGTCGTCCTTCGACATGCCGTGCCTGCACCATAGCTTGTATTCTTGATATTCGGCTTCCATCTCTTTTTCAAAAACCTCTGCCGAGCGGTCTTCCGTGGCGGCAGACTTGTCACGCATATCGTTCGCATTTTCAGTCCGATCCCAATGAATATTGTTGGCAGCCATGAAGGCATAGGACATTCCCTCCCTGGCGGGATGTCTGGCCCATTCTTCCATCTCTTTGGCCCGCTCCTCTGCCTGCATGCGCTGCCACTCCTCCTCCAGCTGCAGCAGGCGACGCTCATTCTCCGCCGTCATGGGTGCCGTTGCATCGAAAATATCGTCAGCACCGCCGCCCGTCAGCAGGGATTGGCAGGCCGGGCCATCGTTGCTGCCACAGGTAAAAAGCCTTTTTCCGAATTTCCGGGCGATTTTCATTGCATACCTCGTATTGTTGCTCGGGGTATGTTGAATGACGATAATCGGATTGGCTAAAGCGACTTGCAGACGGATACAGGCTTTCGTATGCGACGGAGAGGCCTTCCCTTCCGGCGGCTGGACGGAGAGCAACAGGCCGCCATTGCTCAGAATATCCTCGCAAAGGTATCGTTTCATCATGGAACCTATCCGATTCAACCCGGACGCAAGAAGGACAATGCACTTGTTGCCGCGAAGTGTGGCGCCCCGAAGCAACGCAATGTCGGCAACCAGTCCGACCATGACATAGTCGTACGCCACACAGTTGAAGCCCATGTCGTACATCCGTGCGAAATCATTCTGGTCATCCGTTCGCGCGGCTGCTACTGCCACTAACCGGGGATGTTTCAACAACCCGACATCTCCTTGTGCCCAGATTTTCTGCGGCATCTCCTTGCCCATAGCACGGAATATCCACGGATAACCCGGGTCGGAAGGTTCGAGCGTAATGATTTTATTATTTGCCATAGGTGTTGAATTTTGGTTTCCGACAAAAATAACAGCTGCTTATGCTGAATTGCAGCACAAGCAGCCGGTTCTTGCATTTTCCTGTATTTTCGCAGGTTCAATCGTACAGGAAAGATCCGTTGCAAGAGAACCGCTTCTTGATGTTTGCTTTTACCATCTTCTCCGAACCTCCGTAGTAGGTAATCTCCCATAGAAGCCCGGCCGTCAGTTCCTGCGGCGAAATCCGTACATCGGCATCCACGACAATCTCCATCCCCAAGATTTCGGACCATGACGTGTGAAGCGCCACAGGGCCGATCGGGCGGCCATTCTTCCTTTCACAGACGAGGCAGTTCATGTCAACCATCGGGCTGCACCCTTCCCAACGGCAATTCAGGCAGATATAATAACCGGACGGTTTATCGTCCAATGCACGAATCTCATAGTAAATCTCTCTCCATCCGTCCATGTTGATAGGGCCGGCAGATCCTGGCGCATTGTTTTGCCACAAGATGGCAAATATCGGATAAATTTCAGCAAAATCGTATTGCATGAGTAGTTTGTGGAATGTCATACCTGTATTTGAATTCGATGAAAAGTTGCCTTGCAGGACAACCGGCGACACAAAGTTCGCCGCAGGATATGCCAAATCAAGGCTAAATAGAATTATAACCGGATGTGTTCTGATTTGGCAGAGGCGAAAAATACATTTGTCTTGAAGTCGTAAATTATTCGGAAAAATGAATGAACGGGTAAACAAGATGAACGAACTGCAAGAGCAGCATAAGAAACGAATGGCAGAGTGGCTGGCATCCGTGCCGCATGTAGATGAGTTGCTGGCTCTGCAATTGCAGGGAACTATCCCGAAGCAAATGCCGGGAGATGTTCAGACAAACGGTTATTTGAGGGAGATTGCCCAAAAATCGCGCCGCGAATTGGACAAGGCCCGATATATATTGGAAAGGCAGGCGAAAGCCGGCGTCGTGACCATTCCGTATTATGCCGATGAATATCCACGCCATTTCTGCGGTTTGGGAAATGATGCACCTCCTCTCATCCATGTGTTGGGAAATAGGGAACTGTTGAACCGAGAAGACAATGTGACAATCATAGGCTCCCGTGCTGCAGACAGGGACGGGCTGGTTGCGGCAAGCCGCATGGCCGAGCAAATAGGGGGTGCTGGACATGTCGTTATCAGCGGACTGGCCGAGGGATGCGATACGGCCGCTCATCGCGGCTGCCTTGATGCGGGCGGACAGACGGTTGCCATCGTGGCGTCGGGTCTGGATATTGTTTATCCCAAATCGAATAAAGCCTTGCAGGACGAAATTTTGGCAAATGGAGGGGCTGTCCTGTCGGAGCACCCCTTCGGAGTGAAAGCCAACCCGACGAGGTTGGTTGCCCGTTGCCGGATGCAGGTGGTGTTGACCCAATCCGTTATCGTGGCCCAATGTCCCGTGGTCAGCGGAACCATGTATGCCGTGCATTTTGCCCAGGAATATAACGAGTACTCCTACGACGGATGGGAGAGCAGTATTTATGCGGTGTCGTTCGCCGAGTGGAAAGAACGGAACTCCGGAAATGAATATCTGTTGGACAGCGGCCGGGCGGTTCCGATTATTCCGGGGCAGCGGCTTGCATTGGATGACTGCAATATGCTTGTGTTGGAATAACCGAATCGGAAAACACTTGAAGAAGGATGGTACGGGTAAATTATCCCTGCCAGGAAGTACCTTATTCAACTTGAATGTGACTGAAACCGGCAGGTAATATGCAAGGGTATGAACCTCTTTCTTCTGACCGGGTTTCAGCAGAAACATCCATACCAGATTGCCGCAGGTTATGGACTTTTTGTTTCTCAAAGATAGAAGAATGAATTTTATAGAGTTTGTATGTGACTCCGACTATTCCAGGAACCGGATCGGGCGTAGTTTTCTGTAAATATTTTAGCATAAAAGGCGCCTCCGACTTTTTATCTCTAAGGACTGCTATGATACCCATGGAACAAAAACGAGCCTTGGTCATTATGTAATCAATATTTTAGTTTTATGGCTTGTACAATAAAATTATCGTATATGTACCAACCAATGTTTGCCACTTTGGTTTAGGAAAAACTTTGATCTTCTGTTTCTTTTTCAAGTATGTTCCCGTTTAGTCGTTCGCACAGAAAATCATAGTAAAACCGTACGGCAGTCAACTCTTCAAACTTACTCACCTTCACCGGATATTCGTCGAGATTATAAATTTTTGCACCTTCAATGCCCAATAAAAAAGAAGAGTGTGTCGCCAGAATAATCTGCGAATTGTTATGGCGGGCCATATAGAGGATGAGTTGGGATAAATTATATTGCATTTCCGGGGACAGACTGTTTTCAGGTTCATCCAGTATGTAAACACCTTCGTCTTCCATTAATTGTGAAATTTGCAGAAAACTGTTCTCTCCATTGGAGAGTCCCCGCTCCTCTTTGCCCAATTTATCCTTGATGTAGCGAGAATAGGATTTTTTACGAGCTTCTACAAAATCGAGGTATTCGTCATTTTCACCGGTTTCAAAGTCCAGATGACGAGGTATCTTGCCTTCAGCGCCGTGTTTTAGTATCATATTACGTTTGATCAACATATTAGCCTTAACTTGGATTTGTTCGCGCTTGATCCTCCCGGCAAGCAAGGACTTGAAGATATCGTCGCTTGTGATGACGCGGGTTATATCCCCGATATCATATCTTGATGAGCGTTCGCCCGTCAAATTGAATTCTTCACCGCACCATCTTATGTCCGTTTGAAAAGAGCATCTCTTTACATACGCATCCATATGGATACTGGTGTTGTAGGGAGAGCTGCGTTTGGCCTTGACCTTTTGAGACAAAATATTCAGCAGGGTCGACTTGCCGCTGCCATTGCCTCCATAAAAAATTGTGATATGGTCAAAATCAATTTTACGCAGACTTATTGCAGGAAAGATCGTGAATGGATAGGGCGTATCATAATAGTTACTTCCCGGAGTGGTATGGCAGTAGAATTCATGCAAATAATCCTCTTCCGATACTTGTGTCGGCAAAGTAAAAGATTGATGTAAATCATATTCGTTTGTTTTTATGAAATTCAGAATAACGTCCGTTCGTTTTTTGAGTTGATGAAGAACCATTCATCGTCTTTGCAGACAGCAATCCGTTCGGGATCATCACCCGAACAAATATCGTCGTATTCGAACGGCACGAGCAGTTGTCCATCGAACGAGAAGATTCCATATCGGAAAATGGGCTTTGTCCGACCATGAACAAACTCCCGTTCAGCCGCAACGATCCATTCGGGACCTTGATTGTCCACAATCGGAATGGTATATCGAAGCGGGATAATCTCCGTAAGACTTCCGTCGATCCCGATATGTATCAGGCCGCAGTCGCTGTATTCCGGGTCCGTGCGGCTCGGAGCACGGACAATGATCAGGTCATCATCGGTTTCGACGGGCTCAACACCGCATTCCGACATCGGTGTAACCTGACGGCCGTTGCGATCGACAAGGCCGGGACTCGGACGCTCGCTCGCCTTGCCCAAGTCATATTGGAAGTATTTCCCGTTGAACTGGCGAATATAGCTATATATTGGCGGGGGAGTATCTCCCTGCAGTCTGCGGCATCGAGCATGCCGCACGGCGATGCGTATTTATCGCCGCATCCGTAAACGATGCGATTGCCGTAGAGTTCTGCCCATTCCGTACCGTCGGGCAAAGCGATCTCGGAAATCCGTTCTCCGCGGCCGTCTATGTAATACCATTTGTCGTCCTGTCTGGCAAGAGTACGGCCGCAATCATGCCATACATATTCAAAACGGAGCGAATACGGGACAGCCTGTTCTCCATCGGGCGTGAAGATCGCACAATATCCGGTATGCGGATTTTCGACGATGAAATTATCGCCTATGTGGCCAATACGTCCGTATTTCTCGGGGATAATCTGACGACCTGTCTGATCTTGAATCCCGCAGCGATTTTGTTGGGTATGGGTGTAGAAAAGCCCGTCATGTCCCGGTATGGGCCATGGCCTTCGATTCGGGTTGATGGCAACCCATGTTCCGCTTTCGGTATCGAACAGCCAGTATCGAGGATTATACGATGCGGTTGTGCAGCATTGAATATATCGCTCATTGCTGAACCTCAATGTAGATTCCAAAAACTCCGGCTCAGCAACAATCTTCCCATCGCGATCAATGATTCCGTAACGTTTATTTTTCCCTTTTCCAGTAGCGAATACAGCATAACCGTTGCGGATTCCATAAAGGTCGGTAATGTGTTTGGGGTCAATAGTCATAGTAGTTACATATTTGGATGGTTATGATGCGAATCCTATTCGGCGTTTTTGTGACAGGTCTTCAGTGGCAATTTCTCGGCCGGATCGTTGATTGACGGCTCGTATTGCGACTCATTTATTCCTTTGAATTCGTTAACTATGTCAAAGATAAAATATGCTTATGCCGAATTGCGACACAGGGCTCGAAAAGACAAAATTGAATGATTAAAATTTTATTTTCTTATTTATTGGGCTGTCGTTTGGCATATCCGATCGATAGATTTGCAGAAAAAAAGAAATGAAGCAGACAGTTATATCCTTAGATCTGGAGGATATTTTCACAATGATGGGCGAAAGCACCACAAAATTGTTCTCCGTGTGCAGATTGTCTGCCGATACGAGAACTGCCCTCTGTGCTGAAATCCGGACACATTTTGCCGAACATGAAATCAGACCATGTGGGCGTATGGCAGTGCGTATAACCGCGGCTCCGGGGTTTACACTGGATGAAATCCAACAAACATTAAGTACCATACGCAACCTTTGCTCGGAAGATCTGATATGGGGTTTCGAGTCGGATGATACAACCGATCGAATTACGATAGACATGCTTTTTGAGGTAACACCATCATAACGGAATAACATGAATGATTTTGCGGCAATAGATTTTGAAACGGCCAACAGCCACCGCGAAAGCGTGTGCAGTGTCGGGATTGTGATAGTAAAAAATCAGAAGGTATCGGACACGTTTTATGAGTTGATACGCCCGGTTCCGGATTATTATTGCGACTGGGCTACGGAAATTCATGGTTTGACTCATCGCGATACGGACCAGGCCGATCCATTTCCTGCGGTATGGCAGAAAATAGCACCTGCACTCATCGGCTTACCCCTGGTGGCTCATAACAGTCCGTTCGATGAAAGTTGTTTGCGGAGTGTTTTTGCATATTACGGAATGCCTTATCCTGATTATGATTTTTTCTGTACGTGCCGACAATCGCGCAAAGTATTTCCGGAACTACCTGACCATCGACTGGATACGGTTGCCGGACACATCGGGTTCGATCTGAAGAATCACCATCACGCCTTGGCCGATGCATTGGCTTGTGCTGAAATAGCGAAAATAATTCTGTGAAATAGCGAGATTATGAAAATATCAGGATAATAATAAATGTCATTTGACAGGAAACGTTATATTGTTTAACCCATTTAATTCTCTAACCCATGGCAAACTTCTATTGTGAATACTGTGGACAAAAGTTTTCCTCGGTATCGTCCTTGACCGCAAGCAACTGTTCGCGACATCCTAACGGCCCATTAAAGGGCAGGCACAAACTCTATGAAGGAAGCGAGAAGAGCCGATATACCTGTAAGTACTGCGGGCAATCGTTCAGTAGTATCTCCTCGATGACCGCGGCCAATTGTTCGCGACACCCGAATGGCCCTTTAAAGGGCAGGCACGCTCCAGCATTGTAACCATGTTGCAATCATCAAAAAATCCGGCTGAATAAGCCGGATTCTCGATTTTACCTCTCATTTATAGTCTGTTACAGAATGATTATTCCAGCAGATGTTCGACATTAACATCGAATAGTGACACAACAAAGCATTTATTATTAAATGTCTCTTCTTCTTGGCAAGGAGTTCTTTCCCGTTCTTTTGTCGATAGAATCACATTTCTATCAGTTTAACTTTATATAATATTTGTAATAATTTATATACATTTTTATCGCCGCGAGGGATCACAATTTCTTTCAGAGCCGAACATCCCGCAAATGCTGAAGCAGGAGACCAACAGTGGTAGTGGGGCGTAAAAAAACGGACAGATTGTAGTGATGTGCAGTCTGCAAATATATTCAGAGTAAAACCATGTATTTTCTGGTATATCAATGGTTGTCAGTGAAACACAGCCAAGAAACGCAGCAGAAAGAATACAGCCTAACGATCCGGGGAGTTGAATGTCAGACAACGATTTGCATCCCATAAAAGTCCTCGCTTCAATGGCTTTGATAGATTGAGGAATATTAACAAATTGCAGTGCCTTGCAACAAGAAAATGCTCCTTCTCCAATTTTGGTTACAGAATCAGGAATATCGATGAATTGTAATGAAGTATTATTGTGGAATGCATTTTCCCCTATTTCTTTTATAGAATTAGGTAGTTTAATATTTGTCAATGAAATACAAACCAAGAAAGCACAGTTGCCAATTTTAGTTACAGAGTTTGAAATAGTAATGGACTGTAAGGAGATGCATTCATTAAAAGTATGATCTGCTATTTCGGTTACGGAATTGGGTATGTTTATAGATCGTAAAGAATAGCATTTTGAAAAAGCTGCGTATGCTATTTTAGTTACAGAATCCGAGATATTGACAGCCTGCAAAGAAGTACATCCAGAAAAGGCATTACCTTCTATTTCGGTTACAGAATTTGGGATATTGATGGCCTGCAGAGAAGTACATTCACGAAAGGCATCCTCCTCAATTTTGGTTACAGAATCCGGAATGTCAATAGATTGCAAAGCAGTATAGTTCTCAAAGGCTCCTTCGCCGATAATCTTAACTCCTTCCTGAATACGATATTCTGATAGATCGGGTATTTGCGGACCTTTCAGCAAGGTTAGTCGGTCTGCGCTGTACTCGGCGCCATATGCGTCGATCCATGTAGAGGATTTTTTCATTTCTGTCATGATTTATTCGTTTTCCACAAAATAAAAGAGATGATATGCCAAATCGTGACGCGACAAAGCATCTGTTATTGAAGATCATTCTTTCTCGAAATGAATTCTTCTATTTTCCGATTTTCTTCGCTGGATACGGTTCGTATGGTGATCGTAATACCAATAGACGTCGAACAGAGCAAGTACCTCGTCGTTCCCGCCCCAACCAACCTCCAATGAATGGAACAGCGTGTTATGTTCCCGTACCTCGTTAATGGCAGTTATGGTTTCCAAAGAAAGATCCCTGACTTCAAAATCGGAAATCACAAGTACATCGGCTAAAGAATACTCATCGCATTGTAGCATTCGCAATGCTTCTTTCAGGGCTGGTTCTAGATCTGTCCCTCCATGAAATGAATAAGACAGAAAATTGACGATCTGTTCCTGCTGTTGCTCCCAGTCGGCTATGTTTAACACTTCTATATCAATGGAATAGGAAATAAGATAACAAGCCCGTTTTTCGGCACGGGAACGTAGTATTAATCCGTAGCAGATGGCTTTGGCCACTTCTTCGGGGAATCCTGACATTGAACCACTTGTGTCGAGGCAAACGATATAGGGCCCCGGACCCAAAGGTGTTGTTTCCAATTGTTCAGCCTGTACCTTGACTGGTATTTGCGATCGGAAATCGAAAGTTTGCAGACGCCGTTCCACATATTTTTTATAAAAAGTCTGCTCAAGAGAGGCATCTCCAAGTAGAGCGATCTCTGTCGGCAGTAGCGCATCGAGACGGTTGCTTTCCCCAATACCGTCAATATCGGAACGTGAGGCATGGGAAAATTTCATCGCCTGGGAGGATGACTGTTCCTCGAGTTGAGTCTGGCGTTCTTGCTGTCTACCATCGCCACGTCCCAGTGCATCGAGCAGTATTTGAATGGTGGGATTCCTTTTGCAAACCGCCGACAACATTTGCAGCAGATTGAACGTTTTTCGTTGCCACATTCCCGGTTGTATACCCCAGAAAAGCCCCAATTCCACAGGCGAATAGTTGCATCCATAAAATATTTTGACACGTTCTACGATATGTCTTTCAATTTGTTTTCGCGCACGGCCCAGTATCTCTAATTCATAGGCAATCTCCTTGCGCAACAAAGCACTTTCCCAATCGGACAGAAACTCCATTCGCAGATATGTGTACTCTTCCATGCCAATAACACGAAATTCATCAATATAAAACGGCAGATTCAGTTCCTTTACGGCATAGCGTTTTTGAAGATAAGGATACAATAGCTCCCAATGTGCAGCGAAAGTTTCGTTGTCAAAGGCCGTGCAACGAGTCAGCAACTCCTGTTCTGAACGATAGGGATTGTGACGTTCGATGTATTGACGTGCCCTGTCGATAAAAGTCGCAATATCTTCAACTACCAAAGACGCCATGCCCTCTATGGTCCTGCTTCCGTAAAGAATATGGGCATTTTGAGCAATGTCATCGAGTATCTGTCGGTAGTTTCCCTGAAGTTGAGCTTCTTCTTTCACGATAGTCTTGTCCTGTGAATCTTCGGATACAACAGAGCCCTCGCTGGACAAATTACCGGCAGAGATTTGCTGTTTCAGTTTTAACATCAGATAGGTTTTGTATTGCTCTTTGTTATTCATCTTGGGAAAGATAATAAAGCTGTGGTTTCAATTTTCGGATACGCAATATCAGTCGAGCAAGTTCGGATTTCAGATGCTGGAACTGTGAATCACTGATAAATGGTGATCGGGTTCTACTTGACAGGTTGTCACGGGAATATGCCTCTATCCGTGCCACTAATGCATCGAGCCGTTTGTCCAACTCCTGCAGCCATTCGAAAGCCTCTGGATAGAATTTCTTCAACGGATTCTCGTCTGAAAATTCCAGCGGATAAAAAAAATCGTTAATTTTGATTCCGTTAACTCCCTTGGTTAGATTAACATACATTTCTCTGGGATGAACGGTGCCTCGTTGAGCCGAAAGCACCTGTACATTTTCAGCGTGTTCCATAAGAACGGCCTGTCGTATCTGATGCGAAGAGATGGATTCGTATTCTGAAATGTCAATCAAGGTTTCTCCGTTTGAATAGCCCACGAGGTTATAATATTTCCCGTTGACAACGCGATAATTTGGTGCGAGTCGTCTGATCGCTCCGGGTTTCTTCATGACAATGGACCGAATTTCTTCCCGTTTCGAAAGGATGAGTTGGTATTCTTCCTCAAAATCGGAAACAATACTGTCGATGATAATCTGCTCCATTTTCGGAATGGCAGTATCCAGCTGATCCGAATCGTCCCATAACGTGGTAGTAATCAGCAAACAATCAATCCGTTCAACTTGATTACGTCCATTAAGAAAGGCTGCCGTCCGCAGTAACCGGATGACTTTTTTCCACCGACGGTCGGAGACATAAACAGGTTGCGACACCTCATCATTTTCATTGCCAATGGGTCGCTTTAACCATTCTCGTATTTTGGAGATTAATTCCAATATACAAGATGGTACCGTAATCCGATCGATCTGTATTTGCCATTCGGCATATTCCTTTGCTGTGATTTGCAGGTTTTCCGGGAGGTTTACTTTCATATTGTCAATCCCCAGAATCATTTCATAAAAGGCTTTTTCTGACATCAATGGTGGCACCACGATCCGAATGAGAAATCGATCCCACAAGGCTTCCAAACCTTCGTCTTGGGCCGGAAGTTCGTTTGAGGCTGCGATAATCCCTTTTAGCGGCAGACGGAGTTCGTGATCGCCGTTCCGGAAAAGTTTTTCGTTCAGTACGGTCAGTAAGGCGTTCTGGATCGATGGTCCGGCCTTCCAAATCTCATCGAGGAAGACCACATCGGCCGTCGGCAGATAACCCTCGACCAACCGTTCATAGGTATCTTCATCTTTGAGTTTTGAGATCGAGACCGGCCCGAAGATTTCATCGGGCGTACTGAAACGGCTCATCAGATATTCGAAAGACCGTGCATCTCGGAAAGCCATTTTCAGCCGTCTGGCAATGAGACTTTTGCCCACTCCAGGCAACCCAAGCAGGAAGATGCTTTCCCCCGCAATCGCCGAAAGAAAAGCCATGGCTAATGCATAGTCCCGTTCGTAAATACCGGCAGCCATTTGCGTCAACAATTGCCTGATTCGTTCCTGACGTGAACGAAAAAGAGTATCTTGTTCCATGAAGATTTGCTTTTGTCTCCAAAGATCAGATAAGTAAGAGCCAAATCGTGACATAACAAGTGAGGATATTTTATTGGAAAGTTTTTCGGTAAAACTCCAATATGTGTCATGATTTGGCATTTAACTGAATTATCTTTGCCGAAGATTCCATTGAAAGAGTAATTTAATCGATATAATCATGCAACAGAAACAAAACAGCCGAAGTTCATCGAAGAGCAATACCGCCGTGTTGTTCAACCGCTATGTCTGGCTGGTTGACACAATCTACCGAGCCGGACGCATCTCGTTCGAGGAGATCAACGCGCAATGGGAGCGGTCGTCGCTCAACGACACGGGCGAGGAACTGCCCCTGAAAACCTTCCACAACCACAAGAACGCTATCCAGCAGATGTTCGACATCAACATCGAGTGCGACCGGCGTGGCGGATACCTCTACTACATCGAACATGCCGAGGATATGGAGCGGGGCGGCGTGCGGACGTGGCTGCTAAACACCTTTGCCGTGAACCACCTCATCAACGAGAGCCACCACCTCAAGCGACGCATTCTCTTCGAAGAGATTCCATCCGGACAGCGCTTCCTGACGCAGATCATCGAGGCGATGCGGGATAATCTGACTTTGGAGTTGACCTACCAAAGTTTCTGGAATGACACAGCCAGTACGTTCGAAGTAGCGCCCTACTGCGTCAAGGTGTTCCGGCAGCGGTGGTATGTCGTGGCGGGCAGCACGAGCGACGATCAACTGCGCATCTACGCGCTGGACCGCATCCGGGAGCTCCGCACACTGGAGCATCTGTTTGTCCTGCCCGAAGATTTCGACCCTCAAGCCTATTTTGCCGATTCGTTCGGGGTGACCGTCGACGAGGATTGCTCCGTCGAGCGGGTGCGTGTCCGGGTGCAGGGCATCCAACGGCAATATATCCGCACGTTGCCGCTGCACGCCTCGCAAAAAGAGGTCGAAACGACTGAAGATGCTTCCGTCTTCGAGTTTCACCTGCGTCCGACGCTCGATTTTCAGCAGGAACTGCTGACGCATGCCGTCAATGCGGAAGAGGACATCGAAGTGTTGGAACCCCAATGGTTGCGTGAGCACATGAAAGTCATCGGAGATGATTTGTACCATAACCATCAAAACGTGTAACGGCCATGTTGCAGGATCCGAAACAAATCACGGAACTTTATGGTGTGCGTAACAATCATGCCATATTCGCCATTGGAAATGAAAAAGACAGGCGTTACGGTATTATTGATCGCAACGGGGAGATTATTGCAGGACCTGCATTCATAGAGTTCTCATTGCAATTAGGCAGATATATACAGTGTTGTTGCACAACCGGATCGTCCCACAATCCGAGCTATCGACTGTATGATACGACAACGGATGAATGGGTCTCTATAGATTCCAACAAAAGGCCTATGCCTATACCGGGACATCCTGGCCTTTTCTATACCTATATTCAGCATAATCGCTGCGGAATCCAAGATTATAATGGTAATCAGATTATCCCAGAAATATATGCTACTATCTTCCGCATTGGAGAGTATTTTATGGTGCAGGATCCCAAAACTGAAAAATATGGGATTCTGACGGCGGAGGGGAAAATGGTAATCCCATGTATTCTTGCATTCGATCGTGTATCATACAGCGCCAGGAAAGTTCTTGTGCGGCAAGCCGACAAATGGTTCTATGTGAATAACTGTGGAGCACAAATGTTCGACTGGCATGAAATAGTGCTGCCAGACGATGTATTAGGAGTGAATTTATATAGTGATCGTATCTGTTATTACATCCCGTGCTGGAAAAAGTTGCGTGGATTGGATTATCGGGCGTGCGGTATGCTTGATACCTTCGGAACAGAGTTGTTACCTCCAATCTATTTCGTGATACATGGATTGAATGAAAAGTATTTCAGCGTAGGTGATGCAGAAACGTTTTTTTTCGGATTGGCCGATTGTGACGGCAATACGATTATACCTGCAGACTCTGGTGTCTATAGCTGGACTCCGATAAAAGAGGATGAGAATATGTTTATATTCCAAACAGAAGGCAGTTCAAATCTGAATTCTGGAATAGTGAGAATTGGGCCGAACAAAGAAATACAAGAGGTTCTTCCTGCCCGATTTGTGTACCCGCACTGGCTTCCCGATTCCGAAGCGCAAGGCCATGGATGCATTGTCCTTGCACAAAGTATATGCAGGCATCGAGAGGAGATCTTGCGTGCCGGGGTATTCTCTCTAACCGGAGAACAACTTGTGCCTTTCGAATACGACGATATCCTTTTGGGCAACGATCCCGAACGGATTGCCGTCTGCAAGGGCGGCGAATGGTTCTTCATCAACCTGAAAAACGAACGGGTCCTGTTTTAAGCATAACGACATCAATGAAAGAATCTTACATGAAAAATTGAGATATTACCTGATCAAAATTCATAGCCATGAAAAATTTTTATTGCCACCCCAAAACTGTGATCATAAAAGGGATAGACCCCAAAGCAATCGAAACAATTTCCGATTCTGCCATGCGAGTGTTTTTTTCGAAAGTTACTACACTCCTGACGGATATTTTCTCATGGCCGGAGGATGATGAAGATTCTGACGACATAGGACATTCTTATAGCTCTGCCTCGATTCCGCTTTGTTTGGAAAAGATGATTTCTGATGAGTCCGTGTTCCGATATATCTATGCAAATTGGGATCTATGGATTCGTCTGACCCATAAAACAGCGTTATTCTACAATACCTGCTTGAAACTTTTTGCTGACCATGCAGAATGGCTTGAACAAACAATCAATATTATCAGAACGGCATGTAATACAGAGGCCGTTAAAGACGAAATGGAACGAGCATTCGGAATCCGTCGAAGTTTCGCAGAGATGCTGTTGAACATGTCTCTATCGGAACTGTCCGGCCTGACCCAACAATCGTGCATCGATCTATTTCGCTATTGGAGTGATTTGGAGAATAAACTGATAAAGTTGTCTGTCGACAGATATTAAGAGAGCATGCATATTTTCAGCACATTAAAAAACAAGGGATGAATAGGGTTATCTTTTTAGACTTCGACGGAGTACTGAATGCCTTTTATTATCCGAAGCAATTGGCTGATCACGGGCAAGTGTGGAGAGACCGGTTCGGAGTATTGTTTGCTCCGGAATGTATCGCTCAACTGGGGCGTATCATCGAGGCTACCGGCGCACAGATCATCATCTCTTCTTCCTGGAAGATCCCGTTCGAAGGAGAGACGGATGAGACGGTATTGAACAGCCTGAAACAAATGTGGGAAGCACGCCAATATCCCGGTCGGATTGACGGAGCAATTCCCAACCTGACCTTTCAGGATATTTTGGAAATGCATTGTGAGGGCGATTTCATGTGTCACAAGGGTTTTGAGATCGAGCAATGGTTGAGACAACATCCCGAATGTACCTCCTATGCGATACTTGATGATGAGGAGATTATTCTACCCAAACACGAATCTCATTTTGTCCGAACCGACAGGGTGGTCGGGTTACAAGAAGAGGATGCAGATCGGGCTGTCGAAATATTGCTGAATGATTGTTATTCTCAATGAAGAACACTATATTGTCAAATCGGATTATTAAAACTACAGGCATGAATACATTAGAGCTAAAATCCATAGCCGAATTGAAAAATCTGGCATTTCACATACCCGACTACCAGCGTGGATACCGTTGGACACGACGGCAGGTAGAAGATCTGCTGAATGACATTTTTGAGTTCAGCCAAAAGGATAATGCCGGCATCTACTGCCTGCAACCTTTGGTGGTTGTCAAAAAATCGTCAGACGAGCTACTGTTGGACAGAGTACACGCCGCCAAAGACCTTGATGAAGTAAAACGTATTTTGAACGGGGAATGGGAAGTGGTGGACGGACAGCAACGACTGACAACCATACGCCTGATTTTGGAGGCATTGGGACATCATCGCTTTTATGATATTACCTATCAGACAAGAAAAGATAGTGCTAAGTTTCTGAATGAAATCACGGCGGCAGAAGCAGCAGGAGAGAAGACAGAAAAAAAAGCAGAAGAAAAAGAAAAAAACAATATCGATTTTTACCATATTTACCAGGCTGTAACAGTTATCCATGAATGGTTGGAGAAAACCGATAAAAAGGAAATTGATGAAGAGAAAAAGAAGCTCTTTCAGGATGTTTTGCTCAACCGAGTGAAGTTTATTTGGTATGAGACCGAAGAGGATCCCAAAGAGGTATTCGCCCGATTGAACATCGGAAAAATCTCATTGACCAATGCCGAGCTGATCAAGGCCCTGTTGTTGAACAAATCCAATTTTAGCAGCAGCAACGATGATAAAATCAGACTTTGGCAGCAGGAAATAGCCATGGAGTGGGACGTCATCGAATACGCGCTCCAGTCCAATGAGTTCTGGCTCTTCCTCAATGCTCCCGGCGATGAACGCCCCACGCGTATCGATTATATTTTCGATATGATCTGCCGTTGCGACTTGTTGGACTGCAAGGATGAGAAAGAGACTGACGCGGCCGATGATTTCCAGACCTTCCGCTATTTCTATCACTACCTTACCAAGCAGAAGCAGAAAGAGATTTCGTTGACACAGGCCGTTCGTACTATTTGGGAGAAAGTACGGGAAATATTCCATACCTTGCAGGAGTGGTTCGACGATATGGAGTTGTACCACTATATCGGTTATCTGATTTGCATGGGCAGGCGGGTTGATGAGATCCACAAACAGTGGACCGACTCTGATAATAAATCCGGATTCATAGAAAAATACCTGAAAGAAGAAATCAAGAAAACCATTCCATGCAAGGATATCGAAAATACGGTTTACGAAGTCGATCCGGAAAACTCAGCTCAAATTAAGGGCGGAAGCAAGACGAACTGTCGCCCCATCCTGTTGTTGCACAACCTGCAGACAGTTATCAATCAGAACAGGATATTGGACGACAATGCAAAGTACAAAAACGGGGTATTTTACAAGTTTCCGTTCCATCTGTACAAATTGGAGGGGTGGGATGTGGAACACATCGACTCAAATACCGAGAATGGCTTGAACGACATCCAGTCGCAGCGCGACTGGTTGCTCAATGCCTATTTTGGTCTTCAAGACAAGACCCTTCGAGACCAGATTCAAAAATTTTTCAAGCAATACGCAGGTAAAGCCTACGAACAAAGTGAGGATTCAAACAAACAGACGGCACGCGACAAGGCATTTACTGAACTGAAACATCAAATAGAAGATGTCGGTGATAATAACCGATTGAGCCAGAATGAAAAGAACAAGATATGGAATTTCACCCTGCTGGATTCTTCGACCAACCGGAGTTACGGCAACGCCATTTTTCCGGCCAAACGCAGGGTCATTATCGGCAAGGACCAGGGAAAGAAGTTCAATCCGCTGACCATCGACGAGAATGGGCTGATTAAGGAGAGTTCTCCAACCGAAAATGGTTCCTCCGCGTTCATTCCGCCATGCACCAAGTATGTATTCCTGAAATATTACAACACCGCCTCTTTCGACCCCAATGCGTGGACCAAAGACGATGCCAAGGCATATAAAAACAACATAATAGAGGTTCTTAAAGATTTTCTGTCATGAGCAAGAATAACGACAAGGTTTCATTCTGGAAACTTCTGAACGATAAAAAGATTGTCATCCCCATCATCCAACGCGATTATGCCCAGGGGCGGGAGGGTAAGGAATTTCTGCGCGAGCGTTTTCTCGGACAGTTGTTCGACGCCCTGAAGGACGATGCCAAGCCCCTGGTACTTGACTTTGTGTACGGCAGCGTGGAGGGTGACACGTTCTATCCGCTGGACGGCCAGCAACGTCTTACTACCCTTTGGCTGCTTCACTGGTATCTGGCGCTGTGCGCCGGAACTTTGCCTGAAGACAAGGCGGTGCTGGAGAGATTTTCCTACGAGACGCGAATCTCTTCCAGAACATTCTGCCAGAAGCTTTGCGGCATCACCTCCTATCAGCCGCAGAAACACGGTAATATAGCCACCTTTATACGTAACCAAACCTGGTTCTACTCGGCCTACGAGCAGGATCCGACCATCCAGTCGATGCTGCGCATGCTGAATGGGACGGATATTTCGGACAGCAACAAGATGGATATTACCGACGGTATTGAAGAATATTGTATCCAAGCAGAAGAACTTACAAAAGAAAAGGCAAAAGAGCTGCTGGATCGATTAAAGAGTGAGGATGCTCCCATCTGTTTCTACCTGTTGAACATGGAAGACAAGAACATGCCGCTTACCGACGATCTCTACATCAAGATGAACGCCCGTGGCAAAGTACTGACAGACTTCGAAAATTTCAAGGTAGACCTTCTGAAAAAGATAGACGAATTGCCGAATAAGGAATGGAATCCTGAAAACGGTATGAGTAAAGAGAGTTTCAGTCTGCTGCTGGATACCCGATGGACGGACCTGTTTTGGCACTATCGTTCGGCAGAATGCCACATTGACGAGATATACCTGAATTTCCTCAACCGTTTTTTCCTCAACTGGTACATCGCCCGCTGCAACACGGACGCCACACCAGAAGAGGTAACAGCCCGCGATTTCTACAAGCAACTGTCAGCAGCCATAAACGGTAAAAACAAGGACTACCGCTACCAGAGTATCTCCATCTACAATCAGGTGCTTACCCGTGAGTGTATCGCCTCACTTCAGACCTGCCTGAACCGCCTGTGCGACCTTTATCAGAATGTAGAAGGAGGAGATAACAAACAGAAACTACAGGCAATAGATGCACTTTTCATGCCCTATTGGGAGGAATTTGCCGAGAATGGGGAGAGCGACAAGGCAAACAAAATCTTCAGCTTCATTCCCAGATATGCGACAGACGACAATACGAATACCCCGGTTCCAATCACCCTGAAGCAACAAGTCGTTTTTCATGCCATTTGCGTTTATCTTACCAACTGCAAGGAGGTCGAAACGGATAAATTGAAAGATTGGGTACATTTTGTCTGGAATATGGCAGAAAACAGCTACATGGACAGTGAACAGAAGAGTGTCGGTGCCATTCGGTTCTTCGACACGGAACTCAATAAACTACCGAAGATAGAGAATAACGAAGCTCCAGATCAAGCCTGTGATAGCATCATCGATTATTTGGCCGAGATAGACGAAGGTCAGATAAATAAGGGTTTCGGCCGCAGGCAACTGCTCGAAGAAATCGCAAAAGCCAAACAAATTAAACAATATCCCGACTGGAAAAATAAAATTCATGAAGCCGAAAAGGCAGCCTTCTTCAAAGGGGCTATTGCCTTTCTGTTCATCAACGAAAAGGACGAAACGGATTGGACCAATTTCGATACGAAATGGAAAACTGCCCAACAACTGTTCGACAAAGGCGGAGTTAAGGCCGACAAGATAGTGAATGCCATGCAGACTCTATACAGCTACTGCAATGATAATGATTGGGACTCACAATTCAATAAGTATGCCAAAATATTCAACGGTAAAGCAAATACCTGGAAAGATCAGATTCTGACAAAGGTGGTTGGAGACAACAAATATGTATATGCAGAGCCGGTTCACCATCTGTTGATGGGAGAAGGTCCTTCGACAGAGCGGAAGTCAGACAGACGGCTGCGGCTATTGTCCAGCAGATCCTTGATCGAACATCTTGTAAAGGAAAACCCCAAAGGTCAGGACATGTACATACGATACCCTCATGATTCTTTATACTACTGTGGATGGAAATACGGAGTCATGTTGAGTTATGAAAAACGTGACAAATGTCTGAATAAATTGCTGGAAAACAACAAAATAAAACTTATATCAGATTGGAATAAGAAGATAGATATAGGAAAGGACGAATATGGAGACGAAGATGTCGTATTCTGGGGCGATTTGAATATCAACTTTGTCTATTATCCGGAGAACGGAGAACCTTTGCATCTGCAATGGTACCAAGGAGGCAGCTCGGCAGAGTATGAGATTTATCTGATGAACGAGGATTGGAAATACAAAATACGCCCTACTCCTCTTGAAAAAGAAAATGGCGATCGAAAGCGATTTTACTGTTTCAACTTCAACATTGACAAATCTTCCGGCAAATCGTTGGCAGACCAATTTTGCAAACAAGTAGAAGAGGAATTCGCGGAATTTATAAAATAAGGCATTCTTGTGGTTGTGGAAGGTCTTCAGGGGCAGCTCTTCACTCGTATCGTTGAGCGACGAGTGCTTCCAGCGATCGTTGATCTCTTCGAAAGAGATGTGCCCGGCGCGGTAGATCGTGTCTACCAGCCAGACATAGCGGTTGAACAGCACGGCGGCATTGCTCTTCGATGAGTCGCGCGATTGCTTTTGTCCTGATTTCATATCTTCTGTTTTTCCATTTGTTTTTACTCTCCGAGCCCGGCCCATACTTGGACTGCCAACACCCATCCCACCCAGCTCAACGTATCGGAGTTGAACACGACCTCCGCCGTGCCGCCCGTCGCTTTATGCAGGCTGTCGAGAATGGAGGTAGCCTCTTCGCAAGTTACACCGTATTTTCGGGAACTGTAAAAACGGACGAACAGGTGCCGGCATCCGTGCAGGGCGGCAATCGCTTCGGCGCGGGTCTCGATGGTGCGGCATATCATTTCCTGCCGATTGTCGGCCCGCTCCGGATTCGATTCGAACCAGAGCCTCTGCACGGGCATCCGGTGTTCGAGATAGCGGCGGGTCTTTTCGGGAAGAGTCCGCCAGCGCTTCGGTTTAGTCCAGTAATCCCAGTTGGTTTGCGGATCGAGTGGGATGACTTTACCAAATGTGCGATTTGGAACCCTAAAATAAAAGTATTCTTCGAATTGGGGCCGGATGACTCTCCATTCCGTTCCGTATTTCTCTGCGATCCAAACCAACCAGCGGGCCAGCGCTTCCGCTTCGGAAATTTGTTGGGAGAGGTCCAGGTCGAGCATAATCACCTCGCGAGGGTTGGCTCCAGGGTAGACGTAGCGATACCCATCATAGAGATCCCATTCTCCCTCCCTATACATGAGATCGAACTCGATACGCAGAACCGATTGCCGCGGGAAATGCTCGAGCAGCGACTCGTAGCACGCCTTGTATTTTTTCATCGACCCCTTATGTCTCGACAAATGGCAGGTACGAATACAGCGTTCGATTTCCGGCCATTCATGGCTGTGCAGTAAACGGTGTATGCTGATTTTCTTACTTGTGCTCATATCGGTTTCTGTGTTTTTATCGGCACGGATATCCCGATGGCTCCAGCCGCCGGGCCGCACGGCCCGATTCAGACCGTGATTTCCCGGGCTAACTGCAGTTTACGCTCATCGACAAGGTTATGCCACAGACGCGAATGTTGCAGTTCCGAAGCAGGAATATATGTCTTGTAACGTTCGAAAAACTCGCGGTTGAGGAGGTCGTCGTGGTGTCGGTCGATCAGTTCCCTCCAGTCCCAGCGATCGGCGAAGCGGTCGATCAGCTCGAAGTCCAGTTCTACGTCGCTGTTCGATGAAAGTATTTTCCAGTTCCAATACGCCTTGTAGCGCTCGAACATCCCGGCGGTCAGAATACATCTGTGGCGGCTCCGCGAAAGGGCATCCCAGTCAATGCGCTCCTTGAACTTCTCCAACATCGACGCTGTCCAGAGCATGTTGTCGTTGTCCGACACCTCGTTCCAATTGACCTTGTCCTGGTACTTTTCGAGCAGTTGTTCGCTCCACGGAAAATCACCGGAGAGGTTCTTCCATGCCTCTTCGTCCATAATCTGCTGCATGAAGTCGTTGCTCCATCTCTTTTCATTCTGCGGCGTGATATTGCCGCTCCGTTCGTTATTTACCATATCCATCTGTTTTATTGGTTTCTGATACAAAGATAAGGCTGGATTACGCCAAATAATGACATAGGCTGTGACTGTTGTAATTTTTTCAGAAACTTTTTACGAGCAGCAGTTCCGCCTCCACTCCGAGGTCGGACCGTGTCCCGATGGCGCTCAATACCTGCGCATGGGGCGGAAGCAGCGCAATGAGGCGACGGAACGCCTCCCGTTCATCGGGCTGCAGCGGATGTTCCGGAGCGACGGACAATACGGCCACGATCCGCGTGTAGCGGTCGCGGTTTTCATCCACCGTAGCATAGCGGGCCAGAATTTCATGCAGGTAAGCCACCCGGCGTGAAGGGTCATAGGCCCTCGAGTGGTAGTCCGGCTCGTGGACCAGTTGCGTGTCGGGCAGATAGGCGAGCTGCTCGCGGCTGATCTCCGTCGTACGTTCCAGGATTTGCCGGATCGTGTTCTCTACGCAGCCCATGCGTTTCAACTGTTTGATCCGCACCTCCTGCCGGTGGTCGCGCATCCGTTTCGGCCGGTTGCGGCGACTCTGGCGACGGTCGTATATTTTCCACTCTTCCGTCGAAAGGGCATGGAAGCGTCCGGGACGTTTGCGTGCATAGTTTCGGAATTGTGCGTCTTCCAGCCGTTTGGCCTGCTCTTCATAGGGATTTCGCGGAGCCCTGTAGCAATCGAAATAGTCGCATTCGTCGGGGCGAAACCCGTAGAAAGTAAGGCTCCACAGGCAACGGGCCGCAAGCTCCGCATCAGCGATGTGTACGTCATCCGCCACGTCCAATTGTGCCCCGAGGCAGCCCTCCCAAGATTGCCCTTCGCAATTGTTGATATGAATATAGGGTTCGCCCCCGTATTTGACATCATCATTGCACCATGCGATTCGGATGGTGCCGTCGTTGTCCACGCTCTCTGTATGGCGCAGGATGTCATAGGCCTCCTTGTACCAGGGAAGCTGGGTGGCGTGTCGGGGGTAGATGCGCAGCAGGTGCGGAACGATGCTGTCGAAATCGCAGCGGACAAGCAGTTCTTTCAGTTTCATAATTCTATTTGTTTTTGGAGGGTGTCATACAGTCTGTGCAGGTAGGCGTCGACCCGATCGTCGTCGTTGAAGCAGTCGTCCGCTCCGCCCCAAAGCGTAGGATGCACCGTGTCGGGAAACAGTTGAGAGGTACGGGCCATGATGTATTGGCCGAGGCGGAGCTGTTCCGGGCGGTGTGCCGCCTCGGTGCGCAGTTTGTCGCGGAACTCCTCGAACGAACAGTGCTCCCACCATTTCCACCGGCTGCCGCTCTGGTCGACAATGTGCTGATGCGTTACCTTTACCTCGCACCAGAAATCATTCATTCGCAGCAGGTCCGGAATGGAGTAATATTTGTGCGTGCAGATGTCGTGCACGGCATGGCAAAGGCAGATGGATTCGAGCGCAGGGTGCCTCAAGGCCCCTTCGGCCCAGGTCGTACCGTCGTTGAGCGAATCCTCGAATCCCAGTTCGGCATCGCTCTGCTCCGGGACATCTTTCGGTTCCCAGCTCTTGCACCCGGTCTCCTCGATGGCTTCCAGCTTGAAACCCTCGGCCTCGCGCATGTAGAGCCAGTCGATGACCTGCAACATCCGGTAGAAATCCGAACCGTAATATCCGTCGTTCGACATGGGCAGCACGGAGGTCTCGTCGCCGCAGTCGTATTTTAAGGAACCTTCTACCACTATGTCGTCGTCGAATGCCTCGTCCCGGGTGTCGGTCAGCACCTTGCGATAAAGCGCGGCGCTGCGGCTATACATTTGCCGGGTGAGTTCCAGCAGCCGGTCGTTTACCTGCTCCATTCGCTCTACCTCTTCCGGCGTGCCCGTGAACATCCGGTTGAGCAACACCATCCGTCGACAAATCAGATCGCCGACTCGCTCCATCTTTTTCTCCGAGACAGGCTTGGTTACCAGCCTGTCCATGTCCGCTCCCGTGATTTTCAGTATGGCAGCCTCGATGCGGCGCCCCCGCCGACGCAGGCGGCGCATGGCCCTGTTGTCGGGTTGCTCGGATTCCTGCTCGTATTGCAGACGCCGGGCCAGACGCTTTGCCCTCCGGGTGCAACCCCGGGCGTTTAGACGCAGCGTAATCCGACGAAACCACGACGGCCGGCGGTTCCGAAATCCGCCTACGTATACGGGTTGCTCATCCTCCTTGTCCCGTGAACCGTTGATCCGCATCAACTCCCAGACACAGTAAGCCGCCCACTCCGCATCTCGGAGCGACAGCCGATACTTTTCGACATTAGATGCCAGACAGGCCGGCAGGCTGGCTCCGAATGCATGATCGGCAACATAAAAGTCCCGATAGTCGATCGTATCATGGGTAATGTTGCCCCAATCTTTCGCATAAATCTCATCCGGATTCGGAAAGAAGCGGAAAGTAACCGGGAAAATCCACCTGGCAGGGGCCGTATTCTGCAACTGCTCGAACAACCGCTCGTAGTCGGCGAGTTTTGTTTCGGATCGCTCCGGCAGATGCTGTTCAATATAGGGTTTCAAATCCGCCCATTCGACCTTATGCATGAGTTCGCAAAGTGTCATAGTGTTTCTTCGTATTGGTTACGTGACAAAAATAACCGGAGGATAAGCCAAATCACGACACAGGTTTTTTATGGCCGAAATAATTGTCCCCGGGGGATGATGTCATCTGCCATTTCATGGTTTATGTCGCGATTAGGCATAAGAAAACCGTTATTTTGTATCTTTGTAATGATTGTCGAATCTGAAAAACGAATGCCATGCAATGGTTGGATTTGAGCGAGCGCTCCGACAACATCATCGCCTGCGGTGACGTTCACGGCGAATTCGAAGCGCTTGCCGAGAAGATTGCCGAATACGGCATTTCCGACGCGACGGTTGTCGTGGCCGGGGATTGCGGTTTCGGATTCGAACCGTGGTGCTTTTACGACCGGCTCTATCGGGAAAGACTGCACGCCCGCTTGGAGCAGGCGAATGTCCTGCTGCTGATGGTACGGGGCAACCACGACGACCCGCGGTATTTCGACGGGGAGATGATCGACTATCCCTGCATGAAGACGCTCCCTGACTATACGGTGGTGCATACCCGTTCGCACAACATCCTCTGCATCGGGGTGCGGTATCGGTTGACCGTAACTTCCGCCTCTCGATGATGGACATGCACCGTATGCAGGGCAAGAGGTGTCTGCCGCTTTATTGGCACGACGAGGCGTTCCGATACGACGAGCGGGAACTCGTCATTCTGACCGATGAGGATGTGCGGATCGATACTGTCGTTACCCACAGCGCCCCGTCGTTCTGTCCGCCCGCGGCGAAGCGCGATCTGGAACACTTCTGCGCAGGCGACGAGTGGCTTGCAGACGACATCAGGCATGAACGCCGTGATCTGGAACGGCTTTACCGCTGGCTCACCGTGCACGGACATCCGCTGCATGCGTGGTATTACGGCCATTACCACGCTTCGACGACCACCGTCCATAACGGCACAATATTCCACCTGCTCGACATCATGGAGATGAAAGGCATTTGAGTTGATTACAAAAACTCTTACAGGAATTGTACAGCGAAAAGAAAAAAGGAAAATAAAAAGTTTTTCTCTTTTGGCTGTAGTATTGAAGTGATAAGGGAAAAACCAGTTTAGTTTGGTTTATTAGCTCTATATATAGGCTAAATTAAACTAAACTGTATTTAGGCAGGAAAATGTGACTGCCTATTGATGAAAAATTGTATCTTTGCATTATCCTGTCGCCATTGAACCATATAATGTGTTTTTTCTTTTGGCTGCAAAATTAGATATTGGGAAAGTCAGACGATTTTGCAAGGGGATATTTGAGCCAGAAGTCTACTTGTTGAGACACTCAAATGTTACCAAGTGCAAAGAATGAAATCAAATGAAAAGAAAAAAACACAGAATTATAAAAAAAGACAGTTTTGTTTCTAATTTGTTCCTTAAAAGCAATATGGATTTTGTATAGTGCTGATTTTGAATATATTACAAAGGATGTATAGAAATTTACCAGACTTTACGTAGAAAGATAGAACTAAACACTTTCTCAAATATGTCCGAAGCCATTACGCTCCAACAACAAAGATAGAAAATGTTTTTGATTTTACAAAACATCCCTGTGGGGTATTGCTTCACTCTTATCCTCTGATAATCAAGCGGTATTTATTCACTTCTTACGCAACCGCAAGGCTAAAGGTTTTTCCACAAGCTCGAACACCGGCACTTGCGACAATATCAGCACAATGCCCGACGATGCCCGCTTGGAATAGTTGTCGTTAATCTCCGAGCGGGTGATGCTGCCTTCGCGCAAAAGTTTTATAACAGCCATTTTGAACGGCTCGATGTCGATTTTCCCTACATTCCCGGTCGATGTAATCCGCTTGATTCCCCCGTCGTCAACTTTAAGTATCGTGTTCTTCCTGCCCTTATCATTCACCAAAGTCTTGCCCTCAAGCGGCTTGACGTATTTATCCCATATATCCCTGAAAGCAGCGGAATAATCCACTCCCGATACTGGCTTTTTAGTCTCCGGTGCCACCGTTACAGGCTTATTGTTCTTCTTACAAGCGTCGATTACCGGCCGGAGACTTGGCTCGGAATCTATGTAACGGATTTCCACACCGATTTTCCGCGCCACCTCAACGGCATCGGGCAACACATCGCCATTCGTGGCTATGACAGCCTTGTTGCACCCGGCATACGCCGCCGCTCCATGCAGCTCCATCACCATCTGGCGGTTGACCTTACGCGTAGAACCGCCATACTGCTTCACCTGAACGGCAATTCTCTCACCGCCTTTCTCTGCTATCACGTCCACGCCATAGTCGCCGCTGTAAGGCGTGACAGTGACATCGTAGCCTTCTTTTTCGTAAATACCGGCCACATACTTCTCGAAACTCTGAGGAATCATATAGTTATTGTTTTTCGGTTAATAATCGTGTATGTCGAGTCCGTATTCCTCGACAGCATCAATCACATCGTATTCCTTCCGTGTATCGACGCTGCTGTCGCCTGTCAGTTCTTTCAGCTCGGAGCCGCCGATGGTCTCCTCGCCGAGCCAAGTGTCGTTGTAGAGATGTTCTTCATATTCCGGTGTGCCGGGCGTCTCCATTCGCTCCGTGCGGTAGTATTCCGTACCCGGCTGATAGCGGTTGCTGTTGCGCTCAACTGCCGGTTTATCCCGCTTCCATCCCCACACATTTTCATCTTCTTTCTTATTGCTATCGCTGTAAGGATAATATTGCTCCGCGGTGCTGCGGGAATACGTCGCGCCATTGTACCAGTCCCGATTATTTCCAGCCGTGACAGGCACCTGCTTCCTCACGACACCGAAATACTTGTCCATATAGTCACTGCCGTAGCGTTCAAGACAAGCTGACGCACGCATCAGCATATTCCTTTCGGAAAGCAGCACATAATCCTTGTCGATTTTACCGGAACGCCGCAACAGCTTCAGCCACCGTGTCATCGACGCGGCATTGCCATCGCCGAACTTTTGTGACAAGTGCTCCGTCAACTTATTGAGAGCAACTTGGCTACATCCCGGTTTGCCGTCGAAATATTCAGCGATGAGCTTGTTTGTTTTCGATACGTGGTTGCGGATATGCCATGAGAAATCGAAATCCGAAACGCCATTTTTATCATCTGGGGGAGGGAACTCTCCGGGAATCCTTTCTATATGCCAACCCCTGTTTTTCTCTTTGACAAATTCCGCAAAAGGCATGACACCGGATGTGTTTATTTCCGTGAAATATTTCGTGGCGGCAGCATAAGACAATTTCAACAAAGGGTCGCCGAGCTTATTGCGCACAAGGTATGTAAGTCCGTTTGCCGACAGCTTGCAGGATTTAGGATGCAGCTTGAAATAGCGGTATATGACTGCCACAAGGTTGATTTTAGTTTCCAACGGAGGCAAATCCTTGTATTCGATGACCGTCTTCATTTGCGGTTGTCTCGCCGCCGACAAAGAAAAAGTGCCGAAATTTTCTTCAAACAACCGCATACGCCGTCTTTTGTCCCAACGCAAGTAGAGAATCAATATTGGAATCCATATCGGCGCAAGCAGAACTATTACAAGGGCAAACGCCGGATTCATCATTGCCATCATAACGGTTCGGTTTTATCGGTTAATAAATGTCCGTTCCGCTCCAAGGCGGCTTTCCACACGCCGCACAGACGCTCGCGCAGACTGTCGGGCTTCACTACCGTCACCGAACGGCTCCGGGAAAGCAATGCCATAACGAAATCGTTGGTGACGCGCAAACGCAACCGTACGGTAATGCCATCCTCGCCCTCCGTCACCACCTGCGTCTGATGGAGCGGCAACGTCTTGATGAACGCGCCGTCCAAAGCGTCGTATTTCAGTTCAATGTCCTCAACAGGGTCGGAAAGATTGTTCCAAATGCCGTAGCATTCTTCGAAAAGCCGGCGTATGTCGACAGAATCATTCCGCTTGAACGGAGCGGACTCATCTACAGACACATTGCTTATTCTGTCGATTCCGAGCGTGCGCAAGTCATTCTTATCATTATCGATGTAGCCGATAAGATACCAACGCTGTTGCGATTCTTTCAGAAAATGCGGCTTCAGGCGGAAATGGACAATCTTACCGCCCTGCCGCACCAAGCAATAATCGAACTCAATGGTAAGGCACCGGCGTATGGCCTCAAGCATCAAATGGAAGTCACCGTTCACCTTATAGGCATGGTGTTCGGCAACGACATACTTTTGCAACGTGGAATCGGCATCAATGGAGCTCAAAAGCTCGAAGTTGAGAAGCAAATCCTCGTAGCGGTCAGCGTTTTCGTGACGTTCGGCTATGTAGTAGCCCCTGCTTTTATCGTTGCCTATCTCTATGCCGAAAAGGTCGGCAATGGCATTGATGTCGCGCTGGATTGTACGCAACGAACAGTCCTTGCATCCACGCAGCCGCATCGCCCCGTTCACCTCATCGACAAGCTCCGCGGTAGGAATATATTTCCGGGTGTTGAGCTTGTTGATTATAACAGCTAACCGTATTATCTGATAGTCTTTTGCCATACTCCTTTTCTTTAACTATGGCAAAAGTAGGAAGCCAAAACGACAAACCGTGTCGCCGTCACGACTTTAACACATATTAGCAATTAAACAAAAACTGACCCTGAACCGGCAGAAGCCAAATTCAGGGTCAGTAAACACTAAACCGTTAAACAACCGTTACTCTGCGGCGTTCAAAATTTCTATAATCTTGATTGCAGACTGCGGAATACGGGTACCCGGACCGAAGATTGCGGCAACACCGGCCTTGTACAAGAAATCGTAGTCCTGCGCCGGGATTACGCCGCCGGCAATCACCACGATGTCCTCACGTCCGAGTTTTTTAAGCTCGGCGATTACCTGCGGGACAAGAGTCTTGTGTCCTGCCGCCAATGACGACACGCCAAGCACATGGACATCGTTCTCCACAGCCTGACGCGCAGCCTCTTCCGGAGTCTGGAACAACGGTCCCATATCCACGTCGAAACCGCAATCGGCATAGCCTGTGGCAACCACTTTCGCGCCACGGTCGTGACCGTCCTGACCCATCTTCGCAATCATGATACGAGGCTGACGGCCTTCCTTCTTAGCGAACTCCTCGCACATCTTCTGTGCCTTCACGAAGTCCGGATCCTGTTTTGTCTCTGCTGAATACACGCCTGAAATAGTTCTGATTACTGCTTTATAACGTCCTACAACCTCCTCGCAAGCGTCGGAAATCTCGCCTAAGGTAGCCCTTACGGCAGCGGCCTTTACTGCCAAGTCGAGCAAATTGCCTTTCTTCGTGCGCACGCATTCCGTAAGGTCGGCGAGAGCCTTCTTCACAGCCTCGTTGTCGCGGTGCGACTTCAGATAGTTCAGACGCTCGATTTGCTCCTTGCGCACTTCCGTATTGTCGATCTCGAGAATGTCGATAGGAGCTTCTTTCTCCAGACGGTATTTGTTCACGCCCACGATAGTCTGCTTACCGGAGTCGATGCGGGCCTGAGTACGGGCTGCAGCCTCTTCGATACGCAATTTAGGAATGCCAGTCTCGATAGCCTTTGCCATACCGCCGAGCTTCTCGATTTCCTGAATGTGCTCCCAAGCCTTGTGAGCCAACTCATTGGTAAGAGCCTCCACGTAGTAGGAACCTGCCCATGGGTCGATTTCCTTAGTGATGTAAGTCTCTTCCTGAATATAAATCTGAGTGTTGCGGGCTATACGCGCCGAGAAATCGGTAGGCAACGCAATAGCCTCGTCGAGAGCGTTGGTGTGCAACGACTGGGTATGACCCAAAGCGGCGCCCATGGCCTCGATACATGTACGTCCTACGTTGTTGAACGGGTCCTGCTCCGTGAGCGACCAGCCTGAAGTCTGGCAGTGGGTACGCAACGCGAGCGACTTCGGATTCTTCGGGTTGAACTGCTTCACAATCTTTGCCCACAGCATACGTGCCGCGCGCATCTTGGCGATTTCCATAAAGAAGTTCATGCCGATTGCCCAGAAGAACGACAGGCGCGGAGCGAAAGCGTCGATGTCCATGCCGGCATTGACACCTGCGCGCAGATATTCCAGACCGTCGGCAAGCGTGTAGGCAAGCTCGATGTCGGCCGTCGCGCCGGCTTCCTGCATGTGGTATCCTGAAATTGATATGGAATTGAACTTCGGCATATTCTGTGAAGTATACTCGAATATGTCGGCGATTATCCGCATCGAGAATTCCGGCGGATAGATATAGGTGTTGCGCACCATGAATTCCTTCAGAATGTCATTCTGGATAGTGCCGGCCATTTCCTCCAACTTAGCGCCCTGTTCAAGACCGGCGTTGATGTAGAAAGCAAGCACCGGAAGAACCGCGCCGTTCATTGTCATAGAAACCGACATCTTGTTCAAAGGAATTCCGTCGAACAGCACTTTCATATCCTCAATAGAGCAAATCGACACACCGGCCTTGCCCACATCGCCTACGACACGTGGATGGTCGGCATCGTATCCGCGATGGGTAGGGAGGTCGAAAGCCACCGAAAGGCCTTTCTGCCCGGAAGCAAGGTTTCGGCGGTAGAAAGCGTTCGATTCAGCAGCCGTTGAGAATCCCGCATACTGGCGGATAGTCCAAGGACGGATGGCATACATACCGCTGTACGGACCTCTCAGATAAGGAGGTATACCGGCAACATAATCCAAATGTTCCAAGCCCTCAAGATCCGACTTAGTATATATAGGCTTCACAGAAATAAGCTCAGGAGTAACCCACTTCTCTCCTTCTGCAACCGGATTGTGCTTAACATTGAAGGCATCCGATTTGATATCTATGTTTTTAAAATTAGGTCTCATAGTCGTTCTTATTTTAAAAGTTTAGCGTTAAAAGCCTGTAATGTCTCCAGCACATTGCTGCGCACATGAATGAAATTCTCTATTCCTGCAGCTTTCAAATCGTCCATACAAGCAGGAGCGCCCGCAACGACAAATTCCGCACGCCCGGCGAGCAGCTTGTAAGCCTCCGGTGCATAAACGGCATATTCGTCATCGCTCGAGCAGAGAACAACTATGTCGGCCTTCTTATCCATAGCGGCGTTTATTCCTTCCTCAACAGTCTCAAAACCGAGATTGTCGATAATCTCGTATCCCGCGCAAGCGAAGAAGTTGGAAGAGAACTGTGAGCGGGCAAGACGCATGGCAAGATTGCCAATCGTCAGCATAAACACCTTGGGACGCTTGCCCGACTTCTCGGTTGCGAGACGCAAAGCCTCGAAATCGCTTGCGGCACGTGACGTAGGTATGGAAGCCACAGCACCGGCCTCTTCTTCCGCATGGTGTCCGCAGCCGCACTTGCAGCAGCCATCAAGCTCAATCTTGTCGCCGGCCACTTCGTTGAAGTTCGGGAACTGGTTGGTGCCGAGCAGCGATTCTTTACGGCGGGCAACATCGGTATGACGCTTCTTCGACGACTCTATGATTTGCTCCTGTATCCATCCTTCTTTCAAAGCCGCATAGAATCCGCCTTTGTCCTCTATCTCTACAAAGAGCTTCCACGCCACCTCGGCAATCGAAAGCGTCAATGTCTCAACATAATAAGAACCTCCGGCCGGGTCTGTAATCTTGTCCAGATGGCTCTCTTCCTTCAAAAGGAGCTGCTGGTTGCGGGCGAGTCTTTCGGAGAAATCGTCAGGATTCTTATATTGAGCGTCGAACGGAGTGACGGTCATCGAATCCACACCCGCCAAGGCAGCCGACATCGCCTCTGTCTGCGTACGGAGCAAATTAACGTAGGCGTCGAAAATAGTCTGGTTGAACTTAGTTGTAGCGGCGTGTATTGTCATCTTGCAAGCGCAATCGCATTCCGGCTTGTACTGCTTCACGATTTGCGCCCACAGCATACGTGCCGCACGGAATTTGGCAATCTCCATAAAATAGTTGGAAGTGATGCCCATATTGAACTTGATGCGCTTAGCTGCCTCATCTACCGGTACACCGGCGTTGGTCAGCTGCGCCATCCATTCGTTACCCCAAGCGAGAGCCATGCCAAGCTCCTGAGCGATGTACGCTCCGGAGTCGCTGAGCATAACGGAATCGACGGTGAACAGCTTCAGTCCTTTTACAGGAGCGGCCACAGCCACCAATTCCTTTGCCATCGACTCCAAATCGCCCTTGAAATCCAAACCGTGCTTCAACAGACGCACGAACGGGTCGAACTTAACAGAGCCTTTAAACACTTCGGCCTTACCGACCGACTCAAGATATTCAACCAATGCCTTTGCCGTAGCGACAGCATTGCGCGGGCACGACTCGAAATTGATTTCAGTCTTTTCAAGGTCGATTCCGGCAAGAAGTTTTCCCATATCTTCCACAGAAAGAGCATCCTTCACCTTGAATCCGAGAGAAGTCACCCCTTTCGTCAAAAGATCGGTTGCTTTGGCATTGGCCGCTGCGACATCTTCCACTGCTACATTCTGACGGATATACCACTCGTTGTCGGTACGCGTACCCCTTACATACGGGAACTCGCCCGGAAGAGAATCCGTAGTCTTGAAGTCCTTGATGTCCTCAGCACGGTACATAGGCTGCACATTGAAGCCCTCATTCGTTCTCCACACCAATTTCTTGTCGAAGTCTGCACCTTTAAGGTCGGCAATCACCTTTGCCTTCCAAGTCTCGGTGGAAACAGGCGGAAATTGGTCGAACAATTTTTCTCTTGTTTCTGCCATAACTAATGATGAGTTTTAGAATTTTAGGTTGTATATTTTGTTATAACAATTTGTTAAGTTGCACTATATTTATAAATCAGACAAATTTACGAATTATATTTCCAATTTTCCAACTTCTCGATCCTAAAAGTTAAAAGTACACTGGGTAGAGTCAACAAGCAAGCAACAAGCAAGTATGTGCCGATGATACCAGCTCAGGAGACCTCCACATCACACTGCGACGATGACAGCCACGGAGGGGCCGCGCATCCCCACGGAACGGATTTCCAGCGGTCACAAAAAATTACGGTTACGCCCAAAAGGACATAACCGTAATCTATTATAATGTCTACGACCGCCATGCGGCCGATTGTTTTAGCCTTCGATAGCCGCGATACCCGGCAGAACCTTGCCCTCGATAGCCTCAAGCAATGCGCCTCCGCCTGTCGATACGTAAGATACCTTGTCGGCAAGACCGAACTTGTTGACACAAGCCACAGAGTCGCCGCCGCCTACCAGCGAGAACGCTCCGTTGGCAGTAGCCTCGACGATGGCATCGGCAATAGCGCGCGAGCCGGCAGTGAAGTTGTCGAACTCGAACACACCTGCAGGACCATTCCAAAGGATAGTCTTCGCAGTCTTGATAACCTCGGCGAAAGCCTTACGTGTCTCAGGACCTGCATCGAGACCTTCCCAACCGTCAGGAATCGCGTTTGCCGGAACAATCTGGGTGTTGGCATCGTTGCTGAAATCGTCGGCTGCCACGCAGTCAGTACCCAATACCAAGTTCACGCCTTTTTCCTTTGCCTTCTTGATGATGTCGAGAGCCAAATCGAGCTTGTCGTCCTCAACGATTGATTTACCAATCTTGCCGCCCTGAGCCTTTGCGAATGTGTAAGTCATACCACCGCAAAGGATAAGGTTGTCAACTTTATCCATCAAGTTCTCTATGATACCAATCTTCGTAGAAACCTTAGAACCGCCCATAATGGCCGTGAACGGACGCTTGATGTTGCTGAGGATATTGTTTACGGCGTTGACTTCCTTCTCCATCAGATAGCCGAGCATCTTGTTATCCTTGTCGAAATAGTCGGCAATAACGGCTGTAGAAGCGTGACGGCGGTGAGCCGTACCGAAAGCGTCGTTGACATAGCAGTCGGCATAGCTTGCCAAAGTCTTGGCGAACTCTTTCTGACGCTCCTTCATTTCCTTCTTGGCAGCCTCGTAACCCGGATCTTCCTTGTCGATGCCTACAGGCTTGCCCTCCTCTTCAGGATAGAAACGGAGGTTTTCGAGCAAAAGCACTTCGCCCGGCTTCAAAGCTGCGGCAGCGTCGGCAGCCTTTGCGCAATCAGGAGCAAACTTAACGTCAGCACCGAGAGCGGCAGGCACAGCATCCTTTATCTGCCCCAAAGAAAGCTTCATATTAACCTTTCCCTTAGGCTTGCCCATGTGGGACATGATAATCAAGCTTCCGCCATCTGCAAGAATCTTCTTCAAAGTAGGAAGCGCGCCACGGATACGCGTGTCGTCAGTAATCTTTCCGTTTTCGTCCAAAGGCACGTTGAAATCAACGCGGACGATTGCCTTTTTACCGGCAAAGTTATACTTGTCAATAGTCATAACTGTAATGTATTTAAAGTTGTTAAATATCGTTTTTTACGCTGCCAAAATTAGCATTTATTTTTCACACACAGAGTTAACGCATTGTAAAAAATTAAATAATTTTCTTATCGCGCAACAGTGCTTCCATCCCGCGCTGCAACTCCTCCGCCTTTTGAGCGGCAACCTCCGCAAAATCCTCACCTTGCGAAGCGTAGATAATCCCGCGTGAAGAATTGACCAGCAGGCCGCATTCAGCGGTCATACCATATTTGGCTACCTCTTCAAGACTGCCACCCTGCGCGCCCACGCCCGGAACGAGCAAGAACGTATCGGGCACTATGCGGCGCACCGTCTCGAACATACGCCCCTGTGTAGCCCCGACCACAAACATAATGTTGTCGTTGCTGCCCCACGCCAGCGTTTTTCGCATCACGGTTTCGAACAACGGTGTACCTTTTTCATCCTCTATAAGCTGGAAATCGTGAGAACCTTTATTGGAAGTCAATCCAAGCACAACCACCCACTTCCCCGGATATTCAAGGAACGGAGTAACGCTGTCCTCGCCCATATAAGGCGCGACAGTCAGCGCATCGACATCAAGCTGCTCGAAAAAGCAGCGGGCATACATCTTGGAAGTGTTGCCTATGTCGCCACGCTTTGCATCGGCTATAATGAAAATATCGGGATATTTATCCTTGATATAGCTCACGGTCTTTTCGAGCGAAACCCAGCCTGCCACGCCCAAGCACTCATAAAACGCCACGTTAGGCTTATATGCGACCGTAAAAGGAGCGGTGGCGTCGATTATAGCCTTATTGAACTCAAAAATAGGGTCCTCCGCCGTCAACAGATGCTGAGGAATCTTTTTTACGTCCGTGTCAAGACCTACACACAAAAATGATTTCTTGTTCTTTATATTGCTTATTAATTCCTGCCTGTTCATAATTTTCCTGATTTTTTATGGATTCTACAATTCGCTTTCCTTCAACTTTTCGGCATTCTCGGCTATTATAAGATTGTCGATACAGTCCTGTATGTCACCGTCCATAAACGCCGAAAGATTATAGAGGGTGTAGTTGATACGGTGATCGGTAATGCGCCCCTGCGGATAGTTGTAAGTACGTATCTTTGCCGAACGGTCGCCTGTCGAGACCATCGTCTTGCGCTTCGACGCTATGTCGTCCAGATATTTCTGATGCTCCTTATCGTATATGAACGTGCGCAGACGAGCCAAAGCGCGTTCCTTATTCTTAGGCTGGTCGCGGGTCTCGGTACATTCGATAAGAATTTCCTCAACCACTCCCGTGTTAGGATTCTTCCAGTTATAGCGCAACCTCACTCCGGATTCCACCTTGTTGACGTTCTGGCCTCCGGCGCCGCCGCTCCGGAAAGTGTCCCACTTGATTTCGCCCTCGTTGATTTCCACATCGAACGGCTCGGCCTCAGGCAGCACGGCTACCGACGCGGCGGATGTATGCACACGCCCCTGAGTCTCCGTAGCCGGGACACGCTGCACACGGTGCACGCCCGACTCGTATTTCAGCGTACCATATACTTTCTCGCCGGTAACGGAACAGATTATTTCCTTATAGCCGCCGGCCGCACCCTCGCTATAGCTCATAACTTCCATCTTCCAGCCTTTCGACTCGCAATACTTGGCGTACATGCGGAACAGGTCGCCGGCAAAGATAGCAGCCTCGTCGCCGCCAGTGCCGCCGCGGATTTCAAGTATCACATTCTTAGAATCTTCTGGGTCTTCGGGGATAAGAAGCAACTTGATTTCCTCCTCCAACGCGGGGAGAGCCGACGTGTTGGCCTCCAAGTCCTCTTTAGCAAGCTCGCGCAAATCAGGGTCGCTCTCCGACTCGAGCACTTCCTTTGCCTCGTCGATGTCGGCAAGCATTTTCTTATACTTATTGGTGACAGCCGTGAGCTTCTCCAAATCCTTGTATTCCTTAGTCAACTTCACGAAACGCTTCATATCGCCGATGACTGCCGGGTCGGTAATCAGCAGGCTGACTTCCTCGAACCGCGCCTCTATGCCGTCAAGACGTTTCAACAACGGAGTTTCTGTCATATATGTTTTCTTTATGTTATTTCTTCAATTCAGCGGCAAACCTGTCAGCCAACGCCCTGCATTTCTCAGCCACATCGCCCGACATACCCTGCTTCATCTCCACATCGCCGTCAACATGCGTAAATTTCAACTTCTCGACCATAGCATTGATGCGCTTCACGGCCGCCGAAGCCCATGTGAACGAGCCGGCACAGGCAAACACCTTGCCGGAAGTGGCACGCAACTGCAACGACGACAGCAACGCCTCAATCTTAGGGAACGCACAGCCATTGTATGTGGGAGACATGACAATCAACCCCTTGTAAGTATAGATGTCACGCAAGATGAACGATTCGTCGGAATACGATACATTATGCACCTTGATATTCTTTATTCCGTTGACAGCCAACTGCCGCGCAACCACATCCACCATTTCTTCCGTATTGCCGTACATAGAAGCGTATGCTATCACCACGCCATCCTCGCTTTCGCCCCGGCTCAACTTATCGTATACGCCTATCACTTTCTTCAACTCATCGTGCCAAACCGGGCCGTGGGTGGAGCATATATAATCTACCGGGACATCGGCAAACTTTGCCAGCGCCTTCTGCACGAACAGTCCGTATTTCGCAACAATATTGGAATAATAGCGGGTCATCTCCGGATAATAACCGGAAGTATCCATCTCCGTATCGACAATACCGCCGTTCAACGCACCGAAACAGCCGAAAGCATCGCCGGCAAAAAGCATTTTATCCTCAACAAGATATGTCATCATCGTTTCCGGCCAATGAATCATCGGCGTGAGATGGAACTGCAATGTCTTTCCGCCCAAATCTATGCAATCGCCGTCGGCCACAACAACCACATTCTTTTCCAACCCATAATAACCTTTCAACATATCGGCAGTCTTGGCGTTGCCCACAACCTTGATTTCAGGGAATTCACGGCACAATGCCACAACACCTCCGGAGTGGTCAGGCTCCATATGGTTGATTATCAAATAATCTATCTTTATATTCTGTTTTATTTCCTTAATCCTGTCAATCTGCTTGAAACAGTGCGACACCTCAACTCCGTCAATCACCGCGTTTTTCTGCGCACCGCACACCAAATAAGAATTATAGCTCACGCCGTAAGGAAGCGGCCAAATGCCCTCGAAGCGTGTAGTCGTCCTGTCGTTAACACCAACATAATGAACGCCTTTTACTATCTCCGTAGAAATCATAAAACACCTTGAATTTAAATCCGACTGCAAAGATAGTGCAAGTTGAGCGCAATGCAAAGAGCTTGCCCAATTTGCATTGCCGAAACGCAGCCTGTCGTATCTAAAGATGCAAGTTGAGAGCAGATACAAATGAAAACGAAGTTTTCAGATTTGGCTTTGCCGAAGCGAAGCCTATTTTATCGAAAGATGCCGCAAACCGAGTGAAAAGTTTCAAATTCCAATCATTTTCTCTGCATCATCCACTGGAAACTGAAAACATCGCCTCCTACAGGAATGTCAAGTAACATAAATTCCCCTACATCTTTCTTCAGAAACATATAACCTGCAATACTTTTATACGGATACAATGTAGTCTTTTTCAAATAACCTATTTCCTTGAAACGTCTGTCATCCTCCATCATCTTTGCCAAAGCATAATTGGCGGCAGTATTTTGCGGCAGCTCGTCAGTTGAGGAAAGCCCAGTGGCCATACCTTGGAGAAACATAGTCGCATTCTGCTGCTTTTTCAATCTCCTCTGCAGCTCATCGTTTGTATACACTTCAAGGTATTCAAGTTTTCCTTGCGGATCTAATTTCACTTGATTAAACAATCTTGCCGAAACGCTGTCAGGATCAAACAATATGGTGCTGTCCGTTTTATTCAGAATAAACATTTTTGCTTTATAATATCCGTCATAATCGTCCTCATTCATAGTAACGCCGACCCAAAATTTGCCGTTATCTTTATACACCCATTCCTCGCCATCGATCCATTCCGTCAAGTCATAGTCCTGCCTGTCCTGCTCGAACAACGAAAACACCATTTTCTTGTTGCAAGCCACCAACAACGGCACAAGCATTAAAATCAAAATCAGTCTTTTCATACCAGCATTTTTTAGTTGTCGTCTTCACTTTCTTCGTCAAGGACTTCATCGATGACATCCTGTAATTTGTTAATGTTGTGGTCATCGAATTCGTCTGAGGTGAAAACATTCACTACATTCTCCATATCCTTATCAGTCAAAATCAACACATCACCGATTAACTTATTTCCATTACCGTTCTCCGCGCGAAAACGATGCGTAATGCCCCATCCGCAAAACTCACCTTCATTGATTGTTTCATAGCAAGTACGGATAATGTTCTCCTGCTTCTTCAAGTCAGCCTCGCAATTCTTCAACTTTTTCTCTGCGTCAGCAAGTTCTCCCTTAGCCTGACGGTATTTTTCTTTTCGATAAGTACTTCTGTCATAAGAAAAATCGCCATATAGAGAAACATCAGACAACGCTTGCTCGTAATCCCATTGTAAATTTTCCAACTCCTGCTTAAAATCTATAATCTTGTATGCTGCATCGAGAGCATCCGTATTCGTATAAATAGAAACGTATGCACTGTCAACAACCGTCTCGACAGGCTCGTAAGTATCGGGATAATAAAGCGACTTCACGACAGTTTCTTTTGCAATCTTTTCAGCACGTTTTTCCCTGCCGCCGCAAGCCACCAGCAGCGGCACAACAATCAATATCAAAACCAGTCTTTTCATAACTATACATTTTAAGTTCTACAAATCATCCATCGCCTCCGCCCTTGCAGCGTCAGTGTTTATCTTATCAAAATATTTCAAAGAAACATAGGTATCCAATCCGTCAAGACAGTTAATTTTCAACTCAATATCTCCTCTTGCAGTTGAAAAGACAGTGTAATACGTACACCTATTTAGCTGTAAAGCCTGAAGCTTCATAAAATCATCTTTCTCCACTCCATACATTTGAAATTCCTCCACACAATGTGCAGGGCTGCCGTATTTCTCCATAAGCATTGATTTCAATAACAAGTAGCGATTTTCAAGCGATGTCCAATTGTCCTGATTTGGGAACAACACACCAACCAAATTCACAACATTTGTCGATTTCAAAACGGAAACACCTACTGTGCAACCTTTCACACCGGCAAATTCACCCTCAAGCAGTGCAGTACCGTCATCTTCTCCAAGATACGAAAATCCGGCGGACTCCATTTTAGAGACATACTCTCTCAACGTACCGTCAATCGGCACACCTTTGAATTTCAGATGCTCCGATTCAGTTTGGGCAAAAGCAGTAAGCGCAACCACTACGAATGCCAACGACAATAAGACTTTCTTTCCCATAGTATTTTCTTTTAGTGTCCCCCTGTTCCGAAAGGACAGTTATAATAACGCGAAACGTGGAACTGCGATGCCATACCGTCGTTGAAGGTCTTAGGAATACCTAATAAGCAGATATGATAATAGCAGCCCACGCCATAGCGTGAGAACCACTATGCTTTTTCTCTGCTTATCTCGAAAAGTTCCTAAGTTTTCAACGACAAGATAAAAGCACAACGTTTCTTCTTAATTTCCAAAAAATTCAAAGGCGGAACTCTATCCAACTTCGATAACAAAAATAGCATTTTTTCAGATAATCAACAAATTATCAAGAAATAATTTAATGCGAGTTCAGAATTATTGCGCCCGCTAAAAAAATCAGGACCTAATTGTATGGCATTTATTCATAAACACTTAATATGCGCTATGGAAAGAGGAGTTGCTTTTGAGAATGAAAGAGCCTCGCGGAGGCTCCGGACCGGCAACACTGCTGTGCCCCGCTTAGTGTTCTATGAAGTGATGCCGCTATGCGGTTACCACTTATCCACCAACCAAATGCCAATACTTTTGACTGTCACCGATGTAAAACATTTCCTATAAATAACATTTCGATTAAAAAGCTTGCAAGTTTCAAACCAAAATGATATATTTGCGGAAAACAAACCTAAAAATAACCAAAAAACTCAAATTATGGCCAACATTTCAAGACGTTCGTTTCTTCAGAAAGTAGCTACGGTAGCAATGGCATCAGCCGTTGCGCCTGTTGCATCGCTCGCCGCAGAAGAAACGGCTAAAACAAAAGCGGTACCGGGAACCGGAGGATTTGATGCCGACGGGCGTCCGCTGCCACCGAAAAAAATCATCGGACGCGGCTCCGAGATGAAAATCATCCAAATCACCGACACGCATCTAAGAGGCGACAACCTATTGTCGTTCGGGAAATGCGACACTTCGACCACTGTAAGAAAAGCCGTGGAGTATTTCCAGAAAATGGCGGAGAAAGACCTTCCCGACATGTTCATCGCCACCGGCGATTTGGCCGACAACGGAAACCACACCGCCTACGGAAAAATCCACGATTATTTCTCCGATCTCCCGAGACCGGTGTTCTGCGTCCCCGGCAACCACGACAACCGTGAAGCCATGCTAAACCTTCTCGGCAACAAGATGTGCCCGGTGAAAGAGGACATCGCGCCTTACATCTGCTACACAGTCGAGGGCTATCCCGTACGCATCATCTGCGTGGACACAATCGTACAAGGCAAGCACTGGGGTGGAGTTACAGACAAGGTGGCCGACTGGTTGGAGGCTAAATTGGACGAACAACCGAGAAAGAAAACACTCATCTTCACCCACCACCCGCCTTTCGACACAGGAATGGGATTTATGGACGAAGGGTTCGAGAATATCGGCCGCTGGGAAGAGATTCTGACAAGGCATAAGAATCATATCCAACTATGCTGCGGACACATGCACCGCAACATCGCCACGCGCTGGCGCGGCGTGCCTGTCACAGTGGCCGCCCCGATTTGCATGCTGATGGAAATCGACTTCTCAGAACCCGGCGGCGACCGTTTCTGGCTGGCCGACCCGCAATACACGATACACCATTTCTATCACAACCAGATAAACACCTATGGGTGCACAATCCCGACCCACGCAAGCTGGGACGGACCGTACCCGTTCAAATATCTGGACGTAGACAAGAAGAAATAGTCCTTTTAAAAACAAAACGGCAGGCGCATTGCAATGCCTTTTTCAGGTCTGCAATGCGCCTGCCCATTTTAACCCAAATCATTGGAAGTACGGCGGAGCCGGGAAGGGATTGAAGTCTGCGGCTCAGGTTAAAGGTCATAGGTGAGCCTGTAACCCTTAACCTATAGCATGCCACGACAGCGACACAAAACCCCTCCGTCCCGTTGGGACACCTCCCCTATTAACTCCACTCCGCTTCGTGAACAGGGGAGGACACCTGAATGGAATTAGGTAATCATTTTTACTCTAATGATTTGGGTTAAAGCATATCAGCGAAGCTCGACAGTCTTGCTTTCTTTTCCTAAATAGAACAATTTGGCCTTGATAACCTTGGCAGACTCCTTCACTGGACCTTTCCACAACTTAGAACCAGAATCAGGCTCTTTTCCGTCGGTCGTATAACGGATTTCCGCCTCAGGATAAGGAGAATTCATAAACACCATATCGTCAGAACGGCGAATACCCGGCATGCCGAGATGGAAATTGATGCCGCAACGTTGCAGATAAGGCAATTCCGAGGTGCCAATAAGGCGGTTATAGCGTATAAGTTCCATCTTCTCATCATCGACAGTGGCATTCCAAGCACGCTCCACGACCCCGAAAATCTTAGGGAACATATACAGCTCCACCATACCGAAATTACGGATGGTCTCGCCAAACATCTGCGCCTGAACGCCTATTATGTTCTTCTTTCCCTCATCTGTCAACACAGGCTTGCCTTCCGCCACATCAGCGCCGAGCGGCTTACCGTCGAGCGTCAACGAAGTGGAATGGTAGATGTCGTAAGGACGCCCCTCCCATGAGCGGTATTCATCGACATATCCTCCCCAGCTAAGACCCGGCTCTTCAGGATTAGCGTTGTATGACATGTCAAGATAGAAATTACCGACGTTGCTAAGAATCACCTTATAGCCATTGTTGGCGATAGAATACGGTATCGAATCGTCGCCCCAGTCAGGAATAGTGTTCCAACTGTTGATTCCGGCAAACTTGTCGCGAAGCAATCTATCCGTAGCTTCGTCATGCCCCATCGCCGACTCCTGCCATCCTCCGACCTTTATGCCTTTGGCAGAAATAATGTCCGCCATACGTACCACAAAATACTCATGCACGTCATGCGTGTCCTCGAATCCTTTTTCACGCATCAATTCCTGCACATCGGGCGAGCCTGTCCACGGATTTTTCGGCACCTCGTCGCCGCCCGCATGGAAGAACGGAATCTCCACACCCGCCTCCTCGTACATCAACAGAATCTCGTCAACCACCTTTTCAAGGAAACGGTATGTACCCTCCTGCGCGGGATTCAGCACATTGTCATGGTAGCCCTGAGCAGAAGTGTACCGGGAAGTGTCGTTCCAATCCCACAGCCTGTAACGCTCGGCCTCATTGAAATCAGTCTTCTCATACTTCCTGTAGCGGGCTTTCATAGAAACGATGGCAGCACGGGCATGCCCCGGAGTCTCGACTTCCGGCACAATCCTCACGCCTCTAGCATGGGCATATTTCAGCAACTCGATAAATTCCTTACGCGTTATATAGCCATTGGAAGTAGTCGACAAATCGTCAGGATTACCGTTACCGGCATAGAACTGGCACATAAATTCATCTTCCGTTTCTGTCATTCCACGCCGTGAGCCGACTTCCGTCAGTTCCGGCAATCCCGGAATCTCCAGACGCCATCCCTCATCATCGGCAAAATGGAACTGCAACGTGTTAAGCTTATAAGAAGCAATTCTGTCTATCACCTTCTTCACGGCATCAAGACCGGTATAATTACGGACAATGTCGAACATCATCCCGCGGTAATGGAAATCAGGCCAGTCGCAAATCACCACATTCGGCAGCGATGTAGTGCCATAATTATGGTCAAGAATCTTCATCACCGACTTCACGCCATTCAGAACCGCATCGGCCGTAACTCCCTTGACAGTCCAATTTTCTCCATCGACAACTATCTCATAATATTCATCATTGCTACGTCCTTCAGCCGTTTTCACCTCCGCACGGCTGACAAGCGAAAGCGAAAGAGCCGTAGCAGCCTTACCCTCGGCAAGCAAACCGCGCTCTTTCAATTTTTCAGCGGCATACGCCGATTCCCTTACCAGCCAAGCTGGCGCAGACACAGAGAACTTTCCGCCAAGCCGGGAATATCCTTCCTGTTCGACAACCTCTTTCAGCCCCGGAAAAATCTCAAATGGGTCGAACGGCACGGCCACATCCACCGGATTCACCCTTGCATTTAATGCGTATACACGCTCCGCAGTCGGGTAAATATCCGTCTTAGGCACATAAGCAGGATTAATCAACGATCTGCCGATAGGCAGCGGACGAGCCACACTATCTGAAGCAAATGCGAAATGCCCTCCGTCAGGCGCATAGCTCACCCCCGGGAATCTGCCTTTGATGGCAAACTCAATTTTCAAGGTCTTGCCTTTCCCGAGCTTAAATCCATACTTCGGAGTCATCTTATAATAGCCGGTCTGCACTTCAGAGAACACAACCGGGCAATCGCTTGCCGTAACAATCGTGCGCGGGAACATATTGAAATATATGCTCCAGCCAGTACCCAAATCACTGTCGCTGACGTTCTTCAGGACAAACAGATTATTGTATGCCCCTGACATTTCCTTTTCAAGCAATTCCCAATCCAAAGATACAGGAGCTACATTCGTATCTGCCCGCGCGGACATAGCGGCGACAAACACACATAACGTAAAAATCCACGTTTTCATATTAATATTTTTTCATAATTTATTTTCAATATCACTTATTTCTCCCGACTGGATAAGGTCGGCGATGGTATTACAGGCATCGTCGAGCAAGTCGAGAACATTTTCGAAGCCTTCCGAACCGCCATAATACGGGTCGGGAATGCAATCCTGCCCACTATAATTGCGGAAAAACCTCGAAATCTGCACAATCTTGGATTCATCCTCAAGAGTCATGGCCATATCGCGCAAATCATCGACATTGGCATCGTCCATACCGACTATCAAATCGAAACGCCCGAAATCGCCATACGTCACCGGACGGCTCAAATGCGTCAATTGCAGCCCACGCCTCGCGGCATGCACCCGCATCCGCTTATCAGGCAAATCACCCCTGTGATATCCTGACATACCGGCAGAATCAATTTCCACCTTATCAGAAATGCCACGCTCGGAAACAATCCGCTCCATCACGGCCTGCGCAGCCGGAGAGCGGCAAATATTCCCCAAACACACAAAGAGTATCTTGTATTTCTTATTATTACTCAATGAGTTATATTCTTTCATATATATTCGGTTTACATTATAGTTTACAATATATTGTTGGCATACAAGGCTTTGTTTCCTTTGCTCATTGCAAAAGTAATAAATAAAAACGGCAATAATGTAGGTATCCACGCTTTCGCACATAAAATGTTCTAATTGAACTATAATGAAGCACACCGATAGTTACGCCTCTCAAAATTTTCTATAGAAATTTTAGATATGCAAAGGATGAAGTTTAAGTTGATTGTCCGTATCTAAGTAGAAATCATAATCTCCATTTCCTATCTTTTTGAGCAAAGAAATTGCATCCTCATCGCCTTCTTGAGCTAATCCTTTTAGTTGCAGCACATAATCGGTAATGAGGCCTTTGAGTAACCTGTTTTGTTCCATAAGTTTTTCCATGCACTCTTTACCATAATAGTCAACAGATATATCGGGATGCAGTCCGTATTTTCTATATACGTCCGTCATTACCTGTTTAACGACTCTTTCCGTACACTTTTCGTTCTGTTTCACATCCAACACGACAATGGCATCATGGATTGAAATAACCTTGAATTTCTTGGCATATAGCTCAACTAAGATTTTACCGAATAATTCACTCTCAATCTTCATCATATCATTTGCGAGCTTTGTACGGTTTTCTCTCTTGGAATCAAGCACAACTGTATAGACATTAGGAAATTCCTTTGCAAATATCTTGGCGTATTCCTTGCCTCTTGCTGTCAGTTTCTTACTATAAAAGACCTCTCTAAACATCAAGACCTTAATATCAGAGCGAAGCAAATTCTTCTCATCCACCATTTCTTTTGGTATGGTAATATCCCAAAACAAGCCCATAGAAGTCAGGTACATATAGTATAACACATCTATTGGGATGGATTTTATATTTTCTTCCTCTATATTATTTGCTATCAATATTTTGCGTAGAAATCGCTTAACATTATGAGATTCCACATTGGCCGTATATATTTGCTCATATATTGGGTAAATCCTATCCATTAAAGAAGTAGAAATATCATAGTATGACATTAGGATAGAATTAAATAATAAAGGATGAGAGTTATGTATGTCTAACGAATATCTGATATTAAGGAAAGGTTTAAGCAATCTTGGTGTAGATGTAGCTATGGAGTAAATTCTCTTGTTATCATCTATGGAAGTAATACGAAAATCACCATCCATATACCTGTCTATCACTCTTACATAATAGTCATTCGATTTATCAGAGGGAAATATATGCGAAGTAACAAAATCAACAGCTTCATCTACATATTGAAGTTTAAGATATTTAAGGCTGTCATTATAGCGAGAATATAAGTAATCGTTTTCAAGTCTTTGCTTGTTATCCTGTTCTTCTTTGGTTTGATATGGCAATAGGCATTTGTTAAGTTTTTCATCATAATCTGATAGGTAAGTAGATGGATGCAAAGTATATGTAAATCTTACGTTTGGCGCAAAATAGTAACCGTATGTCTTTTCGTCCAAAGAATAATAACCATCAGAATGTAATATGCCCATCTTATAGAGGTTATCCAACATCTTCTTGTAATCCTTGCCAAAGACATTTTGAAGTACGGAAGAATGAAGATAGGCTATACCGTTATCATTATTAAGAGTACGTTTAATAATTGTATGTATAAAAAACTCATATTTCTTTGCCAATAAGTTTTCACGCTTTACAACGGTTTTCTTTTCCTCTTTTACCTCATCACATTCAGACATTGGAGCATTAGGCAACTGTATCTTCGGCATAATTTTAGGAGCGGATTTACTATACAGTCCGTATGTTTTTTCTGCCTTGACATAGTTGCTGACTATATCATCTATGGAATAATCCTTTAAGCCCCATATTTTCTTTGTGTAGAGAGATTTTTTCATTTCAGCGTGATATTTATAAGTAAATATAAGGATAGTTCAATATAGTTCAATAGATATGGCAAAAAGATTTAGCAGGAAAGTGTCTGACGCTACAAGATTCAAAATGCGTTTGGCGAAGCAAGGTAGAAAGAATCCAATGTTCGGTAAAAAGCACACCGATGAGACAAAAGAAAAGATAAGCAAGGCGTTAACTGAATATTGGCACAAAATTTTACCCTTAAATTGATATTTTAAGGTGTAAGTGCCGATATTTCCAACCTCCGAACAAATAAATATCATATAATCAATTAGTTATGTAAAACAAATGTGACTTTTCAATACTTCAAGACATACCCATAATTAACCGTTGCTCGTTCATCAATCATTTATTTTTTGAAAACGAAAAAATATGAATGGAATTTGCGTGCATGACGTTGCTCACCTATTTTTGCGGATAAAATCTTGTGCTTTGACACAAGAATAAATGTATCTTCCAATATAAAGCCTGTTGCAGCAGCTTTATCTTGCACAAAGTTACTAACCCAATATTGCTTTGTCCCATAAACAAAATCCATCGTTTTCATTATGAGATAACCTCCTTTTTGCAACTTGCAGTATGCCAAATTCAGCATCTCAACATTGGTTTTGTATAACTCATCCACAGAATAAAAGCAATTAAATCTCCTTGCGATCATTGACGTTTGCGCATCTTTCTCACTGTTTTTTACGGTAAATGGCAAATCTATGATAATTGAATGTAATGCACCATTTTCAATGGCATAAGCCTGTTCCAAAGGCAAGACATCTTCAAATTGTGGATATTTATCATATTTCATAGTTGGTTGAGGGATATTGCGGTAAAACACACCTATACTATAAGTCATATCACAGTCAAAGCAATTTCTATCTACATATAACCGCAAAATATTAAACAAGATTTCATCTTGACTATCCGACACGGATTTTATAATAACGTTCCATTTTGATGTATCAAACATTGATGTTTTGGTTTTATCATCATTTGACACGCATATATTCTGTGATATGTATTTTCTAATGGTATTAACCGAATAGCCTAATTGTGCCGATAATTGTCTTAATGAAATATTGGGGTTTGTCTTAACGACTTCATCAATCCTCCTCTTTATAATAATGGCATTATCCAATTTCCTATTTATGCCATTTGTCCGAATGTATGAGCGTATAGCAGCAACGGTAACATTGTTGTTTGCTGCATTTTCCTGTACTGATAAAATGGGATTATAATTTATCTTGCTTTTATACGGCATAGTATCACATTTTCTTTTCTTTGGTTATCAAGAAACCTTGCCTTATGGTACATTTATCAG